>Ga0307514_10001546_pt1 | contig 27345 bp, 27 predicted proteins | sample 16_EM_MG_FD_203088 | JGI IMG/M metagenome (GOLD analysis project Ga0307514, IMG submission 203088) | Populus trichocarpa ectomycorrhiza microbial communities from riparian zone in the Pacific Northwest, United States - 16_EM | ecosystem: Host-associated > Plants > Roots > Unclassified | place... | reverse complement strand
TCAACATGGAAGCAGAACGACAAAGGTTCCGACCATTCGGTCAGAAAGTCTACACAGCAACCTACTCCGAAGGAAAACTGACAGACCGGGCAGCAAAGGGAATATTGGTAGGGTACACCAATACCTTCGGAATATACCAAGTTATGTTGGAAAGCCGCCGTCTGGTAGTAGCCAAGAATCCTCAACCGCGTACAGAGCAAGAACCATGCCTCATAGAAACCGTGCATACACCACTTCCGAGTCAGCAGAATGAAGTCCCAACTCCAATAACCCAAGAAGATGCAGTTCGCCATGAACCCGAAGAATCGCCGCAAGAAAAGCCTCAGCCCGCCAAAACACAGCCTCAGCCTGCGGAAACACAGCCAGAACTAAGGAAATCCTCTCGTACTACTGCTGGAAAACCACCTCAGCAACTCCTGGACGACCCTCGATACACAGGCCCGCAGCGTCTTACCAAGAAGAGCTCACTACAAACAACTAAAGAATCACACCTTACAGTTGCACAAGCGCTGGCTTCACCTGAAGCGCCGAGATGGAGAGAAGCAATAGACAGGGAACTTGAGCTGCTCAAGAAATACGAGGAAGATAGAGCTTATTCAGACCCAAAAAGGTACAAAGCACGGCTGACGGCCAGGGGTTTTACACAACGATTTGGCATTGACTACAGGGACAAAATGGTAATTTGCCAATACGATATTGAAGGGGCGTTTCTTAATGGACCTCTCCAAGAAGAATTGTACGTAAAAGATCAACATGCAACAGGAGACAAGGCTTGGAGACTCAGAAAGTCACTATATGGCACCAAGCAGGCGGCACACAATTGGAGACGGCGATGATGAAGCATGGAAGGTGATGGACGCAGGATGGATGGAATGGCATTGTGTTCCCGCTGGACAGATTAAGGGGGCGTGTTGCGTGGGGTAATCTGACCGAGTTGTTTGTTGTTGTTGTTTGTTATGTATGCGGGGGAAACAAGCATGGGATACGTAGAGGCCATGAGGACAGGCAAACGGCATATAGAGTCTTTCCTTAAGTTGAATGTTTCCTTTTTCCTCTCCCTCTCTCTCTTCTCTCTCAAGCCTGTACACCGATACTACAGCTCAATATATCTTTCACTTGCAAACAAGTGTATCACGGCGGGACAATCAGTGAATTGTCTCATTATCACGGCGGGACAATCAGTAAATTGTCTCACACGAGACTGTCACGGAGCCCAGAAGTCGCAGAACCCTAAGGACCCTTGCCTGCAGTGGGGTTACCAAGGAGCTTCCCCTCCACGAAAGAATATCCTAGCCACAGAAGACCTTAAGCGCCTAAGGAATGAGTTCATGCATAAAATATATAATCACTCCTTTCCCAAGTTTGCTGCCCGGGTACAGAAACGCTGGGACCAGTATCTCGAATTCTGGGGTATCATGCGAACAGAAATAATACTAGGGGAAAATATCCCACGTGAAATCCTGCCTCTATTTGGCGTGCGGAAGATAGGTGATCTCATGTGGGGCACAGAGCAGAAGAAACCCACAGCTGACAATGTGGATCTTTCCCAGATAATTCAGTTAGTACATAATATGAGGAGTGTACTTGCTAGGGATTCAGGAGTTCACGAGCGTTTGTGTGTGAAAGTGGCGGCACATGGAGGTAAGATCATATCATTACTATCTACAGTATCCAAGAACATAACCAACGATTTACTGATACCTTGAACACAGGACCGAACTTACCCCTTACCCGATACCTCGACAAGATAGTGTCCCTCCATGTTAGCGCGGATGTTTTGATTCGTTATGCTTGTTCACCAAGGCTTCGGACACATTTTACAAACAAAAAGTTTGTTCTAGTGGCCGTGCCAAATACACCATATACGGGAACCCTACCAACTACCCGGGAGCAGTGGGTGGAGTGTCTCCAGAAAGCTCTTTCTTATACCAACTACGAAACTAGTTCAGTGAAGCTTGTAGACGGTACACAGGGGATGGATGAGAGGTATGAGCTGCGCATACATTGTGAAGTTGCTCTTTCCCTATATCTCCGAGAGCACTGGAAAGGTCCACAGAAAAATAAATATCTTGGCTGCTCGAAGTTAAGTTGCATGGCCTGTTATTGTTTCCTCCAAGGGATCAGGGAAACCACGGGGATCAATTTTATGACCAAAGGATGCCACCAAAAGTGGTACTTCCCATGGGGTTTCCCCCAAGAGCAATCCCATCGCTTACGAGTTGCAGTCTATACTGCGGCAGGAAATGCCCTTGGCTCGGACATATATGCTCGTGATTTGGCATTTCTGCGAACATACTCCGATAGCTCAGCTATCAGTGTTGATTCTACTGCCGTGTCCAAGGAAGATGAAGACGATGCTGAGCAACAGCTAGGGGCTATAGCAAGTCTTCCCGGCTATTAAAATTCGGTTGTTGCCCTGTCTTCTCCGCAGACTATTCTGGTTCAGTGGGTGCCTTTCCCCCTTGCCTCCATCACTGCCGGACTCGCTATAAAAGCACGAGTAACTGAGATGAACGGCTTTTCCTCTTTCCCCCCTCTGTGTAGAGCTTTGATAGGGTCACGTTTCGGGTGGAGCGGAGTTTGGGGGAAGTGGGGTTTCAGGGGGAAGAACTGTTATACATATGTACAGGTGGTGCAGTTTCAAGAGAAGCTGGGCTGCATCTCTCTTTTCTGATAGGTATTGCGTTTTATTGAGGTTTCGTGTGTTTCAAGGTTGAATAAACCAATCAGCCTTGAAAAGGACCTGCGGGTTTATGGATTCTATGTTGTGCGTATGGTACGGGTAGCGTAGAAGTCTCCACCAAACAGGGAATACCAGACCCTCGTAGAGGCTAGTCTGCAATTTTCCCTTTTTGAGAAATCATATTCTCCGTAGTTTTTGCAATTTACGGAGGTTTTGGTAGTCTCGCACCTTGACTGTGGCACCCAACCGTCTAGCTTGATTAGTCGGGTTGCACGACTCACGGGGGGTGCAACCAGACTACCAGAGCTTGACACCTGCTGCGCATGAACAAAACCTCAAAATTAGGCATGGTGCAGCGAATGATAGGTATACCTAGGTATATATGAACAAAATTAGCTCAAGAAACACATGCAAAGTATTTTTACAGTAGCATTGTGTCGGAGAGAGCAAAGCATGTATTGCACTAGTTAAATACTAGCTAGATACTAGTTTTATACTGATTTCGTTGCTATACCGGACGACCGAAATCCAGCACTTTTTGTCCAGTACCTATAGCAAGGTCTAACTGTATTAGTAGTCTACTACCTAGTAATATACCTAGCGAAATATACTCATACTTACTGGTACAGCTCGTATACCGTATTTACCAGTGCAATAATGCACACACGGTTGGTTACATAGTACCAGTTTCTGGGGGATTCTGTCGTTGGCTTCCTCAGCACCCCTCTTGACTAGCAAGAATAAGAAACGTTAGTACGTAGGTACAGATATCTAGCTGTAGTTGCACGGGTATAGTCGGTACTAACGCAAATAAGGGATATATAGATCAAACACCGAAGGACTTTGATACCTGGCTCAAATATCTCAAATTGTTTGTTTTTCTCTTACCCTCACATCAGGGTAACCATTTATACTCTCTAGTTATCTACATCAGAATCTTATCCCCCTATACTAGATACAGAATATATCTTTCGCTCCAATCCTCTCTCTTTGAATCAATAAATATGTTCTCATTGTTGAAATATCCACAAAAAATCTCATGGTTATGCTGTCCGCCATCTTGTTGCAAAGTTATATTAGCCACAATGCCACTTATGCATACTAAAGTGTCCCGCCCGCCCAAGGGATACCGTATATCCACCTTCCCACCGAGCTTTGAGCGTCTTCCCCACCGGCTTTTAGCGTCTTTCCCTCCGGCTTTTAACGTCTTCCCTTCCGACTGTATACCCCATCCTTGTTTCGCGAAATTGCAGCCAGAAAACGGTACCGGTTCCGATCCGAAGTACTAGCAGGTGTAGCAGGCTCGCTGCCTGGAGAAGGCTTTAACTCAATAGCGATCGACTCAAGTAAGGCGACGCCACGGCTAGGTTGAGCACATCGTAGGCAACGGTCCCCTCCTGCAACCAAAAGTAGCGCCAATTACTCCTTAAATCAGTAAGAAGCATGATGACTGGAACCTGAGATGGACACTTGCGAGGAGCAGTTCAAGAATCGCTTGCATGTCGTGCCTGGGTTCCACACTTTTCTTGACCTCGATTCCGATAGACAAACCACCAGTGATATACCCGGTTTCGGCGTAATCCATGTCCACGATCGCCATGTCGAGTGTTCCTTTAAATGTATATTGGGTGCTCACAGCGGTTGAGGACAGAAGATTGGGGTATGTAACCAAAGCCATGCTTGTGCAGCTGCGTGAGTTATTAGAATGCGACGTCGGCCAATACTATCATCTGTTTCTTCTAGATCCACCTTCTCTAGCATTTTGGAGGTATCCGCAATTTTATCTTGTTAAGAATTGTATCCATTGGCTGTACATATCCAGTACAACCATCAGGAATATATACCGGAATAATGTGTCTTTTCTTCATAGCATCAAGAACTTTTTAGTTTTTTGACCACTAAAAATGTCTAATACTACTAAGCGTTCAGGCTGTGGCAGCTCTAGAATTGAGGATGTAGTTCCACATATATCATGCTGAATCCACTTCATAGTAATATCTTCATTACTATGTGCTGTATATATGGCGTTGTCGCACACTATAGGGTTGAAATACAGTGACTTCAGGGTGATATTTGGTTCGTTCCTCCTTACGAGGCTGTTGTTCCACAGTAGAACTACCATGCAATACCAAAATTGGCTTGCATCGAAACTCTCCATCAGCACAAGCAGTCAGCATCAAGGTAGCTTGTCGTTTTGTCCATGAGGTATGCTCTGTATGAATAAAAACAGTTGGTGCACCCTTAGCATCAAATGTGCGATTCTGTAAGAACTCGAAAGGTAGTGGGGTTTGATCCATGTTGTAGATATATTGAGGTAAAATCCGATTATGTAGGCTACTCGATCGAGGTTGAGACTTCCACCGTATTTCTGGTAGAAAGGTTTGTATTGCCTGCACCTTATCATCTGGAGTATCTTGTCCAACTTTGGTTTTCACTCGCCATGAGAGGCTCCATCGTTCACAAAATCTTTCACACCATCCATGAGATACTAAGTAGCTTGCATGGATAATTTTTTTTGAGTCTATACGCCTTTCCCCCAAGGGAGCCTTAGGCTATGAGGCAAAAGGGACATCTTCGACCCCAACCAGCGACACTTTGTGCCACTGCCTGTCAGAGCCGACGATGTACCAGGCCTGGATTTCCATATTTGCTTGAGCAAAGGGAGTGCACGGAGTTGAAATACGGATAGGAGGAAATGAAAAGCTCGAAGAGGGGAGTTTGCGGAGAGGAGGAAGATGGAAGGATCAAACTAGCCACGCCTCATTGATCGATAAACTCAGTGTAACGTAGTTTCACAGCCTCCTGTCAAAGGGATCTCATAGCCTAAGGCTCCATAGGCGTATAGACTGAAAAAGAAAGAAGAAGAAGCAATAGTATCCAGACATGCGGATTGAGTGAGACTCTCCCAGCTGTTTGTGTATCTGCAGATTCACCTACATGTTACTCCACACAGGAAACCAGATTCCGATTCCTGGTATCTCAATGCTTCCGCATGCCCCACCCGGCACGCACGGAGAGAAAGCCACAGCCATAGGACGATGCAATTGTTGATCATGTGGAGTCCAATTGCCCCTCGCTCATTACCACCGACGCTACGGAGTATATATGAATATATGAATATTTTGTTCGTCGAGCAAGAAAAATGTCACCTTGGAATGGTCCTTAGGGCGGCTCATTAACCAAGAGTGTTATAACCATTTCTGAGAGTAAGTTTATGGGCAACAATTTGATATTAATGGTTAACTACACTTTCTGACTGATGGTTAATTAGAGATATTAACAACCCCCGCGCGGCCAAATGTCCATATGACTCCTACGTGTGTCGCTAGCGTCATAATTTCTATTTGCAAACAACAGACCCCGCCTGAACTTTTCAGCTTCTGTTTCAATTGAGCATTTCTTTGATGAGCATTCACAATGGCTGAAGGAATAAAAGCGACATTTGCTAGATGTAGCAAGGAGGGAAGGGTATGTGCCTTCTTCTTCATACCTCCGTCCAGGCGCAGTTGCGGTTGACCTTTGGGGGTGACGTTCATTAATCACTGACTCTGCGACAGCGGGCGTTGGTCACCTATGTGACGGCAGGATACCCCAAGGTCGAGGAGACCGTCGATATCATGTTGGGAATGGAAGCTGGTGGTGCTGGTAAGCTAGCTCTCCTTCTCCGAAACTGCATCCGAAACTGCATCCGAAACCACACGATGACATTCAACTGACTGCCAAATGAAGATGTCATCGAGCTCGGTCTCCCGTTCACTGACCCTATCGCTGACGGCCCCACAATTCAGCTCTCAAATAATGTACGGTTGTAACTCTCAGAATACGAAATAGTGCTTCCATAACTAACTCTGCGAATCCAGATTTCTCTCCAAAATGGTGTCACAATTGATGGTGCCCTCGGTATGGTTATCGAAGCGAGGAGGGAGGGCTTGAATGTCCCAGTCCTGTTCATGGGATACTATAATCCCATATTGATTTATGGTGAGGAGAGGTTGATCAAGAAGTGTAGAGAGTCCGGTGTAAATGGTTTCATTGTCTGCGATTTACCTCCTGAGGAAGCTGTTCGGTTTAGGAGGGCATGCACAAAGGAAGGGTACAAAACTGCTCCATCTCTCTCTTTACACTGGAAATCCTGTTAACCCCAATTGTTATGGGATGGATAGCTTGAGCTATGTTCCACTTATTGCTCCATCAACTACCAATGATCGAATGAAGCTTCTGTGCGGCATCGCAGATTCCTTCGTCTACGTCGTCTCTCGTATGGGTGTTACCGGCGCCACTGGAACTCTCAACGCTTCCCTCCCAGAGCTCTGCAAGCGAGTTCACAGATACTCAAATAACACTCCCATTGCTGTCGGTTTCGGTGTCAGCACGCGAGAGCACTTCCTCAGTGTCGGGGAGATTGCTGAAGGAGTTGTTATTGGCTCCCAGATTGTGACGATTCTCGGGCAGGCGCCAGGAGGAGCTAAGGCTAAGAGGGAGGCCGTGAGGAAATACTGTGCCGAGGTTGTGGGAAGAGAGAATATCCAAACCACACACACTGTGACAGTCAAGGAGACTTTGGAGGCGGGTGCAGTGGATGGAGTGGTGGGACATGCAGATGAGACTATCACCATGATTCCTGAGGGGCCAGGCTTGGCTGACCAGCTTGATGCTCTGAACACTGCATTCGGGGAGGCTCATCCAGAGGTGATCCCCTCCCGTTTCGGTGAATTCGGGGGGCAATACGTCCCTGAGTCGCTCATGGACTGTCTCCGAGAGCTCGAGGCCGGCTTCACCGAGGCCCAGAATGATCCTGTCTTCTGGGAAGAATACCGCAGCTATTACCACTACATGGGTCGCCCCGGGCACCTCCATATGGCAGAAAACCTCACCAAGCACGCAGGAGGAGCTCAGATCTGGCTCAAGCGTGAGGACTTGAACCACACTGGTTCTCACAAAATCAATAACGCCCTTGGGCAGGCTCTTCTAGCTAAGCGCCTCGGTAAGATGAACATCATTGCTGAGACTGGTGCTGGGCAGCACGGTGTTGCCACTGCCACCATTTGTGCAAAGTTGAATATGACTTGTACGATTTACATGGGCGCGGAGGATGTACGCAGGCAGGCATTGAACGTTTTCAGGATTAAGCTATTGGGTGCGAAGGTCGTTGCCGTCGATGCTGGAACAAGGACCCTCCGAGATGCAGTAAACGAAGCGCTGAGAGCATGGGTTACTAACGTTGCCACTACGCACTACATCATTGGCTCTGCGATCGGACCGCACCCGTTTCCGACGATTGTTAGGACTTTCCAAAGTGTTATTGGTAATGAGACTAGAGAACAGCTCTTAGCGGCAAGAGGCAAGTTGCCAGAGGCGGTGGTGGCTTGTGTTGGTGGTGGCAGCAACTGTGCGGGAATGTTCTACCCCTTCATTAAGGACGAGGGCGTTAAACTACTTGGTGTTGAGGCTGGTGGAGACGGCCTCGAAACAAACAGGCACGCTGCCACTCTTACTGGCGGGTCTAAAGGTGTGTTGCATGGTGTTCGTACATATGTCCTCCAGTCCAAGGAGGGTCAGATCTCCGATACCCACTCCGTCTCCGCTGGTCTCGACTACCCTGGTGTCGGACCAGAGCTTGCGTCTTGGAAGGACAGTGGAAGGGTGGAGTTTATTGCTGCGACAGATGCAGATGCGTTCAAGGGCTTCAGGCTGATTTCACAATTGGAGGGTATTATTCCTGCGTTGGAGAGTGCACATGCCATCTGGGGTGCGATGGAGTTAGCGAAGACCATGAAGCCGAATGAGGATGTCGTGATATGTTTGTCTGGTAGAGGTGATAAAGATGTGCAGAGTGTGGCGGAGGAGTTGCCCAGATTGGGACCGCGTATTGGATGGGATTTGAGATGTAAGTTGCGGAGCCCCGATTTACCCTGAACTTTGTACCCACTAGATACTAATTTTGGTTTCACAGTTTAAATACCTAGGCCGGACTGGGTCAGATTTGGGTGTCAAAGTGCTTTAGCTAGTTGTGCTGTGCTTTAGCTAGATGTACTTTAGCTAGTTGTGCTTCTGTCTCTACTCGTGGGAAGAACTATCACGGACTCTTCGTACATCGTTTCACCTGTACTATACTGTACTAGAATTTCAAGTTCTTGTCAGATTGTTATCTTGAAAACTCAGGGTTGTTGATGTTCTACCCTCGCCTTGTTTTCCTGTATGCCATAATATAAATAGGAGGTTGCCCTGGGGTCGATTCCGAAAACATAGGCCATTATTTTGCACCCAAGCCCCAGTTCAGGGTAACTGTTGACGTGAATCTCTTATCGCCACGTGCACCCGCCAAGCATCACCACTTGTTCTTTCTTTTGCTCACGTTCTTCCCTAGCATTTTCATTACGACCACAATAATGGATGAGATGGACTTTGTTGGGCCCGATGCCATCGGACGTATGTCCACCTACGCTCTACTCTACTCTACTCTATTCTCCCAGCCCGCTAAATTGTGAAAGCACCTGAATAGCCCAAGTTACGATTCGGCAGGCGAATGATAGACACGTCGATTTTGTGTTGTCGAATTGCGATCTTGCGTAGGTTTCTCGAGCTCTAGGGAAGAGAGTGGTGGGGCTACGATGAGATTTGATGGGATGGGATGGCTGATGAAACAATAGGTTCGCAAATTCTCTCCGACGTATAATAATAGCGGAGGTACCGACAGTAGGTACGTAAGGAGGGCATCAATCAGTACCTACGGGGAGGGAATCTACCAACTAATTGACATTCTATTCTCACAGCCATCGACCTCGTCGAAATCGAAACCAACTCCTCTGTCATTCCCGACGAATTCCTCTCGCACCGGCTGGGCCTAATCCCACTCGACTCCTCCCAGGTCGACGACAAACTCGTCTACTACCGCGACTGCACGTGCGATGCTTACTGCGAGCAATGCTCTGTGACGCTGACTCTCTACGCCAAATGTACAGGCGACACTAACGTCACCATCTACGCGCGGGACCTCGCCGTGGCGGAGGGTGCAGCCTGCGGAACGCCTGTTATCAGCGACCCCGACGGCCACGGGTCGATAATATGCAAGCTGAGGAAGGGGCAAGAGTTGAAGCTGAGATGTATAGCAAAGAAGGGGATTGCGAAGGAACATGCGAAATGGAGTCCCGTGAGTGCAGTGGCGTTTGAATATGATCCGCATAATAAATTGAGGCATATCGATTATTGGTATGAGGAGGATGCGGCGTCGGAGTGGTATACCCCCCTCACCCCCCAATTTTTCCTCACACGTTACACAGCTGACGTTTACCTCTTCTCCTCCGCACAGGCCCCGCTCCATCAACGCTGACTGGGAAGAACCCCAGGCTGAAGGTGAACCCTTCAACTACGACGCTGTCCCCTCCCGCTTCTACATCGACGTCGAATCCGTCGGGCAAATCCCACCCCAAGAAATACTCGAACAGGGGATCAAATACCTACAAGAGAAACTTGCCGCAATCATTCAGGGCCTGACAGGCGCTGACGCAAATGTAGATGGGTTCAGTGGAGGTGCTAGATCCCCGCCAGGTGCGCCAGGGGCGAATGGAAATGCGGGCGGGAGGGATGATGGCTGGGGAGATCAGGGGTATACGACGCCGTTTCAGGGCGGGGGGAGGACGACATATGATGCGTGGAATGGGGGCGCTACGCCTTACGGTGGCGGTGGAGGGGGTGGTTGGTAGGTTTGGGAAATATAAAAATAGAAAAGATGGTTGTTGGGTCTGCTTAGTTATTGCCCTTTTGATCCCTAAATCGTTCAAAAACCGCCATGTTAGCTGTGCCGGAAACCCAACGTGCAAACAATTCCAATTCCTGTATTACAATAGGCAAGCCACGAAAGTGGGTCGTGAATAATCATATCAGATAGGAGCGAAAGATGGTATGCGTGTCGTTCAGCAGGAGTAGTAGCTCCCTCAGGTGAACTATGCTTAATGGTGTGTATCATCATATTATGGTGTTGTAGATCCCATTACTTTTACATCGGGAAGATGAAAGGAGTGGGTGGGGTGCACTGGTGAAAAGATAATTGTACATGAGGGAGGATGGAGTACCTGTTAGTAAGAGACTGTAGTATAGTCTGGTGGAGTATTGGGTTGGATCGGGCTGCCTCGATGGTCTCCGGCTGGAGAATTGGTGATATGTTGTGTTGTGTAGTCGAATATCAGTGGGGCTTAGTCTCTACCGAAATCATATATATATGCCAAAACACTAAACTTCTTGGCAGCCGGTGCCATACATGTCACGTGGTGAAACCGCCTGGCTACGATATCCTCAAGGGGTGATATATATGCATTTCACAAAATTATCAGACATCCTCTAACCATACATAAGTACTATAGCCCCAATATGCTCCTAGCCTCCGCTGGCAACCAATCATTTTCTCGTGAGTTTTGGAAATTCTCGATAACCCAGGCCCTCACATCTGACATGAGCACCTCTGGTGCGGGATCTGTTTCTGGTTTCTTTGTGGTGTTTAGCGTGGAGAAGGTAACGGCGAAGCCCATATCGTCAAGGTCTGCCTCATGTGATAGATCATCTGCGCCAGCTGACCCCTGAGGAACCACCTCTGGATTTGCTACCAACTTGGCTAACACTGCTGCGGCATTTGGTCGTACTTTGCTATACGGTGGCACCGTAACTGCAGCTGATGTGAGAAGTAGCTCAGTAAGCCCAATGATAGCAAGCTTCCTATCTTGCGGCTTCTGAAGGTTCAAGGTATCAGGAAGAATGAATGCCATAAAGACTTGACCAAAGACATTGGCTTGAACTTCGTCCATTGCCTTAATAGCAAAATCTGGGCCAGCTCCCTCCTTCTGCCTATGAACTAGAAAGTAGAAGAACCTGGCAAACCGTTGGGCAAAGATTGGTGTCTTAGAGCTATTCAAGCGAGTAAATAGGATGATGAAGATTTGTTTCCAGTACAGCTGCAATGTGTGTCTATAGCTTTGTTAGTTTTGACATGTATAGCTGACCAGGGAAGTAGCATACACTTTGAAATTGACAACGATGGCCTCGAGAAGATCAAAAGCATGGGATTCGTTTAGTTTTGAGGAAATGAGCTTCTGGAAAATACCCAAGATTGGTTCCAATTTTCCTTTCTCAATTATGATAGAGGCTGCACGTGCAGTAATAGCTTTGAGTAGTCGAACAAGCGCAGGAACGTTGCCCCTGGATTCCCATAGAACAGGAGCGAGCAGAGGGCCTATCAGGGCCTGGTATCTTTCGGGTAGCGGTGCTGCAGGATTGCTCTCAATAAGCAGAGCAAGTAACTGGAAAACATATGGTATGAACTCTGTGACGGTATGTTAGCAAGACCCCAGCCTTACAGCAATGGGCCGCTTCTACCTTGGACGTCATCCCTCAATATTGACATGAACGGGGTGTCGAGAGTGGATTCCAGGTATCCTGGTTGTACCGGGGCAACAAATCTGGAACATTATCAATATCTATGTCTCTATATATTAACATTGAAATACACTCACCTGATCACCGCACCAATGCTTTCGAAGCAATAGTGGCTAAACCGTGGGTTACTTGGGTTTTTAGCGGTCTCAGTCATGATCTTTATTAATTCACTCAAAATGAGCTGTGTGTGGGGCGCTGTTGTCTCCCGAGCAACAATCAATATCCTCATCACACACTTCATCAAATACTCATTTTCTGCGATCTTCTCGGGAGTCTGTCCTTGTGGGTAAATGAGGGGAAAAAGTTGAGTCAACATCTCCTTTGCGAAATCAATGATCTCAGTAGGCTTGAACATTGGTTGTCCCTCAATAGACATGGCGAGTATGCGCTCTATGGTGATCGCTGTGTATGTGTACACTACATAATTTGGGGCTAGGAGATGTTTCACTAAGAGGGGAAATGCGTCCGAGAGTTGGTCTTTGGTCATCTAAGAGTGGACTTATCAGTGAACGAAAAAAAAAAAAAAAAAACAGATGTTTATACGCACCTGACTTCTGAAAGTATGGAGATATCTGATAGCGTCAACTTTGAGGATTGGATGCACATTCTCAAAAGGCGCCACTAAGTTGGCTGCAACATGTCTTGTGAAAAAGTCCACTACATCAACCAGTAAGTTTGTAGAGGTAACTCCGAGGGTGGATACGGTTCCCTTGATAGCAATCGACGTAAACAAGTACAATGCGGTATCATTACACCTCCAGTTCTCTTGGGGATCCTTATTATATTCTTGCAGATAGTGGTTGATGTATTTTGAGACAACCTCCGTGACAGATTTTTCGAACTGTTCCATCAATTGCCTTAAAAAGTCAGTTGCCGCTCTCCTGCGAGTGTCACTGTCGGAACCGTCAATGTCTCGTCGGATGAATTCAATTGGGTCATCCTCAAAAAGCTCCTCATCAGATGCTATCTCGATAACTTAGTACTCTGAATAAGTTACGTGGCTCAGGGTAACATACTTCTTAGAGACATGTTAGGTAGAATAATTTTCTCGACAATCTGCTCCAATACATTTTCCGAATTGAAGTTCTCTGCATGCTTCCTGTTTTTTGAAACAGCTGTCAGGAATTGAAGAGCTTTGCTCACGAGCTGCAGTCACGTGATCAGCACGACCCAGTTTGTGTCCTACAAGGTACACTTACAATGTCGTATTTCTGCTCAAGGGTAATGCTTGTGAGAAGCATCCATGTCGAGCTAACGAAGCCTGGAAGCAGTTCCTCGAAAACATCCTCATATTTGTGAGTATAGAGGACCAAAACCTCACAAATGGCAGCTTTAACTCTCTCCAATGGCCCCGATTCCTCATCGTCGTCTGTATTAAGCAATGGATTGGTGTATGCAAGGTATTTGTGAAATATGGTCATGATTGACTTGATGTTCGTTTCAAATTGGGGAGGGAGGTCTTGGCAATTAAGGTCAAAAAAAATCTTGAGGAGTAGATTCAGTGTCTGGAACAAGCCAGTTAAAACCTCCTTATTATCCTCAGATTGGTCGATGAGTTGGTCTGTAGTCTGTATCGATATCGTCAATACCAAGAGGAGGAACTTCAAAAGGGACAGGAAAGAGTAACCTGTAACAGATTGAGGAAAGGGTGGCAAAACCGGTCCAACACATGGTTTATTTCCGTGAACAGCCCATCGGACCTGAAGAGAGGTCGCCACCTTTTGAAGATTGAATGAGCTACTGTAAGCACGCCATTATTGACAGCAGTATTAGAAGGGGTCAGGCGAGAGACAAGGTCCTGGCAGAAAGCACTGTTAGATTGAATAGCTGAATATGAGGTCGGGGACGGCGCACATCGACCAATGTTTCCCATTTCGTATAAAAGTCACTATCGGCAATGATACTGATGGCCTCTCCCAGCTGTACTTGCAAAGGGTATGGGACAGCGATCATAAGCCCGACGATTTCCCGTTTGACAGAGGTGACATCAGCTGGCGGTAAACGGTGACGACCTTCTTCATCCTGTACATTACAGCATAAGCTTCCACAATCAAGGTGAAAAAGTAAAGGTGCTGCTCACGGTCCAGTTACGCCTGATGAAATTCTTGAAAAACAAAGCCGCGGCGAGACGTGTGTTCAGAATGAGCTGGTTCGACGCGACTACCTGTAGCAGGACGAGTGAGAACCCTGGAGTGGCTTCGAAGGACCTCAAAGATTGTTCCGCTATTTGCAATTAGCGAATTGCTCCAAGGAATGTACAATCTCCTCTCCCCTCAAAAGAATCAAAGGGAATTTATACAGTATTTAACCTCATGTGACAGTGGAAGGCGCATCCATACCTTGCTTGCTGGTAACTGGGTTTAGGGATTGTTCCAGGAGTGCGGCAACTTCCTGGATATTTTCCATGGTATTCTAGAGGATGGGCGTTTGTGATTCTCAATTACCCAAGATGCTATTATAAGTGCAAGATACCGGTTGGCTGCAACTGCGTGAGGGGAGAGAGGCGTGTTGGTGGGCGTGGTGGATAGTTGCGGGGGGGGGAGGAGAGAGCTTTCCAGCAATAAATTTCTTGGAGTTTCTACATTTTTCTCAATGAGGATAGGGTGAAGGCCAAGATGTAAACATAGCGCCAAGCCCTTCCCCACTAACAACCCCAGTACATGTAGGTACTTACGGTATGTTAATCACGCGTCAAAATATTTCCGTGTCATGTCGAGCTTTTGCGAGGCGGGTTGTGCAACCAGACTGTCCGTACTCCGTAGGTGCTGTATATATGGTATATGTGGTACCTAGCCTTGGTTGGCAGTACGGTATATACCATAGGTACTTGATACGGTATACCTACAGGAAGTATTTCTTAGGGTGTTGCCTTGGTATTTTAATTTCAACTTCATATGTACGGAGTAGAGTACATACAAGGGGTTGTAAGTATTTTTATACACTTACAACCCCTACTACTTTAATACTCCGCACATACCAGGCAAGGAGGTACGTAGTAAAGCAGAGGTCGCCTCATATCCCTTCGGGGGAAAGGCGTATCGACTAAAAAAAAAAAAAAAAACTTGTCAAAAATCAACAATGTACCCTGTATGATACCTATATAGCTTAAGCACCAATCACCAAATTGTCCTACTACAAGTCTCATGTATATACACATATATATATATATATGTACTCTACTGCACTCTACATACATGTACAGTACAGGTATATACGGACATGTATATCTTCCATCTGTAAGTATATTGTACGTATGTACATACGTACTTCCTGCAAGTAGAGGTTAAATACAGGTAAGCAGATAGGTAGGTCCACCCTGCTCCACACTCCCTCCACACTCCACACTCTACACCCACTACACCACACTACACTACTATCACTGGTGCGACTACAACACTTCTCACAATTCTAAACCAGCCCACCTGCCACCGACCTCATTCTACATCACCCGACATCCGACACACCTCAAAGATACTGTACTCTGCCCCCCCCCCAACAGCGAGGCCCTTCTTTGACAGACACTTCATGAGACTGCTTCGCTAGTGGTGATCGCATACTTTTTCATACATACACACAGCTCTAACACAATCCCGGCCCGTCCCTCTCGCTTCTCGCTCGGGGCAGTCGGTAAAACTCGTATCGAATCGAAACCAACCCAAAGTCCAGCTCTCCCTTTAGTGTGGTCTCAGCATCCGCAACCTTACTGTACCCCGTACAATCTCCAATCTAAATACTACTGGCCCCCGCCCGACGGTTTGCTCTAGTTCCAGGTGGTGGTATTGGGACCCAGGATTCCAAGCTCAACTAGATCACTAGCTCGACCCACTTATCCTCGCCGTGTCACATAACTCACACCCCACTAGGGAACTACATCTTGTTTCTATGTTTATATGACTCCTTCGACGAGCACTCACAGATCATCTGCAGAAAGAAGCATCCCCTCCAAATTCTCGTCGGCTGTGCGGAATTGCGGAATCCCAGATTATCGGCACAGAAGAATAGTTTTGAACCCCAAGGAAGCTGTATCTGGGCACCAGGTTGGTTTGTCACCCTCCCCCAGGATCTTGCAAGCGGTGAGTCGTGGGGCCGGTGCAGGTTGTCTATCAAGACTGTACTCAATGTACTTTGTATGAGTCTATGACTGACACTCTCATCGGAGCCATCTAGGCAACGTAAATGCCGCACTCTGGTGACCAACAAGATACAAAAGGACCTACTGGCATCGCGGGTGTGCTCCGCAATTTGGGACGACTGAACCGGTCCCATCCTGCCTCACCTGCTGTCACAGCAGCCAACAATGGGTTTCGCGCTAGTGGTCCAGAATACTTTGGCGGGCCTCCGAATAATGATTTACTCTTTGCTCAGCTCAAAGCAGGGAGCCCAATACCCGATCGAATAGCAGCTGCGGCCCAATTCCGGACAATTGTGGCGGATTATGCACTCTCTAGTGTGACAGAGATATGGCTGGCTGCCCAGGACATGATGGACCCGCTGAATCCACCTGACGCTCGACAAGCAGCGCTGAAGTTGATGACAGTATGCATCAAACAATCCGAGCCCACATCCCTAGATAGGTTACACTACTATAGGATAATATCCTCTCACCCCTGTCTAGATGACTTCGACGACCAGCTACTTGCGTTGGTTGCACTGACCAACAACGGGAAGAATGTGACCAGCTTCGAAAAGGATATTCTTAGTTTGCTGGCAGGTTGGATAAGGGTATGGTTCAAAGAAGCTAGCCAAGCTCGCCAGATCCGAAAACGGGAAAATGGCTTCACTGCTGCCCTATCTGCGGGAGAGTTCAACTTCTCACAACTTATGAAATTTGTCACTGATATTGTCAAATTCAATCATTCTGCTTTTGAAGAGCGCCAGGTAAATGCACTGCTTTCGGAAATTCTGTCAGTATGCAAAAAAACAACCAGCATCGTCGACATAAAATATTCCTTGACATTTATCGACGCCCTCATCACTTATGGTTATATTCCTCGCCAGACCCTTCCACAGTGCATTGAAGTTTTGTGCGGTGCTTATACCATCGTAAAGGAGTTGGCAGATTCAACTTGGGGTGCGGTAGCTAATCTCTGCAGATCCTATATGGCACACAACACAATCCTTGTCTTACGAGAGATTTTGGAGGCCCCTAACAAGAAATCACCACGGACGAATAACTCCCTCCGTGGCGCCGTGTACTTTCTTGAGAGGCTCCTTTTGGCCAACGAGGCAGATGGTTTACCCGCAATCCAGTTCTCTGCGGTCATGACATCGTTCCAGGCTGCACTGGCTGCAAACAACGCCCGACTTGATGTGGATGTCGTCAAGGCTATATCTAGTGCATTTCATAGCGAGGAAGTAATGAGTCATGTCTCGTTTGATGAATGGGCGGTTCCGCTTGGAATATTAGTTGAATGCTCCAAGAGAACAACAGAACGTGCTGATGGAATCAAGTTGGAGACATTAAATGCCCCAGCTTCAGCGGCTACGGCACGTCCTGCTTCAGTACACTCCCGAGATAAAGACAACATTGGATCTGCCATCTCTTCTACGCTACTCCAGATGATTGTCCTGCTTGAAGGACAGTGCATCACTCAAAAGGACCCCACGCTTGTTGAGAGTGTTGTCGAGTTTTTTACTTGTGTGCACGGTCATCTGCCAGACTCTGCAGCCGACATGGTAGTTGAATATTATGCCACAGAACACCTTTGTTACCCTTCATGCCCAGACTGGATGTCGAATATACAAGCACTGTTGAATATGTTCTTTAAAAGCAAGATTCGTCCCTCGCGATTACGAATCAGTGTTCTGACACTGATAAAAGATGTGTACGAAACGATCAAGGATGTGTGCGATGAGGATGAGCTGCACAGTATGGTGCTCTCTATCTTTGATGACATCAAGGAAGAAACCGACGGGAGGGTTCTGGATGCTTTGGTCAGGATAGCTGTGGACGTCGCAGGTGATGGGAGCAAAATGCTGTTTGACAAAGTAGTTGACATACTCGCCGGCTTCATCCCTCCTAACGAGCAGTCACCAGAGCAAGCTCACCCCTCCAACAAAAGGCATGACTGGACCCCTGATGCTACTCGAGCTCCCTCCATTGCTCTGCAGACACATAACTATGGCTCTCAGTTGAATATAATCACGACAGGGTTAGTCAGAATCTTCATTAGGAATATGCATACTTCAAGCCGAAAGGCAGCCAGGACTTTCCTTGAGATTGTGAAGGTCGCGGGTTGCGTTATTGCCGATACTGATGCGCGGCTGACCGCAATGAGGTTGCTATTTCGCATAAGGAGCGATGCAGAGAACGCTATCTTGCTTGTTGAATCCACAGAGTCCGGAAGTATGGCCACTTTCCTCGGCCGACTCACTAAACCTTCTGGGGACAAGGAAGGAAATACGGCCGTTCAGAAGGAGGAGGATACATCACCGAATTCGCGGCAGAACAGAAGTAGCTCAGTCTCGCAGCAATTACTGCCTTTCCGTACTCCAAGCCGAAGTACAGTCGAAAGACCAGATGCTAAACGCCCCAGAGTCGCTTTATGGAGTTATCCTGAGAAACAGCCTTTGCCAGAACATTTCAATGGTCAGTCGAGCCCAGTATTGGTTACGTTCAAAGATCCACCTCCAGCAGAGCCGGTCGATGAAAGCACACACCCCGAGACGATTTTGCAGAAGGAGAACTGCGTGAGGATGTCCCTATGGATGGAGGTCATTATACCAATAATTCAAAAGGGCACGGATTGGGAGATATACAGCTATGTCCTGGTTAACCTGGCCTCACAGCTCAGTAATAAGACAGCTTTTAGAAACTGCACCCCCCACATCAAACTCTTGAGGGCCATTATCTGTGATCAGCTTCATACCAACAAGATTCCTAACACGGACTTGCCGCCAGAGTTGAGGAAGGCAGATATAGCTGTTGTTTTGATCCACCTACTCACGACATTGATCTGTTACCACGAACACTTTGCTAGGAACGAACAAGAAGCTATCGTCAAGGCGTTCCAACTTGGTTTACACTCGTGGCAGAGAACGGCTAAGCCATGTATACATGCTTTATCAGTCTGTTGCTATGAATTGCCAATGCCCACAAGCAAGTTTCTCTCCGGCATACTCACAAAACTCTCACAAATAATCACATCCTCAGCCGTGAGTGTACACATCTTGGAATTCCTTTCAGCTCTTGCAAGACTGCCCAACCTTTACACCAATTTCACTGAGCCTGACTTCCGAAATGTCTTTGGCATCGCATTTCGGTATATCCAGCACACTAAAGAGACAACTGCTCAGCAAATGCAGAGGCCTGGTTATACTGGACGAATGCAGAAAGATACACCAGATTCCCCACATCCAGAGCAATCACAGCTTCCGCAATATGTCTTGACACTGGCTTACAATGTTCTCACAACTTGGTTCTTGTCCCTAAAGCTCCCTGAACGATCCAAATATGTCCCATGGATTACAAGGGGATTAGTACTAGGGGACAATACCAACAGTAAAGATTATATCGATGAGCAAAGCCAAGCTTGTATAGACATGCTACAGAGGTTTACGTATTCAGATTCTGAGGCCAAACCCTCTGGCGTCCGCACAAGTTTTCAAGATGGTGTTTACATTCAAACCCGAAATTGGTTGAATGGGATGTCCATTATATCAGTAAGGATGGATACTCTAACAGGGGATGCAGAGCTTACCGTCAGGAAACCCGTACGTACCTTGTTTCCCCTCATTTTTTTGAGTATATATTCTTACCGATGATCTACCCAGTCTGGTACCTCATCATACCATCTTGCGCTAAGATCCCCGGACCCAACTCCTACGCGAATACCAGTATCAGTCACTGTAGGCTTAGACAAGCCACAACCACATCCATTGGTGATGCCGAGCCACATCATCCTTCAGTTTTTGGCGAGCGTTGGTGCCACTTCTGATAGTTGCAGACCAACCTTATTACCGGATGATTCACGCACCCAGCTAGCGTTGGATGTTTTTGACAGGATACCAGTGGTAGACTTCCACAAAATTGGTGTTGTCTATGTGGGTGCTGGTCAAAGTCAAGAACAAGAGATACTCCGGAATGTTATGGGCTCCACTGATTATACCGAGTTCGTAACTGGGCTCGGCAATTTAGTATCCCTAAAGGACACCAAGATTAACACAGGTGGTCTGGACACCGAGTTTAACTCTGATGGGGAGTTTGCCATCTTTTGGAGTGACAGGATAACGGAGATCATATTCCATGTGACGACAATGATGCCTGTGAACCTCGACTATGACCCTCAGTGTACTATGAAGAAAAGCCATATCGGAAACGACTTTGTAAATATAATTTTCAATAATTCCGGCATTCCGTACGCTTTCGACACTATACCGGCACAATTCAACTTTGTCAATATTATCATATCCCCTGAGGCACGCGCTGGGTTTGTGACGACACGGCTTAAGGACTCGGATATGGACAAGCAATTTTACAGAGTCGAGCTTCAGGGCAAACCAGGTATTCCCGCTATTAGCCCAGCGGCCGAGACTAAGGTTATTTCTGGAAAGAGTCTGCCTGCATTTGTCCGAAATCTTGCCCTCAACGCAAGTGTTTTCGCTCATGTTCACAACGAGGGCGGCGGAGAGCATATTTCCATGTGGAGGCATCGCCTTCGGAATATCAACCAGCTGCGGGAACGTACAACTGCACCTCTTTCAATGGGGTCAACTGCCACTGCGTCTCCGACAGCCATAGGAGGGTCGCCTAGCCCGGTGAGCGCAACATCGAGGCGCATAAGTACCGCTACTGTTCTATCCGAGCTGAGCTCGAGGGGCGCGCTGGCGACGCTTAATGGGGATGGATTGCAGCAGGATAGCGCCGGAGAGGTGGAGAGTATTCTGAATTCGTTTGACTTTTCTAGATGGAGTTGAGAGACCTGGGGCTTTATTAGTTATTGTGTCTTTGTTTTGTTTTTCATCATGGCGGCTTATCTGATTTATTACCGTTACTGGGGGTGTTTAAAAGTCTTTCTTTTTGTTTGTTTGTGGTATGAGGCTTTTGTTGCTGGTTTTGGCTGTGGGATAGTTTGGTGGTTCTAGTATGTTGGAGTATATCTTCAAAAAGTACAAAAGTAGCATGAAGTGGTTGATTTAGTGCTGCTGAGGACTTGGATAAAAAGCATTAAGCTGCTTTTTGGTTCATCCTCTCTTTAGGAGGAGATAGTGTAGGTGTCTCGCACGAGGAAGTTGAAATACATACACTTGACACTTGACACACATTGTAGTATACACCCGACCCATGGTTAAACATGAAGCAGGGTTTGGATAAAAAGACATTTGGAAACAAGACAAAGCAAAAAAAAAAAAAAATGATAATTTAATGACAGAGGAAAGAAAGGCAAAAGCAGACAGAGAAAAATGAAGGCAAAAGCAGACAAAAGAAAGTGAAAATGAATAATATAACTTGTCTTTCTCCAACAAAATCTTTTTTTCATTTCTTGAATATTGTATCATCTGTACAACCATCTCTGCTGTCTTACCCTGAACTTTCGACTCTCTGCAGGCCATGGGTACTATAATTTCTGTCCCTTTAAACCCCTTTTGGGTTAGACAAGTAATATATCTAGATTGCACAATTAGGCAGTCAAGTTTGAGTCTGTCATCCTTGATAGGTATCTTAAGGGAGCACACTCCTAGATATCGTAGTCTGTTCATTGATGAAGCCATAACCATGCAGCAGCAACTGCATGTGTTATAGCAATCCTCCGCTCTCCAACAGTGACGTTTTTCTGTTTACATAGAGATATTTCTTCCAAAATATCAGCAATTTTATCTTTAACAAGCTTACTAGCAGTTAGACTACGTGGCCTTGGGACCCCGTCGAACTCTTGCTTCATACATGTACCGATACTTTTCGGCAGACCTGACAATGTATCGTTATTCCTCAGGAGCGCGCACTTGTTTTGCGCTCAGATATCAATCTTTCTGCGTTAGCTCGTTGTATGCGGTATGGGAACCTATCCCTATCAAATCAACAATTACTGCTTGTGGTAAATTCTTCAGGGAGAATAAACTAAATATCAAACTACAGCTGAGACTCATATCACTGTAAGTAACCATTTAATACCGTTCCTTTTGTTCCAGCGCTCTCTCAGGGAATCGGATAAATTGCTACCTGACTAATCAACGGAGTACGGTTTACCCTACCTCCTGACATCTAGTGTGATTGCATATATCACACTTGTACGACATCCTCTTTGGGGCAAGCCCCCTTTCTGTCAATTAATTCCACTCGCTCAAAGTGCTAACAGCCGTTTAATCGCCGTAACAAACGTTTTTAATGGGGTCTGCGTCGTTAAGAAAAACCCCGTTAAGGTGGCTGGCAGCGGTCTTAATGGCATTTCAGACATCGTCGTTTTAAATGCTTTTAACGCCGGTGCCAAATTAGTTCTACTGACTGGTTTGTTCAGAGAAAAACGCTTGACGGAGGAAAGTCACCCTGATTGTCGGGCAATAAATCTTCTGGGGACTATGGGCGCTGGGTGACATGGGAAAAGTTTTCTGACCAGAACACCCAGTACATCAAACGTATTTCAGAAGTAGAAAAGGTATAGCCTCATTCCAACACAGTGGACAATAGGCCATTAGACAGCTTATACTAAAGGCTGCTAGGGTGCTGCAAAATACAACAGTGCTATCGGAGCCTTTAGTGGGTCTTTGAATAGGTTGGAGAATAAGACGGTGGGACAGGAGGGGAAGAGGAATTTGTTATAGTGGATCTGATCTCGGTTACGGATGAAAAGTTTATTTTCGTCATAGAAGTTCAGTTGGAAAGGCGGTGAGACAGTGTCTAGTGGCGATGAAAGATATGAGAGATAGCAATTGTGAAGGCAAGGTGTATGAGCTTGTGACGCGGGGGGAGATGTGGCAAATGGTCAAATACGATGATACAGCGTTTCGGAAGACGAACACCATTGTTGTGTTATTTGATACTATGGATGTAGAGAAAGAGAAGGAGGATTGCATTAACTTTGCATTGAGTAACGGAAGAAAGATGTGGTTGATTAACTAGGTGATTGTGTTTGGAGGGTGTTTAGCCCCAATTAATGAATTATTTTCGATGGTGTTTTATTAGGTACTACCTAATTCAGTTTCAGGGTATGGTACTATACCTAACTAGGTACATAGAATCATCGACCTAGAACTGATCCGTGATCCATGCCACTACCCCAGTCACAATGGACATCCTATATAGGGTGCTGGCCACCTATATAGGGTGCTGGCCACCTATATAGGGTGCTGGCCACCTCTACTTTTTTTTGTTAAAGAGTCATTAATCGTATTCAGCCTATCTAGACTATGGCGATGCACTGCGGCCTCCTGGTTGCCCAGGCGCCTCTCTCAACTTCTGGGCCAGTCCCTACCCTCAGGGCCTCCCTATCTATCTACGAAGATATCTACACCTCAGTCCCGTCCCCGCTACTGTACAAATCTCACCACCGCTGCATACCACTCCTCATCCTTGCTCGCCTGGTCCCTTGATCTCCCTATTCTGTCTCCCACCCATGGACACAGATACAAGTGCGCCGCATTCTGCGGGGTCTAACCATCACATATACAGCTCGGGTCTTCCACTTTAAATTTTCCCATATCTCTTTCAGCCACTGCCGCTGGGGGACCTTGTCAGTTACCAGGTATGCAAGGCCTCGAAGTGCCACCCTTGACCACTTCAGGTGTTCCGGTGCCTTGGCCACCTCTACTGATACCATTCGGGTGCCTGAGCCCTCTCCATCGGCGGCGGCACTGGCCTCTCCAATATGGGTGTGAGCGCTCTGGATTTCTCTTTCCTTCCTACAACTCTTGGTGGCATAATCATCGCTCGTACTGCTAAATCTTCAATATGGTATAGCGGAGGAACGTTTGAAGGGGATGGGCGAACAGGGTGTGGTGTACTTGTTGCTAAACCCATGAGTGGAAGTGGCGGAAGGGGTCTTGGTTTACGGGGGGATGTATGTGGGGAAGTTGTAGGACTAGGGAGAGGTCGGGGTTGTGGGGTTGTGGGAGTGCGAGTGCTGGTGGGGTTGGGGGGGGTTCGGGAAGTTTGGGCCTGTGTCCGTAACTGGTGGGGGCCGCTAGGGCTGGTTGAACGGGCAAGTTCTTTTTGGGGGCTCATAGTGGTAACGAGTTTGGTAACGAGTTTTTGTCCGAGCTGCCTGATTTGGATCTGGACGGTCGTGAAGTGTGAAGTAAAGGATTTATGCGAGGGAGTAGGCCTTATGGTATGAGGAGTGTTTGTGGCTCTGGGCGCATCCGCTGTTGCTCCCTGAGGCATTGGGGTAGATCCATCAACAGCAGTCCCAGGGTGCTCCTGGGGTGGTCCGCTAGAACCCGGGGTTGCTTTCTCGGGGTCACCAGCTGCCTGCGATAGGAGCTTCTGCCCATAGCTGTCGAGAAAGTGCTGAGCTATGAAGCACACCACACCCATGGCTTTGAGTGCAACCTCTGCGATAAACAGGGTGGTCTTGTTCACTGTACTGACAGTGGCTGTTGCGAAGTATGGAATGATGAAGGTCTAGGGGTCTATTAATACCTTTCTGTGTGTGTGTGTCTGAGGAATGTTTCGGGGGCCACATACCATTTGCAACGCAGCGAGGATAGTATAAGTACCAACTTTGATAGCTGCTATCCGCTGCTCGGCCGGGGCATCTGTATTGTCCACCATATTTGACCAGAGGCCTATAACGATTGCTGCCCAAATTGGTATTAAGGCACTAGCTAATCCCAGCCCACCAGGGCCATGCTGACTCATGGAGAATATTACATGACCGCTGCAAAGGCCATTATCTGTTTTGGAGAGCTTCAGAGCGATGCATATAACTGCGGTCAACGCAATTGTGCTTGAAATGCAGAAAATAAGAGTATTGCGGCTTCGAGGCGGGAAACCAGGCTTTACAAAAGACGTGGCAAGACACTCCAGTGAAAACACCAGAACAAGCATTGGCGTGACCCACACGGCTAATGTTGGTGAGAAAGTCAGTCTCGGGCACCTCATGTAAATGCCAGGGATGAAATAAGAACGCACCTCCCCAAACAACTTCTGTAACTTGCTTGCATCCAGGCATCATTTCCTTTCTGCCATCAATATCCCTCGTCTCTGCATATAAATATATGATCTCTTGAATGGCAATCATAGTCGCTAGAAGAAGTGGAAACACGTCCTCCGTGGTGATTTTGAAGCCCCTCCACAAACATGTGTTCCACTGGTTCTTTTTGAAGATTTTTGCTATCAAAGTTCTATGCTGGCTAGTAACCTCCCCTTGCGAGTATGACAATTGATGACGCTTAATGGAGACATATATGATTCTTGCTGTCATTAACAAGGCCAAAGCAGCGTTTACCACGGTCCAAATAATAGTGCCGACTTGAAAATTGGCATCGAAAGTTGGGTCTGGATTTGCAGCAGCTTGTTTGGCTGCAATGCTAATTCTTAGTCCACGGTGCGGGATTATGCTGAAAGCTGAGGTATCCATAATGAGTGTATGGTGAAGACTACCGTAGATAGCCCGGTGAGGAAATAAAGAGCCCTCCAGACGCGCATATAAAAAACAAAGATACGCAGGGTGAGCTCAGACCAAACAAAAACAAACATCAAAACAGTGAGAAGCGGAGGCGTGTGATGATGAGTCTACCCTTTTTCTCGAGATGCAGTAGGTCCCGCATTCTCGTCGGGTGCGAGGAGGAACCAGATAACTGAACAATCTCCCACATTCAATTTCCCCGTTTTCGACACCCTATCGGCCCACATCCATTGCTTCCAGGAAAAGCCTATCTATGACCCACTATCCTGACAGAAATCGCCTCTCTGCCAGTGCAAATGTAATAGAGTGCTCGCCTAATTGGGTATCAAGAAACAGCCAAAACCTACTCTTAACCTGTCATGTACAAAGCACTGTCCGATGCTCAAACATGACGAGGACAGAGTGTTTGTTTGGAGTGTACATGGGCTGGTGTTGTGCATAAGGTTTACGACCAATAAATTTCGCAACGGCCATATATCACCTTTGCTATTCGAACGGCCTAGCAGAGAGCTTGGACTTGCAGTTTCAGAGCTCGGAACTCCTGGGTAGTGAGATGGATTGTATACACACTTTGGGCCTCCGGGTTGAATTGAAACCATACATGTTACATTTGGTGGGTCATGCATTGTGGTTTTAGCTTTATCTATTCCATTTTGGTGTTAGTTGGTCAGAATTTGAGCCAAGCAACATTTGGCAACGGTGTACTGTATAAGATAACCGCTCTTGAACTAGTCTGGTTACTCATCTTGCACGATCCCTCAGTTGGTAGTTGGTGTTGGTGTACAGTACCATCGATGTGTAGGCAAACCTGACACCCAGTGCTCACGTTTTGTCCTAACGGTAATATATACCCTCCAACAGGTTATGAGCCCGGTGTGCATGGAGCACAAGTTCGAGAGTGCTGAGACAAAAGAAAGGGTATTAAATGGTTACTTACAGTGATAGGAGCCTGAGCCGCCACAGTTTTGATGTTTAATTTATTCGCCCCGAAGAATAGCAGTAATTGTTGATTTGATCCCTGTGTGCGGTTTAAGGGGAGGTGTTGGTGTACAGTACCATCGGTGTCTAGGCAAACCTGGATCATGATTACCATGGCCATCTTCCCCGGTTGCATGGTGTTGTACTCCAGGCTCGCGACCTTCCTATCGCTTACGTTACTCGGCACATCACTTCCTCCCAAATTCGTAGCCTGGCTACCTGTATTTGCATGTGGGGGGTATATGTAGAGTACTTCACGGTAGAGTACTACTGTTATGGTGTACGTAAAACTGTTACTTTGGTTGCATCATGCAATAAATTTAAATAAGCTTCTAAGTCTAAGAAACAGAGTTATGAGGGGCGGTATCTTGGGTGACTGTTGAATCTGCTCTGGTAGACTAGCCGTTTGGGCTTCCCTGTCATACCATTGGGGTTACCTTGTAGTTTGCCGTTTCTGTGACTGCTTACGTCACGAGCACCAGTTGTGAGCCTATGTACTTAGTATATATGTATGGTTGGGGAACTCTAGTCCCGGAGGGTTATGACGCGCCACTTTGACCCTCTTCTCAATCCAGCAAAAAAATCCGAAAATTCTTTTTATTCTATATTTCGACAGATCTTAACAAGGAGATTCACAAAATAGAAAAAAAAAATTTTTAGCTATTTAATTCAAGAAGCTTTAGTCATTTGAAATTG
>Ga0307514_10001545_pt1 | contig 27350 bp, 28 predicted proteins | sample 16_EM_MG_FD_203088 | JGI IMG/M metagenome (GOLD analysis project Ga0307514, IMG submission 203088) | Populus trichocarpa ectomycorrhiza microbial communities from riparian zone in the Pacific Northwest, United States - 16_EM | ecosystem: Host-associated > Plants > Roots > Unclassified | place... | reverse complement strand
TGGATGTGGCTGTTATGACGGTTCAGCGTTGGAGAGCCGAAAGCGGGGGGGAATGCGGGGTTGTATGAGATGATTACCCGGCCGTCTCGCTTCTAGTGGATGTCTCGCTTCCACGTGATATACGTTATAGCTCCTCTTTTGGTATTGCACGCCAATAATGCAAAGTCATGACAGTTCATGTTTGCTGGTCGCAGGTTAGTCATTATTAGCTTGTGAGGCGATGCTGTTTGACGCATTTCATCACCAAGATTTTGTTTGGCAGTGTTAGCATTCGGTTCCTGATTTTGAAACACCGCCTTTCAAGCCTTTGTTTGTATGGTCAGGAAGGTCGCCTCAACACAATTTGGTTGCTGGTACAGTAGTTTATGTTCTATACACGCTCTTTCTGGGTGTTCAGAGACTGGATTTAAGAGGTTGCCAAGTTGCTGGATATTGTAGGAGAAGAAGTTCAGGAGATGCAGATTCACAAAGTTGACATCCAATTCATTGACAAGATGTTGTGCAATTTCTGACTTGATCTGTATTTCAGCTTCATCAAGGGGACGACTCTTTGCAGCGGTGGAAGGATTATTTGAACCAGGTTTAGCCTCGTGTTCTCCCTGTGTGTCAAAAGTATGCTGTGTGGACAAGACAACCGAGACCTGCCTGCCAGATTTACTTTTGCTGACAGGACGGAAATCAACTGTCTGACAATGAACGTCCCCCAGATTATTCACTATGTACATGAGGGTGACCTCAATATGGTACTGGTACTGTGCCACAGGGTGAAAATAAACTAAGTTCTTGATGTCCAGTTGGGCTTCTGTGAAGCGATTCCTTTGGGTTATCAAAGGGCTTATATGAGTTTCTATGAACACTGTAACAATTACATGCCCGAGTACATCCATCTTCATACCTCTCCAATCTGTCAGGTAGTGATTTGCCTTGATGAATCAAGCAAAGCCAGGATATGGAGGCATCATTGCCCAGAGGCAGTTGAATCTGTCGATCGTGGAATGTTTTTCGAGGACTGACATTAACCAGTCCATCACATGCTGAAGCATACAGCGATGGACGGTATGAATGATATCAAATAAGGTAGTAGTCATTCCGGACATGCATGTCATGTATGAAATGACACCTTCAGATGTTCCAACCAGTCGATCAGCCAGAAATTGTCTTGCTTCCTTTCTCTCTGTCTAATCTCCCTGAGTCACACGGATAATGTTTTGCGATTATAGCCGATAAACTCTCAATTGACATCACAATGAGTTCTCTGCTCCAGATCATGATTGAAGTGTTTCGCACACTGGGCACAGAGGTTGCATGATGGACTGTATGTGAATGTATTTGAACTACTAAGCGGTTCCTGCACAGATAACAAGATATCATTGACACATCCGACTATCCGCAGACGGAATAAGCTGTCCAATTTTGAAAAGTGGGTCACAAGGGGGAAAATACGCTAGAAGACCAGCCTTAACTGTTCTTGATTGCATATTTGGTGTACCTTCGTGGCAGTCATTTTTCCATATCCTTCAGAGTGATATTTTGGGCGAACTGGAAGCAGCGCAATGAAGATGCTTGCAACATTCATATGCTGCGATCTAATCCTCGAGTTGCTGTTTCCAAGTCAGATATTTAATCATGATTTCTCCTTGTTCCCTGGATAGTTTGTAGGCTACGTCCAATCTGAACCGCCGAACAACGAGACAATGTTCACTGCAAAGGGCTGCCAGCGTCAGTGAGATTTTCAGAATCATTGTTGCTATGATGAAATTCAAGTAACAGACATATTCCTTCCACCACCAGTTACTACATTCCACCTCTGAGTCGATGCATACCTCAGCATCATGGAATACCTATTCCGGAGTGTATGCCACACAGTTCCTGAACACAGGCTGTTCTACGAGAATCTGAATTCATTCAACAGGATTGCGGAAATAGATTAATTTATCATCAACATCCCTATGGGAGTTTGGATCAGCGAAACATTTGTGACACACCTTGTCTATTTTATAACAGTCGATACCCATTAAGTAGGACATTGTGTTTAACGTTTTGAATACGCTGTGGCATAAAGTGAAGTTGCTGATAGTTGCCATCATAGGGTTCCTGAAATCTCATTTATAGCTGCTCTGCACACGTTGTGGTTGATGCAGCAGTGTGCAAGTCGATACTTCTCTGGTCATGAATGTGGTGATAATGTATCAATTGCATTGCGACAGATATTGAAATATTTGTTACTAATTGACTTGCCTGCAGGACAGTTGCCGAGGTGTTGAGTACCATATATACATTTCCGAACAGCAGGTTCTTCTGGATTGATACCCTCAATTATCCTGGTAGATTTTGTATCGCTGGAATTACGGTCAGAATGGTGAAAGAATGGATTGAGCCACAGTTTCAGAAGGAATCCAAGTAGATTACTATCACGCCGGAATGGAAAACCATCATTTGGCAGTTGTTCCGCTGATATATATAGTATTCCTTCTTTGCAGTGGCAATGGAGGTGAGTAATATCAGTGCCAATATAGAAGAAAGATTTGAAGCATTGAAGATACTGTTGACGAATATCTATGTTTTGGTAGGAAAATGAATTTTCCCAATCATGTTACGAAGCATCATGACTGTTTCTTAGCTCCTCGTGCCATTGCCACCCGCCTAGTCCTCGGAAAATTCAGCTTGTCGATTGACATTTTCCAACAAGGGGTGCTACCACTCTTGCATGATTTGTCTCATTCTTTTTTACCCTTTTGTAAATTGTTTGATTACTGTCACATTTTCCACATCCATTTGACCTCAACAAGCATACTGGATCTGTATGCAGCCTATCGTAGTGACTGTTTTGAACCCTTACAAGACCCACATACTCCCAATACCTGATTAATGGTTGTCACTTTGTGTTAAGTTGGTACATGATGCGAACTGGGTATTCTCCTTCGATCCCGATCACTCGATGTCATCTCAGGGTACCGCAACTGCAGCAAGAACAACCGAGTGAGATATGACTGCAGAGTATTCATTTAGTTTTCATAGGCAAGAACGTCAGCTTACAGTTGACGAATTACACTGCATAGATGATTCTAAGCATATTGCTACCTATCTGAATCGCAGCGAAGATGATGTTGCTGGACCTAGAAAACCCTTCGCAGCCCCAATATCTTGTTGCCTTGCCCGCCCAACGTACATACTATCCCCCAAACCAGCGACACACCCCATTCACCGCTGCAAATGCATCACACCACCGATGATAATGTTTTCAAAACTCCTGACAATTGATTATAGTAATGAGCATACAATATCCACCACTTAAGTATTAACTACCATTCTGAACCAAAAACATCAGCAACAACCCTAGTTTCCGTCTGAAATACCAGGGTGTTCCGGACGGCTCTGACGGCTCTGGTGGAACCTCGTACACTCTGACGGAGAATCTGACGCGACGGGTCGCGTTGCATACCTCCCTTGGGGTGGCTATTATACCATGCCTCTTATTCTTGCGACTCGTCGTGTTGTATATTACGCTCGCCACTCCGGCGTCAGGCTTCCTATACTTTGCGTCCGGAATGTGGTGACGTATACGCACCATCGGAACGACAGGTATGTTACACTCTTCGCAGGGGTTGCAGTTATGCAGTAGCCATTTATACAACGCCTGGCGATGTTTATACCTTTCTTCGGCCGATAGCCATATGCCGCACTCTCATTTATGTTTAGCTTTGAGATTTTGTCACTTATTGCAATACAGTCTTCGCTTCGCATACATCACTTGCCGTTGCATTGGCTCCACCATTATCGTATTTTACATGTCTGAAATATACTGTCCAATCTTCACACTCCCTAGTACTATGCCCTCAGTCCTCCACATTCTGCGTTGATCCATCATCGGCTTGCGATGCTTCTTCCTCCTCATCAGCATCCGCATCATCGCCATCCTCGCCCTCATACCCGTCGACATCACTGGTTCCCAGGTCAAACCTCTCGAGGTCAGTCGCCCGTCGTGGCCGGCTGGCTGTGGAAATGGCATTGCTTTTATCACCATCATCTTCGAAATCCCCACTGCCCCCTGGCATCCCGAAATGCAGTTCGTCATCTGTGCAATTGTTGTCTATCGGGATGTTTGGGTCAGTGCTTCCGATCTCAGGTTCCTCAAGCGCCACTTTGGAGGTCAAATATTCAAGAAGAATAGCATTGTCAACACGCGCTGCTTCCACGCTGATCACCACGGCAGGCGTTGGGTTCTCCGCCTGCTGGATATGACGCTTGACTGTGGCAAGAGTGTTGTTATACACCCTCTGCTGGGAGCTCTCCGGTAGTGTGTTCCAGGTATTCATCAAGAATGTATACGTGTCTGCAACACGAGGCGGGGTTAACAACTTGCGACCCATTACAGCGCAGCAGGATGCGATCTTACCACTGTCATTCTCGCAGTTGAAGTAGTTCGAGCGATCAGGTCTGTCCGCTTTCAGCTTTGACTTGGAAGCTTTCGGATGAACACCTTTGTTCTTTTGCCACTCCAGGAGAGCATGGCGCAACGTGGTATAGGTAAACATGATCAGTGGCGAGGGTATATGAACGTCCTTGTCGTCAATCATGGAATTATAAAATCCATCAGTATACTTACCGCGGTTATTCACCCGATGATAAAATTTGATGTAGATAATCCGCGGGACTGCTTCCGCCGGGAAATAAAGTGGACGCTAGCCATTCGTTAGCAGCTTTCGACTCTCTCTGCGTTGGATTTGGACCGTGTACACCATCTTCCACGCTCTGTGCGATAGGAAAAAGATACTTATTGTCTGCCAGAAGGGAATCAATGAATTCCAAACGCTCTGCGGCGGATTCAAACCGGTGGAGATCATAAAGCTCTGCTATGTTGTCCCTTGCTGATTGAATACAATGGGATTTAACCTTATCGACTTGTGCTCGAACCTGGTACCGTTTGAGCGTGTAATATCCAACGTGGGCCGTTGCTTCACCATACCTGTTTCAAAATCTCCTTTGTGCGTGCCTCGAATGCTATGGACCAAATGTTGTTTTGCTGCATTGTGGTGTTCCAGTACGTCTCTATTATCTGCCAGTGTGGGCCTTCAGCTAATGCTTTCGAAACGCGTCACGTTGCATAACTTACTCTCTCCAAGTCGCTTGCACTCATAAACGGCCGTCTGTTCCACATGTAGAGCTCCAGGAGTCTGCCCGTTGCAAACCCAAGACACGTCATGTCTGAGTGACCAAATCGATGGATGCTGCGACTGCCGGAGACCATTGATCTAGGTGTAGACACCGCCTGCGGTTGCAATTGCCACTGCCCCTGTCTCTGAATCTTTTCAGTAGCTCGCGTTTGGAGTGGATTTGTAATGATCGAGCGCGCTTCTGGGTTGGGGATGGGGGTAGGCAGGTTATCAAGACGTCGGAGAGGAGTGGGAGTAATAAAAATGCCGGATGCGGGGCTGGATACAACGCGACGGGTTGAGGTTCCTGCGGGTGGTGGTGTGCTACGACTGCTTGTACCCGGCGTGGCGGTTGGAGTATTTGTTGACCGTCACTGTGTAGCGCACGAGGTAAAAGTCACGCGTTGATTGATATCTGCAATGCGAGAATTGTTCAGCGAAGATGAGGGGGTGGAGTTCTGACCTTGGATTGTAGAGGGTACGGAACTCTCTCCTTGAGAGGAATCCCTCTTGCCAACCGGTACGGAAACGCGTCTCTTAGCAGGCGGAAGTTGACAATTCCCCGAAGGCCCACGCTTTTGTTGATTCTGACGATTAGCAAGACTTCGATCATTTCGTACGACCGGAGTCGTGTCAGGGTGAGAGCTTTGGGAATGCATAGTCCAATTTAGATGTTCGACGTTAAGAAAGTAGGAACAATTGCCTGTGCATGCACATGCAACAGCAGGCGATGTAGACTCCTATTTGAGCGACCATGAACGGTTTCGACAAAAAAGGGAGGCGCAGTGTGGACCGCGCTAGACTCCAAACCCTGACAATACTCGGTGACGAGATCCTTTGAAAAGCATTCAATTATGGGGTTAACTGCGATCAGATGAAAGTCAGATTAAACGCAGATTAAACTGAGCATTGATATCCACTGTTACAGCAACGTCTGAAGGTGTATTTGCACCGCTTGAAGGGTGTTTACGCCATCTTGGCGCGATTATCATCGTATTGCACTCGTTCTTGGAACAATACTTCGAACCATCCATTGTGTATATCTTCAGCTTCCCGGTGGAAATCCCCCTTTGGGAGAGCTACAAGCATCGCAAAGCGAAAAATGACGTATTCTCTATCCTATGACATCAGTTGCGTGTGCTTTTTCCACTGCTAGGCGTTGGTAGCCGTGTTCGATGGTTGCACAGTTGGGACAACATTAGAACTACTCAGTTTGCTCCGAGATGCACGAGGTCTGAGTGGTAAAAATGATGTATGATGCAAAAGCAACTCCTGGCGTGCTAAACTGTCCTCACCGCGTGTACTAAATCTCGTCTCGAGGCTTGTCTTTCATGAGGTGCCTGGTAGTTGTGCAAGATGAAGGCTGGGCCGTTTTGTGTTCGTTAACCAACAAAACTCATAAGTTGAACCTTGAACCAAGAAATCGCCGGAACTCGAGTATATATATCCCTTGTTCCCGCCTACACCTCCTTTCTCTTTTCCTCCCGTATTATACACACCGACAGCATCCTAATCTCGACATCACCTGACTTGCACAAAACAACACCTCTCGTTCCAAAACATACCCGATAACCTACACAACTTTGTAGTTTCCCTCTGGGCTTCCTTCCGCTACAACTGTATCATAATGCTAACGTTTCGGATGTAGATTCATTGTCAACTCACAGCGATGGCACCAAAGGGCAGCAGCAAAGGAATGGGGAACGCTAGGGCAAAGATGCCGACATCGGTTACAAATCGACGGCTGTCGTTGGATCGGGACAGTAGAAAGGGATTCATCTCGAAACACATCCGTGGACTCATACGGATATACAATGTTTGCGGCGTCAAGGATGAGAGGGCATGGGACCTCTTTTATGATATAATCTTTCTTGATCCAGTCACGACTCGCCACTTTTCACAATTCCAGCTGATGTGGCCGCACCGCAGGAGCAGGAGTTCGCCGTTTCGGGAGTGGTGGGCTGCCTTCTGCTCATATATGGGGCAAATGTTTGACAAAACCCCGGATCAAATGAACAATTGGAGGTCGGACAATCCCCGTGCCTTCGGGGATCCAGTCGATCGCTGCAATCCTCAGACAACCAGCTCGGGGAAGGTTAAACGCACCGGTGAGTGTTTCTCTTGGTACGGTAGCGATGATCTCAGGGCAAAGATTGAACTGCCAAGCTGTCGGCAGTACAAACCAGGCGACTTCCTGGCCGTTAGACCACTGAATTGGGATGAGATAATCGACGACGATGATGATGATGACAACTGGGCGGATCCCGGTGCGCCGAGCGGTGGAAGGAGCCATCCTGGCGATGGCTATGACAAGGACGACGGCGAGAGTGAGGAGGACACGCAGGGCGGTGAGAAAGGGACCGGGAAAGGGAAGGGAACAAAGGATGGGAAGGGGAAAGGGAAGGCGACTAAGGACAGGAAGGGGAAAGGGAAGGGGAAGGGGAAGGGAAACGGCAAAGGGAAAGGTATTGTTTAACACACCCCAGGAGGAGATGACATCTCTCGTGCCGTTGCGTTGCAGTTGCAGAAGGATATGTCAGAGGCAGACTTGGACACGGAGGGCTAACTAGAGTGGGTATATTTAGAGCCGGAAGCATCGCCCACCGTGTCAATTTCCTCAGATGATGATACCGACTCTACCGAGTCGGACGGCGACTATGACTCAGAACTTGATGTGGATATGTGCATGGAGAATGATATGGACACACCGGACGGCGTTGACATCGACGGCGATGTGGATTTGGATAGGGACGGTGAAGATGGGGAAGATGAAGAGCCGGAAGATGAGAGGGAGGAGGAGATGGTGGATGAGGAAGAGGAGAAAGATAAGGATAATGGCAAAGAACCTCGGACGATTGGCCAGGGAGAGATGGTAAATACCTCGGCTGACGATGTAGATACCGTGGTAGACGATGAGCCAACCGTGCTACGTGAGCAAGGCCAGGAGAGGCGCAAGCATACCCCCCGGCCACAACCTGCGGCGCCTGCCGCACGGCCACAAACCCCGGAGCCTCCCCCACGACTACGAACTCCTGAGACTCATACCCTCAGTGGGCTGGAGTTTTTGGGGCTTGTGACGCCGCAAAAAACTGGCCCAGCGGCGCCAACTCTGCGAGAAGCTGAGGCAGCAGGAAACACCTCGGATGTCGATGTGGAGCAGCAGCTACTCGGCGAATCGTCAGGTGGCGACGGTCTCCACGATGGCTCTCTCCCGGATGTCCCTCTCCCTGATGTCCCTCTCCCCGATGTCCCTCTCCCTGACGCACGTCCAGATGGCTCGGTAGGCGAGGAGTTAACCAGTCCTCGCGTTGCAGAAGAGGTGTGCGTTTGGGTTAGAGTCGGGTTCTTGTCTTGTGAGTGTCCTTTGCTGTAATCTATTCATCTCAGGCACTGATTAAGGGACGAGTGGAGGTGTTTTGTTCGTTTGGGTTAGGGTTGCGGGCTCGTCCGTTTCCTTTGTTCTAGTCTATATAGCTCAGGCATTGATTATTACACGCGTCGCGAGGTGTTTGGATTGCTCAGGGTGAATTTTTTATTTATTCATAGTATTATGGGACATCACGCATGCAGTGTTTTTCCAACTCCTGGCATGATGGTGTTGAGGCTCAATAAATCTCTCAAGTATCGTGAGCTTATACCCACACCAGACTGCTCAGGCCCAGCACCAACTTTCGTCCCTCCCTACTGTGAATACTCCACTCCTCCCGTATCGTCGACAATGCCAGAGAAGACCCCATTCCGTTGCCCCGAATTTTCATGCCGAAAGAAGTTCACCTCAGACAGCTGGCGACTTAAACATATCAAATTACACCATCCTGAACACCTTCAAGTTGCAAAGAGTCTGACTGTTCCCAGCGCGCCCCGACGCGTTGAACCCACTCCGCTTGGTGAATTCAACGCTGACAAAGATTCAGTCGAAGACTTGGACGCGTTTCCCTACCCCGAACACGTTGAAAACATTGCAGACTCGGAGTCTCAACCACCGCCACCTCTTCTGCCGCGGACTGAAACATACCCCGCTGCCAGTGCTCCGCTGAGTGATTACGTTGCTGAGCCATGGGAACGCGACGCTCAGGGTTTCCTCAAGACGAACCTACAGAACAATCCCTACTACCCGTTTGCGACACGTGAAGAGTAGAAATATATCCAGTGTGGGATCAAGAAGAAGGGCATGAAGACATACTATGACAACGTGCTGAAGGAAGAAAACACCGCTCTGCGTTTCCCAAGCTTCAAAAACGGGGATACCGTCAATAAGCTCGTGGCTAGGATGCCAGATGATCTGGCTCTCGGGGAGTGGGAACTACACATTCTCGAGGATATGAGATGGAATGACGATCAACAACGCCCTATCAAATACTGGAGTCGAGACATCATCAAAAGCATGGAATGGTTGATGCGGCAGCCAGCATACGCCAAGCATTGTATTTACGCCCCTCAGCGTTGCTTTAACAGCGATACGCCACCGAAACGCCTCTATACCGAAATGCACACTGCGGACTGGTGGTGGCAGACACAGGTAAGGAGAGATACTCCAGGATAATACTCCAGGATAATAACGTGCTAATCAACGTTTAGGCAACGCTCAGAATGGGGAATACACTGGTTCCCTCGATGTTCATGTCCGACAGAACGCATCTCTCGAATTTTGCTAGCCACAAGAAAGAGTGGCCTGTATATATGACAATTAGCAATCTAGCTTCGAAGATCGGCCAGATGCCCTTAACACACAGCGTCGTGATGGTCGCTCTCCTGCCGATTCCAATCAAGAACCGCAATATTCCTCAGAAGCGGCTGGATGAGCAGCGGCAAACAAACCGAGAGGTGCTGAGCGAAGTACTCCGGCGGTTACTCCAGCCTCTCACCTTGAAGCACAATCCCAGCGCCGAGAGTAGGTATTACAACGTTCTCTGTGCAGATGGCAACTTCAGGCGTTCCAAACCGGTTTTAGCAGCATGGCTTGCAGATTGCCCTGAGTATAGCGACCTACTTCATCTCGAGCGGCATGCCTGTTCTTGGTGCGAGTGTCCAAAGAACGAACTTGGAGATTATGTCCCTCCTGACAAGCAACATCCCCGGCGGGATCACAACCTATAACGAACGCTCAGCGATGTCAACATCAAGGCAGTCAATGCCGAACTCTCGTCGCGCCATGTTCACTGAGGATTCAACGTGTTTCTACATATTCCCTGTATCGTGAGCAACCTCCCTAAGCCCGACCTCCTCCATACAATGCAGATCGGCATGCTTGATCACCTCCAGAAGTGGATTTTCCACTTCATGAAGACGCACAAACGGCTCGACAAGGACAATGCAATCTGGTTATCCATGCCTGCTTACCACGCCCTCACACCAAAAAATAAGTCATATGAAGAAGTTTCTCAATGGAATGGGAAGGAGATGAAGGAAATGAGCCGGTACCTGCTTGGAGTTGTAACCCAGTCTCTACGAGGCGGAAGCCCCGCTCAGCGTCCCATATTCAATCACGCAATTGAGTGCACACGGGCATTGTTAGAATTCTATATGTATGCTCAATATAAATCTCACGATGATGCAACATTGAGCTACATGGAAGACGCCTTGCATCGTTTTCACACCTTCAAAGATGTTTTCTTACTCGGGCGAGCCGGCAAAAAGGCGAAGGCCAAAGCCAATGCCCTGAGAACGAAACCCGTGAAGAAGCGAAAGGTAGACAAGGAAACAAATGCTGAAACTTGGACGCCGTCTAAGAAGCGGCGGGAAATGAATGCCTGGCGGGATTATATCAGCCACGAGCTAGATGTTTCCAAGGAGTTAGATGCCGACTTCAACTTTCCGAAGATCCACTTGATGTCTCATTGGGTCGAACAGATTAGTCGATACGGAGCCTTGCAACAGTATTCTGCCGAGAGACATGAACAACCACATAAAACGAACCTCAAGGACGGTTGGAACGCCTCCAGTCACATTCTCAACTACCTGCCACAAGTAATCACCTTTCAACGTCGCATCCTCTGCTTTGAAGTCAGAGAGCTCAATCTCCAAGCCCTCGCTCAGTGTCGGGAGAACAGCGCTGCCGCATGTAAAGTCCTCCCTTCCGGTGCTGATCTGGCTGCCCTCCTGAGCCCCCAGTCATATGCGAAGCCCGAATTCATGGGACCCCAAAACCGCCGTGATAGAAAGCATCCTGACGCTATGATCAAAGACTTCAGAGCATTAGTCGACAATACGCAAGACGCAACGCACCGCCTGGCAATATCCAGCGGCACATGGGAGTTTATCAAGCATAAGAGTCGTAACAAGACGTATATATCGGATGAACAACTGCACGCAATGGAGCTCTGTATTTACCATGGTATTAAGGTTCAAGTGGATGGTTCAGATGGTAAACACATATCTCAGATGTGTCGATGCACAGGAAGCCATAGCTGGCGCGGAGGGGATCGACGGAATGACTGGGTGTGGGAAAAGCAACGCCCAGGGAGGTGTTATGGCGCGCTGAATGGGTGACTCCCGTGGCAACTGCAACGACTATTCAAAATCAAACTCCAAAACGAGGATGGAGCTTTCGTTGAGTACTGCTTAGCCCTGGCGTTCACCACAATACCTGAAAACTCGGGTAATTGGATCCGGTCTCGAAATTTGTACAAGTGAGAAAAGCACCGGCAGCCGTTGCTTTGCAAGTTTTCAGCGTGGGAAATATTGTCCGCTGCGCGCACGTAATTCCTGAGATAGCTACTAGTAGTAAGACAGGAGACAGACGGAACGAGCGATGGATTGTCAATAGCCACATAGATCTGGTGACTTGGAATGATGTGTATAATTAGTAAAGAGAATTGCATTTTGCGCGCAGGTAGAAGGAAAGCGAGGAGAGATATTCGCAGCGTCACCCATCGCATTGCAATCCCGATTCAAGCGCGTACCCAATGAACCCATTCCGATGTATTGTTACAGTTGGCCACAACGCCAGAGTGATCGTTTAAAATAGGAGACCGACAGAACGCGAAGAGAGAGTGAAACAGCGATCGGAGAGTGATATACAACGCGACGCGTTGTATTGACGCTGGGCGTGGAGTAATCCGCCACCGGGGTGTCTCTGACAGCTCTGATGGAGCGCGTCCACTCTGACGGAGCCATTCCGCCCGAACAGAATATTTTTTTGCTGATGAATGTAATATGACATGTTCTGGTTGCTGAAATCAGTCATTGCATATGCTAATCCAATCAAGATGCTGATACTACAAGTCTGTGTCTGGGCTGAGAATGCTGCAGTTTGAGTTACTCAAAGGGCAGCAGAGGCCATGGGGATATGTTAGGATCAGGGGGTTATGACAACACAACAGATAGATAATAAAGTGAGGGAGAGTGTCTGGGAGATTGCTCAGTCGATGAGAATCATCAACAAGCAAGGCCCAGGCCATGAGCAATGGGATCTTGTTATTGATGGTTGCATTACTCAAAGCAGTAATTTGACGTCCAAAATGCCACTTTCAAGACTGTACATTGCAGATATGACTAACCTCCATGGTCTGAGACACTAGGCCGCACTGCACAAGTTCAAGCAGGTTGCCCATTGTTTGATACCGAATTCGATCGATGAAACCCCAAGCATGCAGAAGAAATTAATGTATGTTGGTATTTATTTTATCCCACCAATGATTCTTTCTCTCTTACTGATGATGTGTAGTGACACATGACGACGAGGAAGGAACTTCAAGTTGCATGGCTACGCAAATTCATTGGTGTGGCAACCTTATGACCGATTTCCTTGTTGTGCCAAATCACTTGACTATTACCTATGCAGATTCCAACATTTCTGGGAAGAGGGTAGGATGAATGCAGCAGTCAGCTGCTATGATGGCCCTGGCCTGGGGATGATGATTCGATTCTTCCGATGGGTATATCAATCATTCATTAGGCCTATTTTGTCAACAATGAATACGGCAGTGACACAGCTGCCATCGGACCACAGCCAGAAACTCGAATAGCATTTGGGCTGCAGGGAGAAGCATATTTCAGACGATGGTCTGTATGCTGGCAATGTTACCCCTATCCTCGATATCACAACCGCTGCGGGATCGGTACTTGTGGCTATGACACTACACAACCCAGCGCATTTCGGGTTGTTTATCATACACACCAAGCCAATGGCACAGATGGTGCCCAGATGTGTAGGCATGGTGGCGATAGCACCATTCAGCTGGATGGCATCCTCTCACCTCCGGCTGAGGATGTAATCAATCATATCAGTGAGGAATTAGAAGATAATGCTGAGATGCGGTGCCGAAATGCAAGTAGAATCCTGACAATCCAAACTGGCTTCCAACAGTTTGGAACGCAGCTTCAATGGAGGATTCTCAGACCCCAGTGATACTTTGAAGTGATTCATAACCCTGCTCCTGGTTACTTTGTTGAAGATGAGCAACCCTCTGCCACTCAGGAGTCTGTGTATTCACTACATGATCACAGTCACATTGTGAACGCTGCTGTTGTCGTCTCATTCGCCAATAGGATGTGTACAAGCAGACGCCTAGCTGCAAATTTGATGTTGGGAGGGTTGAATGCACTGGCTGGATGGTTGCTCAAGTATGTATGTTGTGGGTGGGGTTTTTTCTGGCCCTTTGGAAAGTGGATAGATTGGTGATAATTTGGAGTTTTTTGGTGAGGTTTTGGGTCTCTTCTGGTGTTTTGGTCACTGTATCATTACATTTTTTGTATTTATGCATGAATGGCTGTGTTGAGAGATCACGATGTTAGGATGAATCATTGAAAGGTCATTGTGAAGATAGGCATAGTGGCAGTGATAGGACTTCGTGAATGGCTACGTTGTATTTGGTTGTTTGGTATCATTTCCCAGCTGACATCAGCCATTATGATTGGTGAAATGCGAACACTTCTTATCTCGTCGGGAAGATGATTTTTGTTGCAGACAGCCAATCAACAACCTTGCTGCTTCCTTTTCACCTGCTATTCTTAGTTTCTAGGTCCCATCGATCCATGGAGTTGGACATGTTGGTGGCATGTCATTTCAAGATGCTAGAATCATTGACAGTATAAAAAGACACATCATGGCAATGCCTTTAATCATATCAACGATTTCATTACTTTACCCAACTGTTTACTGCATTTACTATACATTTGTTCACATTTCATTTAGTCACTCCATATATTGTTTTGTACATATCATTCGCCATCTGTTCAATTCATGACATGGAGCCACTGAACTGTTGCTTCTCCGACACCTCATGGTAACACCAGTTGAAGTAGGTGAACATTCCACAATCAGGATTTCGATCACACTTTGAGTACCATACCTGACAACTACAATGTGTGTTGAAATCACAATGCAGTACCTGATCACAACCATCATCAGAGACCATCCAGGAAAGCAACTCGCACGCGGCCATCAGAGATTCGTTCATGTCAACGATCGGATCATACTTTGCTGCAACTCAAATCACTGATATATCAATGCTACCCTACAATGCCGAGAGTCTCGATTTCAATAATGTGATGTCACAGGAGGATGAACGCAAGGCTGTGCAGCCCACAGCGTAGAATGTATTCCATTAAGTGTTTATACTGTTCAATTCACCCGGTTATGTATATATGCACTAGAGGACAAAATTAAAAGAAACCAGTGAGCAATTTATTCAATCAAAAACAGAATATATATGGCAGTATATGCCTGCTGTTGACAACATGAGAGGACTAATTGTGGGCGCAGAATTCAATACCCAGATAACACTATCAGGCGTTCGGGCGATTCTCATGGCCTGGGTGAAGCTAATAGTCCTCAATTATGCGATATTTCAGAATCACTTTTCCAAGGATGTGGTGAATTCCACCCAGATTCATTGTAACTAACATGAAGGCATTGCCAGGATTGATCAAGCTCTGCACTGGGAAAAATGACCTTACGCGACACGTAACTCATAGAGAAGCTGTTTTTAGGATTGTAATTCGTAGCCGATTTGATGAGTGGCACTATTAGCTCATATGGACCTATGCATTGACTAGATCACTATGATATGCAGGCGATTTTGTGCACTGGATACTATACATCACGCTGCATACAACTTGAAAGCATGCAGCCAGATGCACTTCATTGCATGTTGCACGTTTCCATCTATGCTCTGAAGTACGCTCCTGATTGCACTCAGTTGCACACTACCAGCCTGTTTTACTATACAGTCCCAATTGCTCTCGATGGCACACTCCGAGCCTGTGTGACTGATGTTCCCAAGTAAGCTCTCAAAACGCTGCCAACTACACTCCGAGTACGCTCCCCAGTCTCCATCTGAATAGGTTTTCGAGTACACTCCCGGGTGTGCTCCCAATTGCACTCGATGGCACACTCCCAGCCTGCTTGACTGTACGCTCCCAAGTAAGCTCTCAAGACACGCTTAAGTATACTCCCAAGCACGCTCTCAAATACGCTCCCAAGAGCACACGATGATACACTCCCAGCGTACTTGACTATACACTTCCAAGTGAGCTCTCAAGATGCTCCCAAGAACACCTCTGAGTACACACCCAAGTACACCTCTGGGTCGCTCTCAAGTACACTCCTAATTGCATTCGATGACATACTCCCCACCTACTTGGCTCTACACTCCAGAAAACACTCTCCAGAGGCAAGACACTCCCAATCTCACTTGACTATTTGCTCCCATGTATGCTCCTGTGTGCTCGGTCCAGAGACTTGCTGAGTTGGAGGTGCCAGGTACCAGGAGGGGTGAACATGATGGTGGCGGCCAGGGGTCGGTGGCCGGTGGCGTATGCTGTCCGAAATCATGAAGTCGGTCGATATCATAGTCTGAACCCTATCTTTAGGAATGCCGCCATGACAAAATCTCATCATGCCTGATGGTCATGGTGTTGACAATTGAAGCTATTGATTCTGCAGCAACGGTAGGCATTTGTATCTTGGTGAGAGCAGATCTCGGACACAGATATTCCAGCAGAATCTTGTGCCCTCTTCCGATCGATTGTGGGCATAGGTGTATGCACTCAGTCCGGGGCTGATTGAGTTGATGGCAATGGCAATGGCAATGGCAATGGCAATGGCAATGGCGATCACGATGGCGATGGCGATGTTAATGGTGATGAGATGGACATCATATACCAGAAGTAGTTACGCAAGTAGGTTGGCTACGTCAACGTCAGCATCAAAGCTTCCACAGACTTACAGCCTTCTACTAGCGAAAGCTTCCACAGACATAGAGCCTTCCATTAGGCAAAGCTTTCACAAACTCTGAGTTTTCTATCGGCCACAAGCTTCCACAAACTCTACTCCTCCCGAATTTGTTCCTACATGCTCGATCTAGAGACTTATTGAGTTGCAGCTGTAAGGCGCCAGGAGGCATGTGGCCGGTGGTGGGTGGCGGCAGGCCGAAATCTTGATGTCAGCCGATATCATAGTCTAAACCTTATCTATAATACAGCCCCCAAGACGAGATCTGACGATGCCTCCCGGCCATGGTGTTGATATTTGCAGCCTGAGATTCTACAGGCAAAGTAGGCAATTGGATCTTGGGGAGAGCAGATCTTGAACTCAGATTTTCCAGTGGAATATACTGATTGCTTCCCATTGATTGTGGGCATATGTGTACGCATGTGGAGCCGATGGTGATGATGGCGACGGTAATGATTGTGATGATGGCAATGATGATGGTGTTAGTGATGGTGGTCATTATACCAGAAGCACTTATACAAGTAGGTTGGCTACGTCAACGTCAGCATCAAAGCTTCCACAGACTGAGAGCTTTCTGGTAGCTGAAGCTTCCACAGACTTAGAAGCTTCGATTAGCCAAAGCTTCCACAAACTCAGAGTTTGCCATCAGCCAAAAGCTTCATGTGGATAGCTCTACTCCTCTCGAAGCTCGGCTCTCTCAAACAGGCTCTGAAGTAGGCTCCCAAGTAGGCTCCCAAGCAGGCTCCCAAGGACGCTCCCAAGCAGACTCCCAAGCAGGCTCCCAAGCAGGCTCCCAAGCAGGCTCCCAAGCAGGCTCCCAAGCAGGCTCCCAAGCAGGCTCCCAAGCAGGCTCCCAAGCAGGCTCCCAAGCAGGCTCCCAAGCAGGCTCCCAAGCAGGCTCTAAAGCAGGCTCCCAAGCAGGCTCTAAAGCAGCTTTTCAATCGCCAGTGGTCTCTGATGGAGACTCGCAGTGACAGTATGTACAGTACCGGTACAACAGTAAAGGCTAGTACAGATAAGCATAGGTCCATCTCAGGCCGGCAGCCATATATTGTTCCGTAGGCCTACGCACACATCTCTATGAATGAACTATAGATGACTACAAGCTGCATATCGGACAGGGGTCTACGGGATGCTTGCTATGAGCTGCGCGTGTGTCCGCAGCGCAGCCTATAGTTGATTTGCACTTTTGCCGAAGTGAAACACTCAGATGCTCCACATGCCTACATTGCGGTGGTAAATGAACCATCTCAAAAATTGTTTACATCGCTGACATTCGGCATCAGGATCTCGTAAAGAACACTTGCTCCCATGGAGTGGGGTAATACAGCAGCAAGCCTTCAATTAACGCTCCTTAGGGATTTTAAACAATGTTGCCTAATGAGATCCACACATTGGTTGCCTGGCTAGTTGCCAAGGACAGGGTTTGATACCTCATGAACATTCATAAGGTAAATTCACAGTCCCCTTCTTGTTTTCTTGTTGTTTTGACAATCAAATTAGGAGTGCGAGTTTTTATTTGCAGTGAGTGAGAATTTAGATATTATTCTCTGGACATACTTCAATGGGTTATGACACATGGGAATGAAAGACAGATCATTGATTGATAAAATCAACCAGATATTCATTGCCCTTCCTGCAACCACCATCCACCATAGTCTGATGCCCTGGAAAACTGGCAAGTATAAGGTCCCATCAGAGTTGGCTCCAAGAGGTGGAGTACACAATAAGTATGATGCAAGAGACGGTAATCATGCAGATAATAATGCATTGACAGATGTATTTTGTTGTAGCAATATGGATATTTGTGTTTCCTTGGCAGAGGTTCCAGCCAAAAGGATAGACAATATCTGAAGAATGATTCGCCATAGGATCCACCCCACTGGTATGGACACAGCGATGGTGCAACCTCACAACGATCAGAGCAGATTCTATGAGGACTTCCATAATTGTGTCACCGAGGAGCTGATAGAACAGCCGGATAATTCTATTGAAAGTTTCAGCATCTTTGTACCCGCTACTGACGGTAGCATGGCATTCTTCGATGTATTGTCTATGGCTGGGTCTGCCATGCCTAGGAGCAGCTAGCACATCGCCTACAGTGACAACAACAGCGACAGCAACACTAATGACATCGCCAAAATCCGCAACATCACCAGCCTTGGAAATACAGGAAGAGACTATAGAAGTACGATTGTAGACCGAAAAATGTCCGTTGAAGGTTGAGAATGCTGTCAGTAATCACGTTTATCATTTCCGTTTTGTGCAATTTTATTCTCGGTTTTATCAATACAATAAGACTGATTGTTTGCTGAAATGTGATTCCAGATGCGTGAAATCATAATCGCAATGATACAAAATCCCAACAACACAGTTGAATCACAGCAAGGTATTTGCCATTATTGCATCAACAAATTTAATATCGGAAACCACTTCCATATGGTAAAGATCATTGGACAAAATAAGTGATGACTGAATGTAAAAACATCCAGTGCAGACTTTGCTAAACATCCAGAGCGAGTAGAATAATAATCCCGAGGGCGAAGTCAATTGCGAGGTGTAGGAGGGAGCTGTGAGATACTTTGTGTTATTGGCAAAGAAAGTGTAAACCATTCATCACATGCTCTGTATCAGATTTGCGAACATGAGTACACTGGTCATTATTCTTCAACCCCGCATCGGGACAACTCAATGAACACTCTTCAGCTTTGACCCAATGTCATCTATCAGGGAAACCTCTATTTCATATTGTTGAGTTTGTGGGTACAATAAACAAAATAAATTGAATTATGGAAATTGAGTTTTTGTTGATTCTGATTGGTATACTGATGCAGGTTTAACTGTCTCATTGTGGTACTTTCTCAGTATTTCAGTGGCTTGTTCCAGTTCCTAAAGACAGAGCTGATGAACACTTACTATCCATTCAATAAAGTTCTGAGTACTGCTGGCAACGGTTCTTGGTTACCCGGATGCGGTGCGGGTTCGAAACAGGACCGGATGGTCCTGTCAAGGTTGTTACACAGAGATTTGGGGTACCCACCGGGTTAGCGGGAGGGTTTGAACCGGACTGCTGTTTCATTTTACTTGTCCTACAACTTGCCTCTAATTATGTATTTGAATTCTCATCATATCGCAACATGATCCATATGTGAAATGTGCAGTGTGATGCTCAATTGCATCTGCCGTTCTCAGATTTGTGATCGGATCAATACTTGTTGACTCACTGTGAAATAAAGCCAATTATCACGCCAAAATGACCGGGTATCCAGTGCAACTCAACAAGAATTGATCCGATTGCAAATTGGACAACGGAAGATGAAAGCGCGCCGCAAACTGCATATTTCACATATAGATTATGTTACAATACGATGTGAACTCCAATACTTAATTGCCGCAAGAAATGATGACTTGTGGGGGGCGTGTTTTGTATGGAAACCCGTTGCAATGGTCCGGAACCGAACTGGGAATTTGGACTCATTGCTTACACTAGTTCCAAGTAGTAGGATTTAACATGGGTTCTGCTGTTGGCCAATTTGTTTGAGCTTGATAGCCATACTATTCAATGAATGGTATCATCTTTACCATGTAATGGAGGAAGTTGTTGAAAGCATATTCTGCCATTGGCTACATTTCATCGCAAATAAACTGTGTATAATTGCAGTAGTTTCTGAGGTAACACTCCAATGTTTGGTAAAGTCAATACATCTGTCCATATCTTTGGGGATGAAAGAGTGATGACATCATGAATGTGATTCTCAGAGTGTGGACAATGGCTTTCCAAATCGTGGGTGTAAACCTTCTATCGCTAATTCAGGCGATTGTGGATGATATTTCAATGTCTATTCATATCCCAGATACAAATATGTGAATGAAGTCAGGTACCTTCTTTGCTCCATTCATGTGGGGAATACAGCTTGAAATCTTTGTGAAGCAGTCAACTACTACCGATGTGAATGGGTACCCATCTGACACTGATAGATTCACAATAAATTGCATGGATGTTACATCCTCAGGACAGTATGCTACCTCTGGTGGCTGCAGTAATTCATAGCATTCATGATGCGTTGCCAGGTTCTTTTGGCAATCAGGACACGTGCAGATATAGTCTTCAATCCATTGCTCCATCTGAGGCCGCCAGTACTGTCTTCGTCCAAGTTCAATCGTCTTTTCCTGGCCCATGCGGCCTGCTACATTAGAGTCATGTTCTTACTGTTGATTCAGGGTTATGAAATCCACGCTATCAGGAACCCACAGCCTTCTTGTGTACAGCAGGCATTTATTTTCAAGTAAGACATTTGTATCTGCTTTCCTTTCCAGTACCTTGTGATATGCTTTAAGCCAATTTTCGTTCATCTTGGCTACATAAGATTACATCCCAGTACATGTATTGATCACATTTGTGCACAGGTATGGCTTTCAACGATTGCTATGAAAAGATAATCAGTCTCTTGCATAACAAGAGAGATCCGTCCATTCTGTGTGAGCCATTAGCCATAGCAGATAATGTCCAAATTTTGTTACCCTCGCCTAATGAAAGCTGGTCAGGTCTGAGGGCATGGTGGACTGTATGATTTTCGTTTTTTACAATGCTGTCTGCCTCCAATTATGGGCAATACCCCAAACATCTAGATAATGCATCAGGTTTTCCATTTGGACTTTCTGGATAGCCAAATATTTTGAATTCTTAACCTGCCATGTCATGTGGCAATCTTGCTTGCCCTCAGTTCAAGATGTTTGTAGTTGTAACAAGTTCGCAATCTTTATGGTCTGCCTAGATCAGAATCTGATTGTGAGCTTCCTTGAGATAACATCTCCACTGCTTCCAAGCAGCCAGCATAGCATGTAGTGCATTATCATGCATATCATAATCGAACTCTGCTTTATCCACCTTTCAGATATAACATCCAATGGGGTATAATCATCCATCAATAACTTGAGAGAGTCCAGCATCAATAGTATTATCGCTTGCATCAGTTTCCACAACATTTTGATACATTAGTTTCATGTGCTCTATGATTGGAACCTTTGTAACATGGTCCTTGATGTGTTGGAATGCGTTAGCACATTCATAAGATCACTCATATGTAACACCATTCCTGACAATTTCTGTGTTGGGATGCATCTTTCTGCCAATGTTTTTGAAGAATCGTTGGTAAAAGTTCGTGAATACAAATAACCTTGGAACAACTGGATTCTGTTTGAGTTTTGACTATTCCGGAATAGTCTTGATCTTATCCAGAGCCATTTGAATTCCCTCCAACAATAAAATATATCCGACAAATTTACCCCTGGAGGAATGCCACAATCGGTTGTCAGGGACGATGGCGTGACAGTTTTCATTTAGTTTTCAGCGCACCTCTAGTACGATTTTAGTATATACTTCCTCAGTTTCTGGGTAGATCAAGATGTCTTCCATGAAAATGAGAAGCCCTCGATTGATCATCCCTCTATGCAATGTTTCCATGGCATCTGGGAATCCTGACGGGGTATTTGAAAGACCCCCGTGAATGACAGTACATTCATATGGGCCCTATCATATATAAACTTGGTGTCCTCCAATTGTCTTCGTTCAATCAGATGGGTTGAATTCTGCCTGAAGGGCGATCTGGGTATTGATCATCGCAAAGTGAATCCAATCTGGAAGTTCCTTTATCGCATGTAGGAGTGTTAAATTCATACTGATGAGGGCAATCTGACCCAGATAGTCTAGATTCAATTGTAGCCCTCTGGCATGAGGCTCCGGAAACCACAGGATAGGTGCAACTGCAGCTGAGTTACTCGGGCAAATCTTTCCCTGGTCGAGCAATATATTTAGGTGATTCTTCCATACTCATAACTCCCTTTTGACGGAGCATAGATATGTCCTCAGAGGAGTTGCTTTCATCCTTGGATATCAATGGCAGTGTCAAGTAATCAGTGAGCTGCGAAACCATTTGACACTGCTCCAGTATACAGCAACTGGTAATCTCGATGCTGGCATGAAATTCTAAAAATCCAATCGATTCACATTTCATCCTTGTAATTGATTCAAATGTTTCGAGTAATTCCAACCTGTTGAGGCGCATCCCTGATATCTAATATTGTTTCAGGGATTTCAACAGTGAATGAAACGCAGATATGCCTTCTGCGTGTATTCTTTCATTGGTTACACTCGAAGTCAAACATTCCTCCATCAGGGAATACCTTCATTCTGTGCTGAAATATTCACCACAATGAAAGCATCAGATCGTAGGAATCGTTTATTGGATATATCTCACAGGTTACTGTGGAATAATGGTCTCAATGTTCACTGGTAGGTTGGAAGGTAACATACCATACACAATCCTTTAACATGTGGGTGGCAAAGGTCTTCATTTCCTCCTGTGCTGTCCAGATAGCAAATAGGACAATCTGTTCTTCGATCAATTGCTATCAGGCAATACGAGCAGTACATCCATAGTTGAGTAAGAGTCTTGCTGGAATGTTTTTCTTCCTTTTGATGCACACAACCTCTCAATTTCAGCGTTCATACCTGACTTGGGATTTTGTGGACTCAGCCTCAGTTTCCTGTGGGTAATTGAATTACTGGAATGCAAATCATTCTGTTCTCTTGTGATACACATTATGATCTGCCTGCCAACACTGCTCCAGCCACAATGGGTCATAACTAGTTATTTGCAAACAATTGAACTGTATTGTAAAGGGACATACGCCTGCGCTTGCCCACAGACGAATGGTGTAGTAGTATAAGGTTGCACACAAGAGCGGGTGAGTATATATAGAGAGTATTTTGGTAAGATATTCGATACTGATCTAAGTGCTGTAGCGGCCATTTATACACACTGGCGCTTACCCGGCCTTGGGTCATGTGTTGCCGTTAGATTATCCCCCTCTTTAGGTGCACACCTCCTGGGCTGCCACAGCCTGTACAGGAGAAAGAAACGAAAGGGAATGACAGGGAGTAATCAAACAACCATTCAATGTACGCAATCGTACCAACCCATATGTCCCACAACCGAATGGTATAGTTCAGTGGCATCCTTTCGCCGAATCCGGTGCACGGGGAAACTCCACCTCCAGAGGTGGTAAAAACCTGTGCCGACGCCATTTGTACCGGGCCGAGATCCAAAGAAGAGATTAAGAAAAGAGAAGGAGACAAAGGAACAAAAGGAAATGTCTGAACTGCTTCCATATCCTCTGTATCCGCCACTCCCAAACTCATACTCCACCCACCATCCATATCTGTAGCTCCTATATCTTGGCATTGGTCATTGTCGCAATCATCAGGGTGGTAGCGAGCTTCCGCTCATGACTTGGCATGGAGGGGAGCTTCTTGTGACTCGGCATGGATGGGAGCTTCCGCTGCAGGTATTTTTCGAAGCCTTCGGTAATCATCGATCATATACGTCGATTGCGGGTAGTTTTATTCGTAGACAACTAACACGTAAGTGTCTCTAAAAATGGTTGTACTGACCAAGTTCAAGCGTGGTGGTGCTGGCTGAGCTCTGTGCAGTTCATCCGCATGCTCTGAGGAATATATCTAGCCACCTGTAATGATGGGTACTCGGCAGTAACTCCTTGTTCGAAGTCCGCTTCTGGGACCATCCGGTCGACTTCATGGTTGCATTCTCGATAGCTGGCTTCAGTAGAATCTTGGTCGACTTGGTAGGCTTGGTTGTTGACTTCTCGGTAGACTCCTTGGTTGACATCTCGGTGCGTGTCTTAGTTGACTGCAGCCCGGAGGGCTTGTCTTCTTGTCGGTAGAATGCATTTTTGACGTGGTCATCCCCCCTTTTGAAGTTCGTTGCACCGCCGACGACTTAGACTCAAATCCATTGTTGATTGCCATTGTGGCTTGGTAGACTGTTGGTGATCCCGTTCGGTATGTCTCTGTGTGGACCGACACTTTATTCCGAATCATTTGTCTCTGGACTTCGGAGGTCTTCGACTTGACTTGTTTATTGGCCTGCTTTGCCTCATTTTTCCACTTGGTTTGCCCTTTCTTTGACTCGCTTTGATTGTTGACTTGCTTCGTGATTCGACTTCATCAGCAACAACCCTAGTTTCCGTTGGAAACACCCGGGTGTTCCGGACGGCCCTGACGGCTCTGGCGTAACCTCGTACCCGCTGATGGAGAATCAGCCGCGACCAGTCGCCCAAGCGACGGGTTGCGTTGCATACCTCCCTTGCGGTGGCTATCATACCATGCCTCTTATTCTTGCGACACGTCGTGTTTTATATTACGCTCGCCGCTCCGGCGTCAGGCTTCCTTTGCTTTGCGTCCGAAATGTGGTGACGTATACACACCATCAGAATGACATGTATGTTACACAGTTCGCAGGTGTTGCAGTTATGCAGTAGCCGTTGACACAACGCCTGCCGATGTTCATGGCTTTCTTCTGCCGATAGCCACATGCCGCACTCTCATTTATGTTTAGCTTTGAGATTTTATCACTTATTGCAATACAGTCTTCGCTTCGGATACATCGCTTGCCGTTGCATTTGCTTCACCATTATCGTATTTTACATGTCTGAAATATCCTGTCCAATCTTCACACTCTCTAGTACTATGCCCTCAGTCCTCCACATTCTGCGTTCATCCATCATCGGCTTCCGATGCTTCTTCCTCCTCATCCACATCGTCGCCATCATCGCCGTTATACTCGTCGACATCTCTGGTTCCGAGGTCAAACCTACTATGCCCTCAGTCCTCTACATTCTGAGTTGATCCATCATCGGCTTGCGATGCTTCTTTGTCCTCATCCCCATCTGCATCATCGCCATCCTCGCCCTCATACCCCTCGACATCACTGGTTCCCAGGGCAAACCTCTCGAGTTCAGTAGCGGCCCGTAGTCGTCGGCTGGCGGTGGGGATGGCATCGCTTTCGTCACCTTCATCTTCGAAATCCCCACTGCCCCCTGGAATCCCGAAATGCAGTTCGTCATCCATCCAATTGTTCTCTATCGGGACGTTTGAGTCAGAGCTTCCGATCTCAGGTTCCTCAAGCGCCACTTCGGAGGTCAAATAGTCAAGAAGAATAGCATTGTCAACATGTGCTGCTTCCGCGATGATCACCACGGCAGGCGTTGGGTTCTCCGCCTGTTGGATCTGACACTTGACTGTGGCAAGAGTGTTGTTATACACCCTCTGCTGGTAGCTCTCCGGTAGTGTGTTCCAGGTAGTCATCAAGACTGTATATGTGTCTACAACGCCAGGTGAGTTTAACAACTTGCGACCCGTCACAGCGCAGCAGGATATGATCTTACCACCGTCATTCTTGCAGTTGAAGTAGTTCGAGCGATCAGGTCTGTCCACTTTGAGCTTTGACTTGGAAGCTTTCGGATGAACACCTTTGTTCATTTGCCACTCCGGGAGAGCATGGCGCAACGCGGTGCAGGTAAACATGATCAGTGGCAAGGGTATATGACCATCCTTCTCGTCAATCATAGAATTATAAAATCCATCAGCATACTTACCGCGGTTATTCGCCCGATGATAAAATTTGATGTAGATAAATGGCGGGATTCCTTCCGCCAGGAAGTAAAGTGGACGCCAGCCATTTGTTTGCAGCTTCTGACTCTCTCTGCGTTGGAGTTGGACTGCGTACACCACCTTCCACACGCTCTGCTATAGGAAAAAGATACTTATTCTCTGCCAGAAGGGAATCAATGAATTCCAAACGCTCTGCGGTGGATTGAAAGCGGTGGAGATAACAAAGCTCTGCTATGGTGTCCCTTGCTGATTGAATAAAATGGGATTTAACCTTATCGACATGAGCGCAAACCTGGTACCAGTTTGAGCGTGTAATATCCAATGTGGGCCGTAGCTTCAGCATACCTCTTTCAAGATCTCCTTTGTGCGTGCCTCAAATGCTATTGACCAAATGTTGTTTTCCTGCATTGCGGTGTTCCAGTACGTCTCTATTATCTACCAGTGTGGGGCTTCAGCTAATGGTTTCGCAACACGTCGCGTTGCACAACTTACGGCCTCCAAGTCGCTTGCACTCATAAATGGCCGTCTGTTCCACATGTAGAGCTCCAGGAGCCTGCCCGTTGCAAATACAAGACGCGTCATCTCGGAGTGACCAACTCAATGGATGCTGCGACATCCAGAGACCACTGATCAAGGTGTAGACACCGCCTGCGGTTGCAATTGCCACAGCCTCTGCTTCTGATTCCTTTCTGTAGCTGGCGTTCGCAGTGGATTTGTAATGGTCGCGCTGGCATCTGGATTCGGGATGTGGGTAGGCAGGTTTTCAACACCGCTGAAAGGAGTGGGAGTGCTAGCACTGCTGGATGCCGGGCTGGATACGGCACGACGCGGTGAGTCTGTCTTTGTGATTCCGCTGGATGCCGGTGTGTTACGACTGCTTGTACCCGGCGTGGTGGTTGGAGTAATTATTGACCGTCACTGTGTAGCGGACGGGGTGGAAGTCACGCGTTGACTGATATCTGCAACACGAGAATTGTTCAGCGAAGATGAGAGCGTGGAGTTCTGACCTTGGATTGTAGAGCCTACTTAACTCCCTCCTTCAGAGGAATCCCTCTCGCCAGCCAGTACAGAAACGAGTCTCTTAGCAGAGGGAAGTTGAGAATTCCCCGAAGGCCCACGCTTTTGTTGATTCTGACCATTAGCAAGACTTCAAATGTTTTGTACGACCGGCGACGTGACAGGGCGAGGGTTTTGTGAAGGCATCATCCGATATGGATGTTCGACGTTAAGACTGTGGGAATAATATCCTCTGCATGCATATGCAATGGCAGGCGAGGTAGACTCCTATTTGAGCCAACCTGGAGGGATTCCACAAAAAAGGGAGGCACAGTGTTGACTGCGCTAGACTCTAAACCGTGACAATACTTGGGGACGAGATCCCTTCAAAAGCATTTAATTCTGGGGTTAACTGCCATCAGAATGAACTCAGATTAAACTCAGCATTGATATTCACTGTTACAGCAACGTCTGAAGGTCTATTTGCACCGCTTGAAGGGTGTTTATGCCTTCTTGGCGTGATTATCATCGTATTGCACTCGTTCTTGGCACA
>Ga0307514_10001544_pt1 | contig 27352 bp, 19 predicted proteins | sample 16_EM_MG_FD_203088 | JGI IMG/M metagenome (GOLD analysis project Ga0307514, IMG submission 203088) | Populus trichocarpa ectomycorrhiza microbial communities from riparian zone in the Pacific Northwest, United States - 16_EM | ecosystem: Host-associated > Plants > Roots > Unclassified | place... | reverse complement strand
AGTAAAAAGCAACAAAATCGATTAAGTGCTATCGATACAGATACTTTGACCAAGTATCTTTCGAAACGGAAATAGTATCTACGGCAGTGGACCTAAGTGCTAAAAGTATTATCGGATACAATAATAACGTTATTTAGGGAATACACCCCAGTAACATCACTACTCATTCTGCGGAGGCGAAACTACTTTGCTGTTTCTTACAGGACAAATCGTTACTTGGAGTCGCTGTAAATGAGGAGAGGTGGTCCTTGGGTATACGTGTCGGTTGCTGGGCCGATACTCTTGAGTCCGATGGGAGCCTGAGGATGAGCACGATAGTGTGTTAGTTCAGAGGATCTTCTGAGTAGGATACTCTTGAATCGTGTGCTCCAGTATATTGATATCGTAGGATGATACTCTTAGTCGATACTATCTTTCGGAGGCAAAAAACGGAACAGTTACCTTGTTTCCTTGGGTGGTAATCCTTATACATATTCTGAGTGAAGCTTTAATCATTGTTCTGTTTATTAGTCCGGAAGTCATTAGGGGCTTTTACTGATTAGGACTTAGGGTGGATCTCCCAGTGTTACACACAGGGTCCAATTGCGGAATGTCCTCAATACTTCCATGACATACTTGACAATAGTCCATTCATCTTGTGATGTGAAGAGTGGCTGGTATTCACTGTACTTTGGATTTTGGAGCCTATGGCGGGGGAATTCTTGTAATCGATTGGCTCGCTCAAGCAACTCAAGTGTCGAGTTCCAATGTCTCATTACATCCAGAATCAGTTGTACCGTGATGTGGACTTTGGCTTTTGGAAAGTCAATGAGCTCGTTTCGACAACCAGGTGTTAGCGTAATTAACACAGCCAGCATTCTCTGCTATATGAAGGTCAGTTTCAGGACTTTCAAAATATCTTGAAGTACGTACTTTCTCAATTATCTTTGCTAAACCTGGTCTTATGGCCAACACCTTATTGATTCTAGCATTGCCCACTTTTCAACAATGATTCCACCAGTCCAGCAATGGATCAGTCCAGACCGGAACCGTCCAGTCCAGTCCAGGTCCAGTCCAAGAAATTTTTGGACTGGGATCGGACCAATCCCAGATGCTGACAGACTGGACTGGGCTTCGTCCGGACCGATCCCTCACGGTGTCCAGGGTTAGGGTATACTTTCCTGATTATTAGTCTTTTAATGGGGAAAATATATCTCGATGGAGCCGAATATAGAGACAGAAGTGTTATAATTTCGACCAGCGTGAGTATTCGGGGGTGAGTGGTGATAAAAACTGAGGATGAGTCATGTTTTCGGTAGTACTGGGCTAAAAAGCAATGTCAAAATTATATGTGTAAATGGATCGGTCGAGACCAAGCCCGTCCAGTCCGAGACTGCCAGTCTGTGGTCCGGTCTAGTCCGACCTTCGCGTTAGACTGGACTGGACTGAGCCCTACCGCGGACTGGGATCGACTGAACTGGTGGTATCATTGCTTTTCAAAGCCTTTCACTCTTTCCATTATCTATGCTTTCATTGTCTCCAAATTGCTGATTGTGCTCATGCATCAGCAAAATGTATTTTAGTCACTGGAAGACTCCAGGAGTGTCTGAGAGGATGTGGAGTGTAAACATAGATGCGTCAATTTCAGGAGAGTATCAGACCCTAGGAGGGTATTTCTACCAGCCTTTAGAGTAACTGGTATCTCTGATGACTGGTACAGCAGTACCATGGGAGTGATTGTGATAGGTTTGGAAACACCTCGGAGCGCCGGAGAGAAATTTGGTTGCACCTGGTAGCACCTGGGAGCGCCGGCAACAAGTCTGGGAGCGCCGACGACAAGCCTGAGAGCACCTGGGAGCGCCGACGACAAGCCTGGGAGCACCTGGGAGCGCCAGCAACAAGTCTGGGAGCACCTCGAAGCACAGTAGAGCAGTCTGGGAAAAACAACTTCTACTTTGGGAATGCTGCTGGTGCGCCTGGTAATCATAGCTACTACTTATCGTTCAACGATTTTTAAAACTCATGTATTCAGTTTGTATTCTCAGCTATGTATCTATATAGCTACCCATCTAACACACAGTATATCTCGACAGGATGCAGGCGGTACTTGAGAGCAATTTGAGGTGCGCCTGAAAATGGCGATCGAGTGAACTCAGAGATACACTCCGAGGCCTTGATCGAGGGAGTTTGGAAATGCGCTTGGAGGCCGTGATTGTGCGAACTTGGAGGCCGTAATCGTGCAAGTTTAGAGATACACTTGGAGACTGTGATTGAGCGAGTTTAGAGATGCACTTGGAGGCCGTGATCGTGCGAACTTGCACACCGTAATCGAGAGAGTTTGGAGATACACTTGGAGGCCGTAATCAAGCGAGTTTGGAGACACACTTGGAGGCCGTGATCAAGCGAGTTTGGAGGCCGTACTCGAGCGAGTTTGGAGATGCACTGGGAGGCCATAATCCAGCGAGTATGGAGATATACTTGGAGGCCGTGATCGAGTGAACTTCGAGCCCGTAATCGAGCGAGTTTGTATGAGTACTTAGAGGTGGTCGATGGATAGCACTCTGGGTGCTGACACTGTATTCAACAGTTAGGTAACTCGCAACTGTGGGAATGTGACAAAGTGACTTTACCTTTGAGCTGGCATGGAGAACTAGCTGATGGCGGTCGATCGTGTAGGGAGGCATGCGGCAAGCTGAAGCCACATTCAGGGGTCAACTCGTAATCATGAGAATGAAGGGAAGACAAATAATGTTGGGTACTCGGTGTATGCTGTACTCGGTGTCAACTCATGATTATAACATGGAGAGATCGAGAGGGATAACTCAACTTTGTGTTCTATAATGATGTTAGAGTTGTGGACATGAAAGAGAGAGATGGAGGATGAAGATGAGAATGATGTGGAGGATACGAGCTGATATGGGAAATCAGGGGTACGATTTGCCTGACTGGGTTGGGAAGACCTCGAATGGGTGTAATTACACGCTAGATCAGGACTCGTACATGCTGTATCGGGGATGTTAAATTGACTTGCTCACGAAATTCTTTTAAGTCCTGGTTTCTCAAGATGGTTTCGCTCATCTCCCCTCATCTCTCTCTTTCTCATCCTCAAGTCTACCATCACCTAAGAACACGAAGTTAAGTCATCGCTCTCTATCTCTACATGCCATGATCAAGAGTTAACACCGAGCACAGCATACACCGAGTACAGCATACACCAAGTACAGCATACACCAAGTACAGCATGCACTGAGTACTGCATACACCGAGTACAGCATACTGCGAAGTTCAGCATACACTGAGTACAGCATACACTGAGTACTGCATACACTGCGTAATGCATCATCCGAAGATCGACTGTCTCCCGCTCCCAGCCAGTCTCTCATCTCTCAGCAAACCGTGTTTTACTCAATTCTCTACATTCCCACAATCACCAGATAACCAATGAATAGAGTCTCAGCACCCGTCGCGCCTCCCTCCCAAACTACCGCCTCCAGATTGACCTCCTCCCAGTACTCCTCCAATCTCGGTCAATCAAAGCCTCCAAGTGCATCTCTAAACTCGCTCAATCATAGTCTCCAACTGTATCTCTAAACTCGCTTGATCACAGCCTCCAAGTGTATCTCTAAGCTCGCTCGATTACGGCCTCCATGTTGGCACGATCACGGTCTCCAAGTGCATCTCCAGACTAGCTTAATCGCAACATCCAAGCTCATTTTTAGAGAGGAACGGTGGGTGTACAGAGATACAGGGGTAACGGAGGTGAAAAGAGTAATGGGGAGTATATATTTGGCAGACCCCAGAGTAAATAGACATCATCTCATTTCCATCTCATCTTATCATACAATGACAATACACACTCTATCTTTCCCAACTTTTGGTCTGACTTGCTCTGTCCGCGATATCGTGGATCAATGCAACTGCGTGTGATCCTCAACGCCGGGTAGTATCATATCTTCTCACCCGATTCCTGCCCACCTCAAACCTGTTACAGATATACCTGTGCCGGAGATATGTTACAGATCTGATACACGGTGACTGCTGCAGGGGCTGATGTCTCGTCCATGTATGTCAAGTCTTTTTCCTTCTCTCTTGTCGGTACCATAGCATACACGCACACGGGTCTCCCCAGCTTCCATATCGTAACAGAACTAGAACTGCTTTTTCTCATGAATTCCGTTTGGATATCGCGAGAGGTCCGGCGGAGTCTTGATACTGGGCCCTCAGCCTTCTAGCTCCATCGTTTAACCGCAACAGCCTCCAAGTGGTGCATCTCTAAAACTTCTCTCAATGGGCATGTCCTGGTGCTCCTCGGATTATGCTCGAGTACCATCTGCAGCCAGATTGACCGTATGTATATATAGAGAGAGACTTAAATAATGCAGGCCATATTATGATGTAGCAAATCTTGTGACTGTAACAAAGATGGATATGATAAGACGAAATGCCTTGTGGTTATGTCAGAACCACTGCTATGAGAATATGGCATCAAGTCTCCCGCAGAGCTGAGCCGCGGTCTCAGCCGATCTCGAAGTATCCCACAGAGCTGCGCAGTGGTCCCCGCTTCTCTCGAAGTCTCCCACAAATCTGCTCAGAGGTCTCAGGAGCTCCAAAATTTGACTATTCTGTACGTCAAATTTCATAGCATCCTGAATGTACCTCCATAACTGCAGGTGCTTTCAGGAGCACCTGAGATTGCTCTTGGAGAGTCTGAGAGCACTTTGCTTAGCTCCAGGGGGGTCTGGGAGCAGCTGGAAGTACTTGGAAGCATTGGTGAGGTCGCCCGGAGTGTCTGGGAGGATTGCATAAGGCTTCCGGACCATATTACATTTTGCTGATGTGGACTTCCCAATTCTTCATGCGGCCTTTTACACCGAGGCTGCTCATGAATGCACCTAAAGCCAGCTGTATGACGTGCGCTGTGCATGGTATGTGGTTTCTGAAGGCAGGCCACTCGTTTCCAGAGTCCCCAAGTCTTGATTGCAGATCGCATGTCATCAAGTGATTTGAGGAAGCATTACCTGTTGTAATTCAATGCAAACTGCTGTCAGTAAGCTCAAAACAATCAAAAATGTCCTTCAAATGTACTACTAGCCTTGCCCCTGTATGTTGGCCCTTGACCTATCATCCTTAATTAGCTATTGAAACGGGAAAATAACAGGCGATTAACCTCATTGAAAGCGAGTTGTACTTCAGGCAGTGTGCAATTTCGATCCATATAGTAAGCAATAACCGATGTTATAGTGAGTTTGGTAGTTGATGTCCATCTGTCCAAAGCTAAACTAACTTGATTTTGTGATGGCAATTGCTTCCTAATTACATCCACAGTCGGTGCATATTCCCTCCGGCAAATGTTACTAGGAGTCGTGGCTGATGGCAGCACAGGCTCGCTGAACAATACTTTATATGACCGGCGTAGCTTCAGATTTGATGTAGCATTCCAGGGAATATGAGCCAAAACAAATCGTAACATGAGGTAGCAATTCCACATGTCTTGGTGAAATTCAGAAGTTTCAAAGTCCTTAGCTGCCAGTTTGGAATGTTTTGTCTGTCATTTCGATCAATATGCATTATGCAGAATGTGAAATAAGAAGTTCCTCTGCAAACTTACTATTGTAATACCTCAACTTCCTTGCTTCTTTAGGATCTCTAAAGCTGTTTCATTGACCATTGAACTAGTCAATTCAGACACTTTTGACTCTGTTAACTTGATTAACTTTGCGATGTGAGCTTTTGCCAGCAAGTGTTTCCCCATTGAGCTGGTCCCATGTTCTGATGGATGGCGAAGAACTTGATGACAAATGATACATATGATTCCAGGGCTGCCAGTCTTCTCAATTCCGCAGTGCAAATAAAATCACCGTGAAGAGGACTGCCTATAGTTATTCCAAGCAATAGGACGTTCCGAGCCGACATTCATTGAAGCCCACCAAGCATAGAAGAAGATTTGTAAAGTAAGGTCGCTCAAATCACGAATAAAGACATGTTCAGTTTTGGAAGAGATCATAACCTCTAGCAATGAGGTACTAATTTAAAGATGCTGAATCCAACATGGTGGTAGGAATGAGAAAGCTACATAATCCAACTTGAGAGACTGCCATAAGTAATGTTATAGTAAAGCAGAATGCAGGTTCTTAAATATTGACTCTAGAGCTATAAGCAAAAAAATCAGATCTGTGAGACATTGCATGCATATTTGTGAAGTTGTATACAACGACATATTGACAAGACTGACTGCGTAAAACTCCATTTAGGAACAGCGTAATGTATGTCATTGCTGTGTAGCTTGCTGAGCCTTCACCAAAATTGTTGATGCACCGTTGGTACTCAATTGTAGGAGGCAGATGCAATATCGTCAGTAGCATTTTTGCAGACAAAGGCTGCCAATAGGTGGATTGTTGGTTAGCTGTGTTCCATTGCCCTAAGAGTATACAAGATGCAAGATCAAAAATTGTTGACACTTCGTTGGCGCTCCATTGACGCCCATTTTAGGACATAGTAATCATGGTTTCGCAAGCCTTTTTGCCCACAGAGGCTGCCAATTTTACAATGATGGATAAAAGTTGTCATACAGTCCCGTTATTTTCGAAGAAGGAAGGCCTAAAATTGTTGACACTCCGGTGATACTCATTTTCAGGGCTTAGTTAAGATGTTGTCGAATGCATTTTTGCCTAGAAAGGCGGCCCATAGTTCAATTATGGATTAATGTCATGATACAGCCCCTTGATTGTCCAAGATGAAAGGAGTGAAATTGTTGACGCTCCATTGACACTCATATTTAGGAGATAGTAGCAATGTTGTAGCAACCATTTTGGCCTAGAAAGTCGGCCAATAGTTCGATTATGGGTCAACATCGCCGCACAGCCCTGGGACTTTCCAAGATGCAAGCCAGAAGTCATTGATGCTCCATTGACGCTTACTTTTAGGACATAGTAACATTGTTATCGCAACAATTTTTGTGTTGGAAAGCGGCTGATAGTTCGATTATGTGTTACTGTTGCTGCGCCACGCATAGGATTTTCCAAGATCGAAGGCCAAAGATCTTTGAAGCTCTGTTGACGTTCACATTAATGACATCGAAACAGCCTTCGCATACTTAATCATTGTACGTCAAGAAACATATAACCATTGTTGACATCCAATATTTTGTGTGTACGTATTATTGTTTGCATCCACATCAGCAAAATGTAAAATGGTTTGGAAGTCATAACCGAACAACTCAGCAACTCTGAACAGCCATACTGATTCTTCCAGATGCTCCCAGATGCTCCCAGATAGGCTGAATGCAAAGCGATGTGCTCCCAGGAGCTCCGAGACTACTTCACTAGTGCTCCTGAATGCTCCGGAAGTTGTGGAACAGAATCCATGAATATCCTGAAGAGTGTATAGTTGTCTTCAAAATGCTTCCAAATCAAACTATTAGGATGTGCAAATTTCAGAGCTATTGGGAGTATTGGCCGCGTCTCCGAGAGTACTCCGGTGCACCTCGAACCTGCAGCCATACTCTCCGGGAGTGATTATTATAATGTTTATATCAAATAGATCAATTCAATTAACTATCTTCTGCACACCTTGATTCAGGCATTGTAACTTTAATACACAGTCAAGTAGGTATCTAAATCTACATGATTATTTACAAGCCATACGCTATCAATTCTATCTGATGCAGCATTATTCTGTCGCACCAGATGTGCAGGTCCAACAATTGCTCCCACAGGTACAATATGCATCTTATCAGTCTCTGTGACAACCCGGATGAACCCGTCAACACAATCAGCCCAACCATGCGGATCTTTGTACTGTGTTGGAATCACCACCGCATATTCTTGAGGTTGAGGACGTAATATGCATTGTTGGGTCTTCTTGCACCTCTTAGAGAAGGTGGATATCAATTTTCAGGTGGGCAGGCGCTCCTGAAATTGGAGGATCTGATTTGTTGGAGTCCAGCTGAAGTATAATACAGGAAAGAAAGGAACTCGGCCTTGGAAGGTGTTATCGAGGTTACTGTCTGTATATTGGATCCAGATGTTATGAGATTCACGGGTGATCCCTTGGTTGGCATCCGTATATTCTACCTTGCAATCAAGTCCCAGACGCTCAACAGATGTAGGGCAGTGAAATGGTTGACGGTAGTACAACAGCCCATTCTGAAGTTTAATAAATACACTGTCTATGAGTACGTTCTGATCATATCCGAGCAACAGGCCACTAACTTCATGTCCCCAGTCGTCTTCAATTTATGTACGGAATAGCTGTCCAAAGTTCCGAATTGTGAAATCTACTGATGCATCTCTGGGTGAAGTTAATTTGATACTTCTGCACACGTCGCAGACATCAGTTTCTCTCAAATGATGTACCTGTTGTGATACGGGGCGGAAAAATGGCTCTTTCAGACAATGGTGGAGGAGTAAAAGATAGGCTCGGCGTGTATTTTGCCGTTTATCAGCAGCTGATAGTAGGTTGAAAACTTTTACAGAGTCAATATCGTACTAGCCTTGAAGGGCAAGATATGACAGTGTCTCCTCCATATAGTCAAGACTGGTACACTGGTCATTGTGCTTGAGCATCTGTTGAATGTAATTGACTTTGTTGGTAGATCGATATGCTTCTTTCACATTGCCAAGATGTAGCCGTTCTGAAATATCAGTGGTGAAATTGTCGCCAGAACCCATTCGCCGAATTGACTCAGATATATGGCTCACATGATGCATCTTTGGATATCCGAAATGGATTACACGCTGTTGGATGGTTTTCCGGAGCTGCTGAACGCCGATTGCTTGCCACCATGGTTCAAACTCAACCAAGCGGATGGAGAATTCCTTCGTGAACCGCATCTGGTCTTTTGAAGTGATACCATAAATCTCTCTCTCAAACTGATTCACGAAATGGTCCGTATCAGCAATACTCCAAGTGGTGGCTTCAATCTCAGCATCGGATGGACAGACCTGAAATTGCACACGCTTGTCAGCAGTCATGTTTACCGCCCTGTAAGCCTCTTCTTCTGCAGCAGTCTTCATTTGAGCAAGTTTTTTTGGCGAATATGCTTCTGGGACCGGTTGCCTTAGTCCTAACTTCCTGCAATAGTTGTCGCTCACGATGATGGAGTAATTCATCGAAAAGCTTGCGTTTAGCAGCTGTCACCTGATGGATTTCGCGCTCCAATCGCTCAATTGCTCTCTGCCGATCCGCATCTGACCATATGGTTGCCGTTTGTTGGGCCCTATTCAGGCGCACCTGAAATTGCCTTTGTTTTGGTGTAGTAATCTTTTCAGCTCTGTACAGCTGAACATCCATTGCAGCACGGATTTTATGAATCTTTTGTTCTCGTAAATGATGGGATTCTCTTGGCAATTGATCATCCACTGTGGCCTTTGCAGACTTCGACATTTTCTGATCCCGAAAGGCACCCTTCCTCTTGTCAAATCGCTTCAGTGCATCGTCTAGTGCTGCAAGGGATAGATCAGAGTGATTTTGTTGGCTGACAAGTAGAGAGAATTCACATAATACCCGCACTGCTCCCATCACCATTTCATCAGAGGCTGTTTCCGCCGCAGTTTTCCCGGCATCCTGGGAGCAGTCAAGAATTGGAGCGCAATTCACTGCCAGTGTTCTGATCATGCGCCGGAATTGTTTTCCCTGCCAGGAGCCACTTTTCATCGAATCGAATGGTTCAGGGAAGTGCTGGAGGCCTGGATATCATGGTACTGATGTGAATCGATTGTCAAATTGATCCTTGATATTTCTAGCTTTCAGGTATTTGAGCAGCCAGTGCAATAAGTCTTTAACTAAACCCAGAAGCAGCTGATGCAATTCATCAGGCTGCCAAAGGCGATAGACATTGCAGAGAGGGTATTGCCAGAACGGGTTGCAGATTGGATGAACACCAAGAGTGTGCAGAACATCGATATTAGTCTAGTCCAGAAGCTCCAGGTAAACGTGCTGATCTCGTCGGTTATCAAGTGGTCGAAAAGTTGAATGCCCCATTGCCGCATCTTTAAGACTTTCACACATCGGGTATGAGCTATATGAGACTTGAGCAACCATGCCTTGTTCCGGATGATCCCCGACCCAGGCAGCCAAAAGAGGATAACATTGTCTCTGGAATCCAACAGCACAGTTTCATTTCAAGCCAGGGCAAGTAATTTCAAGATTCCGAAGTGGGGACAGCACTGTTCCAACCGCGGAATGCCATGCCTCGTCAGTATTTTTGACACCTTTCGGAGGACAGGGGATCAGCCTATCAAGCATCCAGGCGCGCTTTTTAGGTGTACGGTGGATATCTTTTCAAATATTACCGATCGTAAAATACAGCGGCAAGGCATGCTGGTCACCCGGAAAATTGGTCAAGTGGGTCATGTCGGATGCACAAATGACTGGCACATCGTCGCTCCAGCAGGAAGCTGATCTTGCATATCCCACCACCAATAACCTGTGTTCATCTCGCTGTATATTGGGCGACTTTCCGAGTCTGTAAGGCGCACCAGTTCAAAATCGAGGTGCACCTGAAACGGGAGATATGCCAAATCAAACTGTATACATTTGACAATATCCCAGTAGTATAATGTCCCAAAGATATGTAAATGATCTTCAAGCCAACAATCATTGCCAAGCTCAAAATCGAGTCTTCAGAGGAGCTTTCGTAGAGCATCTGCTGATTGAAATGATTCGATGTTGAAGTTGTGCAGTCCCCGCCTGAGATGTTGATCTATCCACGTTTTCGTTTACTGGCTAAATGATTAAGCCTGTTGAAAGTCGTGTGCTGTCTGAAAAGGATGGCATAGATTCCATTGGTCTGAGTACTTGCGATGCTTGTTGTACAATCCAGTTGCTTCGCCATATGATTTCCCCCCCCACATTTTCCACTCCAACAACCTGCCTATGAGCCCTCGTCTTTGTTGAATCAGGGGTACAAGTCAGATCAGGCTTCTGGGGGTCTATCGTTTCTTCATCAGGAGTATCTTCAGGTGGTGGTGCACTAGGTACATTGTCTATGGGTAGATGAATTAGTTAACTAAGCTCATCGATGGCCATTCAGGTGCACCGACTGAAGTCAAACCTTGATGGCTCGTGTTGACCATCTTTGAGAAATGGTCACTGAACACGTATTCGGATGAATCTCAATGATGCTTCAGGGGGTGATATCGAGTCTCAGCTATATTGGTTTGAAAGCCAACTAACTCAGGTTAGCGTAACACATTCACAGCCGCACCGCACCCCGCCCAATGCGGCGGGGGAGGTTTCTTTTGTCATCACTGCAATCACTACAATGGGGCCTTATACTACGTCATTGTGAGTTATGCCTACGCTCGAGCCTCTGAGCAGGTGATGATGAAGGTAACTCGTCATAATACAATGAATGGGTGAGTTTCCTAGCTGGCTGGATGTCTGGGCATTGATCATCGACAACAGATAAGGCTGGTAGGATGATTGCTTCAGTAACAATCTTTGACTGGAGCGTGGATCATAAGGCAAACTAAGATGTATAGGCAAGGAGCTTAATAGGAAGCAATCACTGTTGCTGCTCGACTCACAGGCCTTCTATGAAATGAGGTTGCAAGGTCGCACACGCACAACTTATGTGTAATATCCCTTGCCGTGCTAACCTTCATACTGGATATAGTTCTTGTTGGGTTCCTGGAGATATTATATCATATCCCTTCTATGACCTGTAAAGTCATCGATACGTACGGAGGTGAGCACCTATCAAATATCCTAGTATATGAATTCGAGTATATAACAAAGAAAGGTGGGATGTGTGTGATTAAGGTTTGTTTTTCTCAAGGTCCGGGTTGGTTTCATGGATCAAAGGTATAGTGAAACACCACAGATCGTGACAGCAGAATAGGATATAAGAAGCCCTTCATTCCACCAAAGGTCACTGCTACCTGCAATATACTCAAGCATACTCCAATTGATTCTATATCTCATCTCGCATCTATAGTAGTTTACCACTATCTTCGTTGAACAGAGCATGTCAACGAAAGGATCTCCACCGAAGACAGTAAATGTGGCTCCACCTGGTGGCCTGTTTGGCTCGCAACAAAGCGGTGACAACAATTCAGAATCACCAGACAAAAGTTCACAACATGCCACTCGCAAAGACAGTCAATTTGGAATACACACCACTCAATATCATCAGCCGCAAGGGTACGGTTACCCTCCTTCACAGCAGCCATTTCCAGGTGCTCTGCAGTTTTATCACCAGTCTCCATTCAACATCACACACAGTTCGCAACCTACCAGCAGCACAAGCCAAGGATATGCAAGTTATGGGCCACCATGGCAAGGATATGACCTGCACCAAGGTGGTTATAGTGGGTCTCAAATGTTCCCCCCACCGCAGTTCCCAGGACAAAGGGCCGTCATCTCCAGGTGAACCAAGAGTGCCTCCAGGACTGCCCGGAAATCATCCAGTCAATCAGCCAACAACTTCCAGCTCGACTTCTCCACCTCAACCTCCTTCCGGCGCACCTGGGAGACACCCCATACACCTCCCAACAAAAAGATTCCAGCCACCAGCCGAACAGTGGAAAACAGATGTAGCAGGGATTGCAGACTTGCCCCCATTGCCGGAGATGTTCTACGACGGATATGATGCAGCTGATGAGAGCCACAATTCGTCGGACTTGGGCGGTGCTGAAGGCAAACCCCCAATTAGCCTAAAGCAAATGGAGTTCTCCTTGAAGCAATTTGCCAAAAGGATGGGGCAGCCCAACTTTAGTGCATTCAACAAGTGGAAGAAAGTATGAGTGGTGGGGTTTTTCAAGAAGAAGCATCAATCCATTATCCGGGGGCAGTACCGATTGAAACAAGTTCGAGATGGACCCCTGCACTGGGAGATGGCGGTCGCAGATTTTTTGGCAACATTCGACACCTGGCTGCCATTGATTAATTTCAATAATGCTGAATGGATTCGCCGGCAGTGGGTGGAGATGTTTCTGAACAAATGTGCAAGCGAAATTTGAGAGATGAGGAAAAAGGGAAGGCGAGGCAACAAGCAACCAGCGACTGATTTGGGAGAGCGTGTGGGCAAAAAGGCGAGAAGTAACCTCCCAGAGTTGCCAAATACAACGTTCACGGTTATGATTCACTAGGTGTTAAATTGCAAAGATATGGTTCTATCCCCCAAACAACTCCAAGCCTCGTATACTGATGTGAGGCACTGGGATGTGTTGGTTGATTTCATTGACAAAAACGGCGGCCCGAAAGAGCCATACATTCCCAGATCCATGTTCAAGTGCACCGTGGAGCAGGACGAATTGGAAGAAGAGTATATCGGAATATACAAACACGGGCAAATAATCAATGACCCCATAGATGGCCAGATTTCGTACAACGGTTGCCTTTCAATTGCTTTCAAGTTGAAACTTGGATATAATGTGAAGATATTTGTGGTAGAAATGATGGGAGCGACAGGGAAGCAGACTGCTGAGCACGTAATTAGGCCGACAAAGGTAATCCCGCTACCCGCGTTGAGACTAGACGTGACCAACTGCTAATCATTATACATAGACATTGGAAGGTTCTGAAGAGGGAGGAAGGGAGGGAGAGGAGGAGGGAGGGGAGGATGGTGGGCAAGAGAATGATACTTGTATTAATGTAAGTTCTGATTGAAAGAATAGAATTGATTATATTCCATCCACATGTATTTGTTCAAATGGTTGCTTCTCTGTGAAATACCTAACATTGAGATGAATTTCAGGAGCGCCGGAATATGAGCTTATCTGCACAGCTTATATCTGAGCAACTGAAAGAGATCATTGAGGATGAAAAGAACCCGGACAAAAGTGCAAGGGAGGTTCAGGAGCAATTGGAGGATGATGAGGAGGTCCTTGATCCAGAAAATACAAGCTCAGTACTGAATACGGTTCTCAATACAATCAACAACGAATTTGAACATGAGTGTCTTGATGAAGCAGTTATGCTGCTGAATGGGCGTCCTATTCGCCAATCACCAGATGATCGTGTTCCAGGCTGCAAGTATTCAATTCCAGGCCTGCTTGGAATTTAGTTTTTGGTACAGCAGGTTTGGGCCATCTTGTTCATCGTGAGGAGATGGGTTTGGGATGCAGATACGCCAGGAGCACAGGTGGCGGATGTAATGGGGCTTGAAAAGACTTTCACCTGTGTTGCAGCGGCAATGCTTTGCAAATTGGTGACCGAGAAAGTTGTAATGTGGTTGCCACTTTCCATTTTTTGGGGGAATACCCTTGAAGAGTGGGTGGTTTTGGCGCACAATGACTTTCCCGGCATTGTCGGTTACGAACGGGAGTAGTATCCGCTCCAGAGATTGAATTCTGTGCCCCGCCGCCTGACGGAGATCCAGTCAACACCACCCCACAGCCATCCAGCACAGATCTCAGCCCTTAAATCAATCCTGGCGGTAACAACGCCCGGACTGGCTGAGACCTTCAAAAGTGTTACCGACGAGATGACACATGGAACCGATTTCAAACTTGTCAACTTATTGCACACCGAAAATGCGAATCTCACCCACAAGGATCTGAACACCAGTATTGACGAGTCAGAAAACCAGTGGTGTCTCCACCTTGTGTCGTATGATACCTTAACTTCCAGAGCAAACCCATCAAGTAACAGCCAATTCTCCTACAGTGCATGGAGTTTTTGGATATTTGATGAGTCCCATTGGTACAAGACTAAAAACAGTGTGGGCTGGCAAATTGTGATGAATGCGAAAATTGGATTCAAACTCCAAGTGACTGCTACACCAGGATTCCATTCACTCTATGACTGGTGTTGTCAGACGATGTGGCTGTTTTCAGGTGCGCCTGAACATCCAGAGGATGATACTGTGATGGAAAAGCATGGTGCTGAGGCATTGTATTCTGCTGTGAAGAGTTTGATGCATGCGATCCGGCCTAAAGACGAAGAAGATCAACAGGATGCAGCGAACCGGATGGTTCAGATTTCAACGCCATGGACGATCAGGCGGTAGTCAGAATTGAAACTCTCCAATCGCAAACCACTCGTCTGCATACCAGAGGAGAATGCACACCTCATTGATCTCGAGTGGACTGAGAAACAGCAAGCACATCTGAAGACCCTGGTGGAGAGGTACACTTTGCGGGGTGCTTCTGGAGCATGGAGGGTTCATAGATGGCAGCGGGGATGTTTCTCATTAGTGTTGGGAAACACCGAGGATCGCAACGATGTTTCTGGACAATGGCACGAAGAATGGCCACTCGATCCTTGGGTGGAATCTCTGATTTTCCAATAGCTGAGAGAGATATTTTTGCCAATGCTTGTCTGGGGATATGCAGAGTATCCCGAACCTGACCATGACGACGCATTAAGAGAAACGCTCCTTCCATAAGCGAGAAATGAAAATGCACCACCTAGTGCACCTCCTTTACAAAAGGCAGTGCAATTTTGTCCTCTTCGTGGCCAAGTTCGTCATTTGAAGTGGTGGCTAACGAAGTTTTTTGGGGATAATGTGGATATATTCGACATGTATGCCGAAATGGGCAATGATGAATGCACAGAAATGCAGCTCAAATTCCAAGATTCACGAAATCCCTCTGTATTCATAACTACACCCAAAGTGGGCGGGACAGGCCTCAATCTTACAGCTGCAAATCATGCAGTAATAACTCAGAAATTTTGGGTATTAAATGAGCAGCGGCAGGCATTTGCACGAGTTGTCTGGCTAGGGCAAAACCGAGTACCACACACATGATTACTGAATACATGACCTGGTGGCTATGATAACTGCGCAAGTGATCTCCACAAACACTCTGGAGTTGCGCAATTGAGAGTCCTGCATGGCTTGATGAGTCGACCGAACATCACGACGTCCATGATATACCGGATTCTGGAGGCTCATGAGGAACATACGAAGCGGCTGACAGAGAATGGATACACGTTGCAGTCTGATGAACCATTAATCTTAGAGTGTTAGACACTTCATCAAGGTATGCCTTTTTAGACATTCAAGCAACATAATCTTCTTAACTGATACAAATAGTCAAAAAGATCATTTGTAAGGGACACTATACTACTGGAGAGATGACTCTTGCTCTCTTCAATGTTGAAGTGAATCAACGTTCTGATGTTGGAATTGTTGTATCTTGAATTACAAATGGCTAGAGTGGGATTTCGTTGGCGTTCGTATTTATTATTAATGACCATTTGAGATGAAGTGAATTGATATGCGACATAAGAAGTTCCTCCGGCTGACCGGTTGCATGATAAATGGCATGAGTCGAATTGTGGGAATGATGCAGCAAAGGGCTTCAATCAATCGTCAGTTGCAAATTTGAGGGGCACTGGAATAGTGTTAGCAACGGGTCCGGGTAACCCGGCTGCGATCCGGGTTTTCACCGGCGGTTCGGTTCGGTTCCAGACCCGGCCAAAAACCCGACCAGTGCTGTCTTGGCGGGGTTGTTACCCGGACCGGACATAGAACCGTGGGTTTTTGGCCAGGTTGGAACCGGCCCGCGGTTCCAAATATACGGTTCCTGCACCTTTGGCTCCAATTAAGTATTTGAGTTATGATCGTATTGTGATATGGTCAGTATGTAAATTGTGCAGTTTCATGTGCTCTTTCGCCTCCCGCTTTCAGATTTGTGATCTGACCAATATTCGTAAAATCGCTGTGAAATAACACCATATTTTCAGCCAAATTCGCGGGTTTTCAACAGCAACTCAACCAATATTGGTCCGATCGCAAATCTGACAGCGGGAGGTGAAAGAGCGGATAAAACTGCACAATGTACGTACTGACCATATCACGATATGATCATAACTCAAATACTTAATTGGAGCGAAAATCGTGAACTTGCAATGCCGGGTTTTTGGTGGTAAAACCGGCCCATTTGCAACTGTCCGGGTTTTTTGTGTGGTAAGACCCGTTGCCACGGTCCGGTTTCGGGTGGAACCGGACCCGGAACCGACCCGGGAATTTGGACCCGTTGCTAACACTACACTGGAAGCATGAAGCCATATACATATTTCGAATAAAAAAGCAAAATTCATCCACTTTGAGGTGCACCAGAGTCTCTTCGGCAAATGTCATATAATTCGTTATGACAGATCGAGCACTGCATATCTGCCAATCACATTTAGCAATAAGACAGTCTAGGTGATATTCAAGTACTTGTGTCTGAGTATGAGACATGGCTCGCTTATTTGTGGCAAAGCGGGAGCTTCTGCACCCATTTGATCGAACTTCAGGTGCACCTGAACTTCAACATTAGGCCAGCAAATGCTGCGGCTATGGCACGAATCTCCTGACCCAGGTACTCAATATCGCTTAGACTGTCTTTATGCCAAATGGGATAGGCAAATATGCAGTGATCGATCAGTCATAACGATATGTGCCCAGGACTCTCCGGTTCACTCGAAAATCCAGGGCATATGTTAATGACTGATCCAGCACTGCTTATTCGCCAATCTCATTTGTCAATCAAAACAGACTAGGCGATATTGAGTACCTGTATGAGGATATTCGTGCCATAGCCGCAGCATTTGCTGGCCTATGGTTGAAGTTCCGGTGCACCGGAGAATCCTGGGCATATCTTTGTGACAGATCCAGCACTGCATATTTGCCAATCCCATTTGGCAATCAAAACAGACTAGGCGATATTGAGTACTTGTGTCAAAATATGAGTCATAGGCTCATTTATTCGTGGCAAAGCTGCAGCTTTTGCTGGCATCTCATCGAAGTTCTGGCACACCTCTGATCTGCATCCCAGAGAGTCGGAAGCTGAGACACGGCTCGGGGATTGTTGGCTCAAATGCCGCTTTGGCTGCCGGGGGTTTCCTGTCCAGAATGAGCTTCTTGGAAATGTATGAAGCCAACTTTGACAAGCTGCGAGTCATTCTGGATGTTATCATTCCAGCCCAGGCACACCTCAAGAGCGACAAATAAGACACCGAAGAGCATGTAGTTGCAGTATGTAGTGCACTTTGTTTATTGTGGTTTGCTTCATTCAGATCATGTTTTCTTCGACTTTGAATTAGTGGACCGAGTGCACACAGATCTCTCAAGACACTTCACCTTTAGGTGTAGGAGGCTCATCCTGCTCCGCGCCTGCTAAGATATGAACCTATGCTTGATCAGTATGTTGAAGGCCGCCGCTATCATGCCTTGAACTGTCAGCTCCGTGTCAACTGTCCGTTGGAGGAAGATTGCCACTGCGCAGCTAAACCATAAATGCACAAGCCTGGCCAATTAGTAACCCCATTTACCTCGATATTGACTAAGTAGTATGTTTGGACCAATGCTTCCAAATCCTAAAATATCTTCTGGAAGTTCGGGCTCTGTCAAAAGAGCTGTAGATGCTTAAGAGCGAGGATTCCAAAAGACTGATTCTGCTCAGCGACTCTGCATGATAGCCGGCAACTCCCGCTCACCCATGTACCACACTTACTCAAAGAGGTCTAAGTTCTCAAATCTTTTAATCAAGACTCAACTGTATTCTGACTAAATGTATGTTTGGGCCGCCAAAATACATATCCGTAAATAGATTATGTGGACTGAAATCCATCGAGAGAAGCTCCGAGAGAGAGAATCTTGAAAGCCCAAGTGATGAGGAGACAGCTACGAAGAATGCAATTAACTGTCAGAGTAAGGCGAGCCTGCAATCCTCAGCCAGTGAATCAAAGCATAACCGTTTCAACTTAGGTGCACCTCAATTCCCCGAAATCCAAGCATAACCATTTCAACTTCGGTGCACCCCAATTCCCTGGCACTGCATGCATGCAACTATCATTCCTCTGCCCACTGTGACATGACGTCTCACTATACATTCATACTATTGTAGAATATAGCTTTCAACCCCAATATTTATTTTAAGTCAACATTAGTTGTGAGATTCATAATGAATGTGTCATTTAACGGTGTGCAATTTACTTGATATTAGGCACAAAATCAGAATGTGAGTGAGAATTTATGACCCATTTGTTGGCAATCTTGGCATTGATCAGTGCTCGAATCAATAAGATTACCCCTGAATCATCCATCGTACCTTACCATTCTTTCTCTACGCCTCTATCTCTCCTTTGTGTACCAAATTCTCTCCCTCTTCCATTAACTACTGCAACATTATTGTGAAGGCTATTCTGCAAACACGGCTCAGATAAACACATGAAAGGGAAGTTATGCTTATGATATTGCCTTATGGAACACTAACTTAGCTGCAGCATCCTAATACAATAGAATATCATGAAAATTCATGTATCCTTCTGGCAGATATACCACATATGGAGATTCATATTTCTCCTTGCTCAATAACAAACTCCAGTATGAACCCTTGCAACTCAGCTGTCACTCACAAGGTCCCAACCAAATCTATCGAGTTCTGCAGATTCTCAATGCTGCACCGATTCCTATGCTACGCGGTCACCGCAAATGCTCGACCTTTCACGCATAATGACTACCTTTAGAGGAGTCATATGCAGCGGCTCATGTTTTCATTCAGGTTCTCAGTGCTCAATTTGGGGCCAGCACCAAGGGATAGTTGATGTCGCGTGTTATCTTCCGGTGCGTCTGTTTCTATTCTCTATGTGCATTAGCTTTAGCCAACCTCCAATTCTTGCATCCGTACAGAGTGTTATTCATAGGAGTTGCTAATATTCGGCATTAGGAATGCATATATTCCGCTGCACCTGGCAATATCCGAAATCGCAACACGGACTGACGTCCTCAATAAAAATATAATCCGTTGAAGTCCCCTCTCCAGAACACTTTCAAGGAGCGCCTCCAATTGCATCTTCCTCGACTATGTGCAAATTCTTGCACCATTTATCCCATTATTGTATTGCACTTAATCTTATATTTCCTGCTTTTACACTCTCTCCCATATTGTCCAACATTAGATCTTCGTTACAGCAAATGAAACCTACGCCCAGCCAGGTGAGGAATCACTATTCACAGAAGAATCAAGAAGCGCGCCTACAGAGAGCACTCGTTTTCAAGAAAGCAGCTAATCTTCATTGTCCATCAAATGTTGGCCTTCCAATTATCTGCCTTCGTGCATCGTATTGTGGATGAATAATATCTCCGATTTCATCAATGAATCAGGATGACGTGACCGAACAGATGATCGGTGATGACGACAGTGAAGACACAGGAGAGTCCACCTCATTATCCGACATCGAAGAAGACAATTTGGATCATCAATAGGAGGTCCTTCACCTAGGTCAGGCGCACTGGGACAAGTCATTATGCACTACAAGGGTTCCACTGCCAAAGAAACGGAGCCGTGCCGATACTGTCATTGCACGCCCTCCACTTCCAAATTCCCGAAATCTACCTGCAGCAATGGCACCACCACTGCGCAAATGCCAAATGTCATCCCTCCTCAACAAATTATCTGAGTCTGACCATGCACCATTCGCCCGGGCACTGGTGCTTCCCAACATGTTGAATGGGGACTAGAATAGTCCACAACCCAAGGCCAGTAGTGATCAGAACGTTCCCCAACACCAAAAGGCTACTTTTGAGGTAGCAAAAAGGTTCATGGAGGCAATCATATTCACGAAGACACCTTGGCCAATATTATCCGATGACAAGTACTCGATGGTTGAAGAAGCTTGGAAACTAGCCATTGAGGCTCAGGATCGTCAGCAGGCATTAGCAGGTGCACCTGTAGGTACACCATCTGTGTGTCAATTGCCCAGTGGTCCATCTCTCAAACTAGATCCGCAAACACGAGAAGCTGTAAGTCTTGAATTCTGTGTATTGCTCCTCTATCAGACTTACGGATATTGACTACCCCCGAAAATATACATAGTTGAAACTGAAGATTAGTACCATTCGATGATGGTTGGCAGATGGGGCACATTGAACTGTTGTCGGTAGATACCGGTTCGATGTGGGCTCTGAGACTGAGCTTCAGATCAAGGTTAAGGAGCTCCTGTTTGATGATGCTTACCTCTTCAAGGTGGTCAATGATAAGAAGTCTTGGTTCATGCGAATGGAAGTGCTTGATCTCATTTACCACCAATTTTTCTTCACCGCCAATAGCTTGGGGTGCCAGCCAACATCATTACAGTATTTCCAACCTCTTGCTCCTTAGACTTTAGGGCTGGCAGCTGCAGCTATCTATTGTGCGCTGTCTGAATACGCCAGTGGTAAGAAGGCCACAGTTATGTTTTCTCAAGATGAATATCGAGGTACATTTGGCCCATCCCCTGTGATCAATTTTACTCTAGCAGCTATTACACAATCAATCACACATCAGCGGCCGCATCACACCCCCGCCCCCACCCCCCCCCCCCCCCCTGCGGTGCAACTCCACTAGAAAAGGCGCTCCTCAATTCTCGTCGGAGCTCCTCAGCCTAGATTGAACATCTTCTATTTCATTCCGCAATCAGTTCCTCCTCAAAGCACTCCTCTATCCTGTTCCGCACTCTAGACCCCCTATCCGTGCTCCTCAGCCCGGGATGGGAGCTCTTCAATTCCCACCGGCACTCCTATAATGCATTCCACACTCCTTACCCCACCCTTTTCGGTGCTCCTCCTCTGGGATAAGCACTCCTCAATCCCATCGGTGCCTGGATTGGCTATCCTCTATTTCATTCTGCACTCCTTAAGCCACCCTCTTTCGGCGCTCCTCAATTTCATTCCGCACTCCTAAACCCTCCTCTTTCGGTGCTTCTCAATTTCATTCCACACTCCTTGTTCCCATTTTTCATCCGAATGTATCATATTGCCTCTCATACCCCCATTTATTAGGTTCGCAGCTAGCTAACATCTCATTACACCTGTGTTAGATATCACAAATCAAGCCAAACGACATTGGAATTCCATTCCATTCACTCGCCAGGAACGAATAATCAGGAAATACAAGGAGTGCCTCCAGCCTTTTTGTGCTGTTGATGAATTGTGTGTTCCTGCATTCATTGGCCCTGAGGAGATGGAAGATGGAGTGGATGACATCGACACCATGTTTGATTGATATTTTTCAATCGCTTAGTTGGGTTATTGTTTCGGTGTACCTCGGTTTATGTTTGAATCTCTCGACTTTTTCTTTTGTTTCCTCGGTGTAGCGAGGCACAAAATACAATGTTGAAGATGATGATGGCTAGTATGATTCAGAAGTGATAATGAGCAATAATCCATGCATCATATTCGCTGTTGAGGGAAGTCGATTGCTCATGTACATCCGAAGAGTCTCAGATCACGCCTGCAGTCCTCTGAATGAATATCCATAAGAACCCAGGCACCTCTCAGAGTTTGTGTGTGATTCCCGCGTTATTTCAGCAACACTCCCAGGTGCACCCAAAGTTCTCTCTGGCGCTCCGACGTGCTCCCAAACTTATCTCAATCACTCCCATCGTACTCCTGTATCAGTCATCAGAGATCCCAGTTACTCCTGTACCTGTTGTCAGAGATTCCAGTTACTCTGAAGGCCTCCTGGAATACCCTTCTAGGGTCTGATACTCTCCTGAAATTGATGCTTCTAAGTTTACACTCCACATCCTCTCAGACACTCCTGTAGTCTTCCAGAGACTAAAATACATTTTGCTGATGTTTTATCATCCCTATAAGCATGATGCAAGTACCTGAACACCTTCTTCTATGGATGCCGCAGCCAGATAGCTCACGGTGGTACTTAAGAAACATGATTGACTTTAATGCTATCCATTTGTTGTACATGTGGATTATTCGACTGGATGCTTGAAGTAATCGTTGTAGCAATACATTGAAACCTGATCAGTGTTTACTCCGGTTGTCTTTATTTTTGTCATGGGAGTTGTGAAAGCTTGTGTATAATCAATGTCTCAAGGGATTAAATAGATAAGGATATTTTTGAAATCAATGAAACAGTTTAAAAAACCATCACAACGATTAAAATCTAGAGGACCAACGTGAAAGAAACAAATGCAATAAACTAGCTTAAATGACTAAACACGTTTTTGAGATGTTGGGAGAATGCGATTATATCATTCAATGCTTTGAAGGATGGTGGAGGATTGGAAATAAGTTGCTCAGATTATTTGTGGAGAATGTGAAGAAGGATCGCTGCGTGGGGTGCCTGTTCGGAAACAAATTTCACCTTTTGCTGATGTATATTCATATCGAGATAAACAGCCGTCAATTGACTTTATAACACACAGTGGGTGTCTGCAGAGAGCAATGTGGCAAATTCATCGCTACCCATAATGGGAAACCTCCATCGTCGAAAAAGGCATTTGTCTGCACTGTCCAAGAAATCGAATATCATGATGTTCTTCACTCTCTGACTTTGGCGGACGTATTTGCGTATAAGCATCCACATGAGTGGATGAAACAGGCTTTAATCATATTAGAGGAGAAAATGGAACAGTATATGGTGGACGTAATAGCCGAATCTCATTGTTAGAAGCAGTAACTCATTTCATGTAGGTTTTCAATATGTGTACTACTATGGGAAGGCAAGGAGGTCAGGTACAGCTGGAACAGTCCGACATGCGCCTGGGCTTCAATATGGGCAAAGAGGCCAAACAAGGATTTTCGTGCACCCCAATAGAGGAAACATAATATCTGATCAACTAACCTCGCACCAAGGTCCAAGAAGACAAGAAGAGAGATGTTGATTTTCCTGGGCATAAAAATGTGAAGGCTGTGAGGGAAAGACACCCAGCTATGCTTCATCAAAACGATACGGCCTGATGCCTTCTTTGCCAAATGATGCTGCAACAAATCCGCAGACATGCTGGAGACGCAAAGGAACAGGTGCGCCTCCACCTGACAGACGCAGACGGCCTACTCCAGAGCCGATGCCACCTCTGCCCTGCATGCCACCCACCCCAACCAGTAACAACTCCAGAGCTCAACTTTCCAAAATCATCAATTTGTTGTCCGGATATGTGTATTCACATACCTCTCTTTCCTGTGCTGAATTTTTTACTTTTGATATATCTGCCCAAGATAGCCAGCACAATACAGATTTTGATCCAGATATGCTGACTGATTAAAGAACATCCACTGGTTAGTATACTATCTGTTGGGTGGTAATGCAGCTAACATCCATTTTGAAGACCAGAGCAGCCAATTGAGTGAACCATCAAGTAATGACAAGCATTGATCGAAATGCATGGGATTTTCAAAATTATTATTATATATTGATATGTATTGTTCAAGAACAATGTAGTGATTAAGAAGAAAGTAAGTGAAAACGCTAGAAAGGCTGCCAAAACAATGTGAATGATAGCTTACGCTAAATCAAATGATTGCATATTGTGGATACAGCTGTGGCGAGATGAGCATCAACCGAGAGTCCATAAATTTAAGTAAGGTAAGTCTGGTTATTGAAATATAATTGGTTTGTGGTTATACATTATCGAAGTGTTGGCCGCCATTGTTGGGAAACATTATACTGACGCGCTCCCTACCTCTGCTTGAAATTGAGCGTCAAAGGAGTGCGAATGATTTTTGGTCATGCGTCCTGGGTAATCACACTGCCGATAGGTTGCAGACTGTCATAATTGAATCATTGGTCTCCTTTATAGGTCAAACAGATTACAATACCCTCCCTGCCCCATCTTGAAGCGAAGTGTCAACAGAGCGTCAACCATTGTTGATCGTGTATCTTGGGTATTCTGGGGTGTGAGAGGTTGCAAATAGTCATAAACAGAGTATTGGCTGCCTTTATAGGCAAAAGAGAAAGTGAAATGCTCCCTGCCCCATTTTGAAAATTAGTGTGAATGAAGTGTCAATGATTGTTGGCCTTCCATCATGGTCAATCACAGTGCGATGTGGCCGTTATGGTCTATATACATCATTTTAACTGTTCTTATACGCTAAAAGGCTCAAGAATACTTAGTGGTAGGTCACTCAATGAAATATGTTGTGACTGTCCCAGAGAATGTGGCGGGAATATCCCATACAAAGCTGCCTATGAAGGCTGCCATATTCTTGTATATGGATGCTTGTAAACAAGCCCCACTCATCTTACCGAAGATTCAAGACTAAAAATCTTTGAACTTCCGTCAACGCTTACTTTCAGGATGTCGTAGAGTGCCTGAGCCTGTTCGTTTTGCTCATGAAGGCAGCCAATACCTTGAAAATAAACCGTGACGTACAAATGTCAATATTTGACGATTAACAATACCATATCTGAATGTGACCATAAATGTGAAACTTGAAATGCAGAACCAGAGATTGTAACCGACGGGTCTAGCAAAACCTTGCGAAACCCACTGGTTGACGGTTATGGTTCCAGGTTTGACCAACCAAGAGTCAGTGGGTTGAGTGTTTGGATAGGTCTGAAACCTAACCAATCCGTTTATGAGGTCTGAACCTAGACCACTTGCAGGTTTCCCGTAGCTGTTGCTAATACTGGATGAGATGCAATGGTTGAGCTAAAAGGGAGACAGCATATCATCAACACATTGCCGCATCTTGGATGGCATCCAAAGGGAATTCTTTGGAATGTACAGTGTTTGCTCAGCAAGTATATGAAGAGGGTGAGAGAATATGAACAGATTCCTGGCTATAATGAACTACACTGATAGAGTAGATCTATGAATGATTTACAATAGGGCATGAGGAACCACCCAAATTGGGTTGATTGATGAATGCTCGGAAAGAGTGCTTGAGACCAAGAGCTGGGAAACATACAGTGTGTCTTTCTTGTAGTGTGATGATGCCTATCTACCCTGGGGTCTGCCAAATATATACTCCCTGTCGCTCTGTCCAGCTCCATTATCTTTGTATGTCCATAATGTATAGATATTGAGAGACTGAGAACATACATGAAATATTAGATTGTAGTGAATTATTTGACTCGAACAAAGATGAATATGTTTAATGAAATGCCTTGTGGTTGTGGAATCCTAAGCACTACATCAGAAAAAGACATTTCCGTCCGGGCAGAATGCCTGCGTCAGAGTGGACGCGCTCCGTCAGAGCCGTCAGAGACACCCCGGTGGCGGATTACTCCGCGCCCGGCGTCAATACCACGCGTCGCATTGTATATCGCCCTCCGATCGCCGTTTCGGTACCCGCTTGCATCGGGATTGCAATGCAATGGGTGACGCTGCGAAAATCTCTTCTAACGTTCCTTCTACATTAAGCTCGAGGATCGTAGGAAGATGGTGAGAAGATATGATACTACCAGGCCGTAAGGATCCACGCAATTGCGCGGATCCACGAAATCTCGGAAAGAGTGAGTGAGACCAAAAGTTGGGAAAGATAGAGTGTGTATTTTCGTTATATGACAAGATGAGATGATAATGAGATGCTGTCTATCTATCTGCCCCTCTCCCGAATATATACTCCGCGTCACTCATTCCACCTCCGTTACCCCTGTATCTCCGTACACCCACCGTCTCTCCCTAACGATAAACTTGGAGGCCATGATCCAGCTAGTTTGGAGATGCACTTGGAGGCCGAGGTCGAGTGAACTCAGAGATGCACTTTGAGGCCGTGATGGTGCGAGTTTGGAGATGCAATTGAAGACCGAGATTGAGTGAACTCAGAGATACACTCCGAGGCCGTGATCGAGCGAGTTTGGAGATGCACTTGGAGGCCGAGATCGAGTGAACTGAGAGCTGCACTTGGAGGCCGTGATCGAGCGAGTTTGGAGATGAACTTGGAGGCCGAGATCGAGTGAACTGAGAGATGCACTTGGAGGCCGTGATCGATCGAGTTTGGAGATGCACTGGGAGGCCAAGGTCGAGTGAACTCAGAGATGGACTTTGAGGCCGTGATCGAGCGAGTTGCGAAATGCAATTGGAGACCGAGATTGAGTGAACTCAGAGATACACTCCGAGGCCGTGATCGAGCGAGTTTGGAGATGCACTTCGAGGCCGAGATCGAGTGAACTGAGAGCTGCACTTGGAGGCCGTGATCGAGCGAGTTTGGAGATGCACTTGGAGGCCGAGATCGAGTGAACTGAGAGCTGCACTTGGTGGCCGTCATCGAGCGAGTGTGGAGATACACTTGGAGGCCGAGATCGAGTGAACTGAGAGCTGCACTTGGAGGCCGTGATCAACCGAGTTTGGAGATGCACTTGCAGGCTATGATCGAGCGAGATTGGAGGAGTACTTGGAGGCGGTCGATTTGGAGGGAGGCGCGACGGCAGCTGACACTATATTCATCTTAGGTGTATGCTGTACTCGGTGTTAACTCATGATTATGGCATAGAGAGATAGAGAGAGATGACTTAACTTCGTGTTCTTAGGTGAGGGTAGAGTTGAGCACAGGAAAGAGAGAGATCAGAGGAGATGGGGGAAATCATCATGAGAAACTGGGACTTGAGAGAATTTCGTGTGCCAGTCAATTGTCCATCCCCGATGCGGCAGGTACGAGTCCCGATCCGGCGGGTAATATCACCGATACGGGGTCTTCTAAACCCAATCAGGCAAGTCGTACTCCTGATTTCTCATAGCCGCTCGTATTCTCCATATCGTTCTCATCTTCATC
>Ga0307514_10001543_pt1 | contig 27355 bp, 28 predicted proteins | sample 16_EM_MG_FD_203088 | JGI IMG/M metagenome (GOLD analysis project Ga0307514, IMG submission 203088) | Populus trichocarpa ectomycorrhiza microbial communities from riparian zone in the Pacific Northwest, United States - 16_EM | ecosystem: Host-associated > Plants > Roots > Unclassified | place... | reverse complement strand
ATGGAGAGAATATCAGAGAGAGCAGTATAATAGACAACTCCAAGGCCTACATGTCAATCCAAAAATCAAGTCAAATGGTCCAATTTTGAGTAAGATGAAAATGTGAGTGAGAGTCTATGAAGCTGGCGGATTTTTGCCCACCTCCTAACCCCCCCTGTTTTATCACCAATTGTAAATGGAATTCACTGGTAATACTATTAGAGCATATACAGTATGCTAGCTGTCAATTAATGTCAGTCTTGGCAGATTTGGGCTGGTGGTTGTTGAGATGGGTACTAGTTCTGAGTTGCTGAAGTGGGAGACCCTCTATAGTATCATAACTCAGGTAATTTTTGCCCAAGTGACATTTTATTATCCCTAGAAACTGCCAAGCTGCACCCAAGTAGCTTTGTAGCATGTTGAAGAGACTCAGTCACCATCACTCAGGCAGCAAGGGAAATGAATTCCAACCACAAGTGGTGGAGAAATCATATGGGGTAGATAGCTCTCCATTTCCTTATTCTCCCTTAGCAGTCAACCCATAAGTCCACCAATCCTTGGTTAAATTTAAAGCTCTTTGGCACAGAGTAGCTATACTATATACAGATGGGGTTGGAATTATTGTTGGCCTGGTACTGATACTGGTTGTAAACTGGTCAGTCTCTATATTTGAGTTATAAGCTTTTACTCATCACAGATGTACCTTACAGTCAGGTAGAAAAGATTTACCTGATGGTGTATGACATGTATCTAAGTGTCAGGTAGAAAAGATTTACCTGATGGTATACAACATGTATCTAAGCATCAGGTAGAAATAATTTACCTGATGCAAAACACCAGCAGTGCTAAGCAGTGCTTAGCAGCATCAACAGTGCTAAGTATAGTCTAAGCCACTGTACTTGATCTACAACCACTCCTTGAATATTAGAGGAAACTAAAAGAGGAGGCAAGCAAGTGAAAGAGCATCTTGTTAACTACATTTCATATATAAACAATATCCTGGTCAAAGTAAAACTCATGGAGTTAATTGAGCTCAAAGTTGGAGAGATGTGGAAGCGGGGAGCTGAGGCTGGAGCGTGGCTACAACGTGCCCCGCTAGTGGCTTGTTAGTTGCTTGTTAGGAGTGGGCGCCCACACCTAACAAGCCGCTAGCGGGGCACTTCGTAGCCACACTCCTACCAGAGCCACCTCCCCCACTCCCAGCTCCCACATCTATTCAACTTTGAACTCAATTAACACCATGAGTTTTACTTTGATCAGGATATTGTTTATATATGAAATGTAGTTAACAAGATGCTCTTTCACTTGCTTGCCTCCTCTTTTTGTTTTCTCTAATATTCAAGGAGTTGTTGTAGATCAAGTACAGTGGCTTAGAATATACTCAGCACTACTGATGCTGCTAAGCCATTGGCAAAAGTGCAAATCGACTATAGACTGCGCTACGCGCACACGCTCAGCTCATAGCAAGCTTCCCGTGGACCCCTGCGCGACGCGCAGCCTATAGTCATCTATAGTCGATTCATAGAGATGTGCACGTGGGCCTATGGAACTATATACAGCTGGTGGCCAGAGATGGACCTATACCAGTCTTCACAGCCTGCAGTCTTCGCTGCTATACCGGTACTGTACACTATCGCTGAGAGTCCGCTTGAGAGCCTGCTTGAGAGCCTGCTTGAAAGCCTCTTTGAAAGCCTGCTTGAGAGCCTTCTTGAGAGAGCCTCGCATCGGGAGGAGTAGAGTTTTCCACGGGAAGCTTTTGGCCGATGGAAAACCCTGAGTTTGTGGAAGCTTTGGCTAATAGAAGGCTCTAAGTCTGTGGAAGCTTTGGCTACTAGAAGGCTCTAAGTCTGTGGAAGCTTTGGTGCTAATGTTGACGTAGCCAACCTACTTGTCTAAGTGCTTCTGGTACTATGATCACCATCACCAACACCATCATCATCGCCATCATCACCATCGCCATCGTCACCATTGCAATCATTACCATCAGCCCCGAATGCGCACACATACGCCCACAATCGGTGGGAAGCGAGCAGTAGATTCCACTGGAAAATCTGAGTCGGAGATCTGCTCTCCCCAACATCCAATTGTCTACCTTTCCTGCAGAACCTCAGGCTGCAATTGTCAACACCATGACCGCGAGGCATCGTGAGATCTCGTTGCAGTGGCCGCGCTAAAAATAAGGTTCAGACTATGATATCGACCGACGTCATGATTTCGGCCGCCGCCACCCGCCTCCCGCCACCCGCCTCCCGGTGCCTGGCGCCTGCAACTCAGCAAGTCTCTGGATCGAGCACGAGCATACATGGGAGCATATAGTCAAGTGAGATTGGGAGTATCTTGCCTCTGGATAGTGTACTTGGGAGCGTGCTCGGGAGTGTGCTTGAGAGCGTCTTGAGAGCTTACTTGGGAGCGTACAGTCAAACAGGCTGGGAGTGTGTACAGTCAAGCAGGCTGGGAGTGTGCCATCGAGTGCAATTGGGAGTATATTTGAGAGCGTACTCGGGAGTGTGCTTGAGAGCATTTTGTGAGCTTACTTGGGAGCATATAGTCAAGCAGGCTGGGAGTGTCACCGAGTGCAATTGGGAGTGTACTTGAGAGCGTCTTGAGAGCTTGGGAGCGTGCAATGAAGTGCATTTGGCAATTTTGTTGAATGCAGCACGATGTATAGTATCGAGCGCACATAATCGCATGCGTACCATAGTAATCTAGTCAACGCACAGGTCCATAGGACCTCATAGTGCCACGCGTTAAATATGCTATGGATTACCGTCCCAGAAACAGCTTCTCTATGAGTTACGCGTCGCGTAAGGTCATTTTTCCCGGTGTTATGGTCCGATAATTTTTTTGGTCATTCAGAGAGTGGTTTGTTGATGACCGCATTGTCTTTGTTCCACTCATTGAAAATGTAAAGAATCGCAGTTTTGCCAACTCTAGTTTGCTGTTGGATTTCACGATAGGAATGGCCTTCAGACTTTAGCTGAATAACTCAGATGTGTTCTTCATGGGTTGACTCCCTTCTCCTGCCATCAGGACCGATGGGCATGACTGTGTGTGGAGTGGGAGCCTGAGAACGCATCGGAGGTTGTCATGGTTCGCGATGTGAAACTAGCGCGGGTTCGCTCACTTTCTTCACTCGTCTGGCTGTATGCATGAGGTGTTAGTAAGTATATTCACCCGCCTGTTCATAAGCCTACACTGCTAAAATCCTGCGGGCTTTCAGATATCTGAGGCCGCCCACAGATCCGGTCAGCCGGGCCGAGCTACTTAGGAACATTGACCTTATCTAACTTTCCATAAGTGCGTTTAAACAGATAGTCGAACTAGTCTTCATTAGCGTTAAGCTTATTATAAGTAGAAGATATACTTCACATCTCTATAAGTAGGGGTAACTTTAGCGAATTAACGAAGACAATAGGCAGTTAGATGCTTTATAGTGGATATAATGGACCTTTGGCAACGGTTAACCGTGATGCAGATGGGAATGGTGGGGGAGTGGGCTGTCTGGCGACCTTTGGACATGCAGGAAGTGGGAAGTTGGGTAGGGGTTGGAGTAGGTGCTTTGTGATTGGCCCTGCTGGATAGGCCGTGAGTAGCAGAATTTTGGTTGTTGACCACTGACAAGGTGAACGGGAGTGATAATGAATGATAAGTTTGAAGAGTCTGGAGCTAGAAGGGAACTAGAAGATGTCTCTGCAAGATGTTTGATGTTCAGAGTTGCACAAATAAGAGTTACATGTCATGACCCGATCTGATAGAAACAACCCCTCTTTCGTTTACATCACCTCCAGCTTACTATCCGCAACGTCTGCATCACACTCGTACTGACAAGTCACGGTTTATCTTCATCAACCTTCCCTCCGTAGAACACAATTAATAGCCCTATGTTGTAGATGTATACCGAACCCACCCTTTACGGCACCGAAGCCAAACCCGCCGTGGCCCCACCCGACTTCCTCACTTACCAACTTGACGCAGATAATCGAACAAACATTGGAAAATGCAAATGCAGGAGCAAACATAACCATTCCCCACCAAAGAAAGATACTTAAGGAACCAACGCAATCAAGCCCCAGTATGAATAAATGGCGCCCACCCTAACGGATTTCCCGGCTTGCCCGGCTTGCCTAACTGGCTCGTTCTCACCTTCATGACCGCATGATGGTGAGCCCAGGCAACCCTGCGGTGTCCCACATTGCCTCGCTCATGATCAGGGCTAAACAGCAAGCGATAAAATTCGGCCGCAACCTCGCGGCAAAGCTTATCCTGCGACTGCCAGAGGGTAGCAAGTACATGGCTGAAGCCAGCGAGCTGGAAGCCGCTGGCGATGTGGATGACTTCATTGGCCAGGGCATTCGACGGGTTATCGGCGGTGCAGCATGCAGAAAGATATGCAAGTTGCGCGATTTCGAAATTTGCCCTGGCAATACCTTGTACAGTCAATGTATCCGGCCTTGTATCCTCTAGATTTGCATGGTTCTTTAAGAGCAATCGGCTGTTGGATGGATCTATTGCATCCGAAACGCCATGGCACGCAAAATGTATCACTTGAGATGACCGCAGTTTATCAAGAACCTGTTCTGCGCTTGGGCTCTCCAGGATCGTAGCACTGGTGGATTTCGGAGGTAGTATATCGATAATATCTGCAACCTCTTTGCTAACATTCAAGAGTGCTGCATGGCCTGCCGTAGTTGGCATGGAAACTAGGAGAACATGCGTATTTGATCCGTTGGTGGTAGTTTGCGTACTGTTCGGCTGGTTGTTGAGTCCGCTGAAGAGCCTTAAGTCTTTCTGACGAGCATGGGAAAGGGCTCTGATAGTTGGGATGTACGATGAAATTGCACGACTCATCGTGTTGCAGGTTGAACCTGGAGAATGATCACCGGCTGCATGGAAAGGCGCCATGCCTAATTTTCCCACCCCAATCCACCAGATATGAGTCTGGTTCGTATCGCTAGATCTATCTAGTCGCAACTCCCCAAGAACTGGCTCCACGATAACATTCCAAAGCCACATCAAAAGGTCACTCATCAATTTGTTTCTCTTGCCATATGTCCTCAAACTTCCAGTGACACATTCTTTCGTCATCCTTTCCATCCAAACCTCTGCCTCCTCAACTTCAAGTAAGGGTAGTTCCAGCAATTTTATTTCAGAGCTCGTCACAATTATCGCGTCGCTATGGCAAAAAGTGGTATTGACAATAACGATGGGTCCCTCGGTAGCCATCATCATTAGTTCTTTAGGGTTTGGGGGGAGCAGAAAGCCTTCGTGTCCGGGTATTTGTCGAATATACGCCAAAGTGTCCTCGAAATCGGAAATTGCTTGCTTGCGGCTACGGTCATCGGGCAACGAGTTGGATAATGGTGAATCGATTTCGGCTCTAAGGTCACCAAATTTTCTCGCTATCTCGGGATGCGTCGCCATGAGATCTGAGAGGTCGCTTCTGCAATCAATTGCAAACCCCATGATCACTCCCCGACCGAGTTCTAAGAGCTGCAAGGCATGAAGAGCCCCCTTGCCAGCATTAATAGCCATTGCAGCAGCATCAACTCCAAGTGTCGATAGGCCACCCTTCGCAAGCAGATACTGCTGGTCATTCCGTTTCAAAGATCTCTGGCTGACCTTCGGCATTAATGCAATTGCTTTGTCGTACATATCAGAGGCCTCACAAGGCTTCCCCGCAGATCCGAGGAACGCCGCCGCATTTCGGGCCCCAATAATTCGGGACCCTGGCGGAGCAGCTTCATTTTCCCAAATCTCTAGACAAATGTAATAGGCTCTGCGGATGTCATCTTGCGTGCCTTCAGCTCCCTTCCTTTCAATTTGACGTCCTAGCCTGGTCCTGGTTGTTTGCTCAGAGATCTGGCCATGAGTCATGTACACCCATCTAACCATCAATATCTCCATAAAGTCAAGTAACCACTGGGCCCGCCCTGGGTATGTTTTTGGTTTGGAAGTAACAGCTTTGTCGTATAATTTAATGGCACGGTCTATGTCCTTACGCTCGCTGGTTTGTCGGAATCTGCGGAATAATGAATAAGCCAAGTTGGTGGCCCGTATAGCGTGTACGGGGTCTTCGGGATTTGTCGCAGCCAAGATCTGCTCTCCGAGTGTGATGGCCATGTGAAGATCGTCCAAATTTCCGTTTTGCTGAAAACGCTGCTTCAGCCAGCCAGTGTGATTGTTCGATAAGGTGATGTAATCCGGGTCACTGGGGGAAGTTAAATCCAAGGCCTCACAGCTGAGTACTAAGCCAAAATCCATATCTTCGGGGTTGCGTGTGCGTTCAAATTTCCGTGCTAGCATATTCGAGAGGTTGCAAATCATCGAAACGTAGTGGGAGCTAGGGTAGGGTTTCTCCAGTGCACTTTGAGTAAGACGTATGGCTTTCTCGAGGTCGTCCATGTCGCCACTCCGCTCGAACCTAGTTAGCAGGATTAAAGCTAGCGCGGTGCTCTGGCTCGAGGCGCCTTTAGAGCCGTCCCGTCCCTTATCCTCTCCGAGCGCAACAGCTCGTTCAAGGTCGTCTAAATCTCCCCCCATCTCGAACCGAGCTTCATATGCTTGCATTAGTGGTACTCTCTCGGCAGGCATTGATTTGTATCTCTCCTCTCGCAGCTTTATTTCTTCTTCGATGTTCGGGGGTTTGCTGAGTAGTCCTGGGCTAAACGTTACGCCACTGGTTCCGTCGAATGTTGGGTGGATAGTTTCCCTGATGGTTTGGGCCGGCCTGACTCTGAGGAGACCGGTATTGGCATGTATTTGCTTAGCAAGGGCCAGACTTTCAAGTCGGCCAGCGTAATGCGGGTGTTTGGGTGGTGCCTTGAGAGCATGTTTGCCAGGTGTAATGGCTTTGTAGAGATCGTGAAAGTCAAGTTTCAGTTCGAATCGTGCCCAATATATTCCACCCAAATTCCCCAGCATGCTGTAAAAAGAATAACCGGGAGGATTTAGGGCTATCATTAGCGCCTCTTCACAGAGTATCATTGCGACTTTAAGTTGCTCCACATCGCGGGTGCGATCGAAACTTGCCATCCATGCCGTGGACCAATTGCCCAAAATATTTTTTCGGCCAGGGTCGGTAGGTGACATCTCTTTCGTTGCCTCTTCTCCGTACTTCAAGCCTTTTTGGAGATCATCCATATCCCCGTTGACGTTAAATCTGAAAAAGAGAGCCTTGCTGAGACAATGAAGTTTGTGCACCCGGAAATGGCGCCGATCAGCCGACAGCGCCCGGTTGACATACACCATAGCTTGATCCAAGTCGGTTGGATTGCCCCGTTTTTCAAATCTGCTCAGCAACATTTCGCAGAGATCATGGCCTTTACATGATCTTTCATATTTGTCGCCATAAGGGGTTAATGCGTATGCTTGCTGGCATAAACTGATAGCCGAATCCAGGTCTATAGGGTTACCCCACAGCTCATACCGTTTACGAAGTTCTTCGCCTTCTCTGAAAAGATGTTCGTGCATCCCTAAGCTGTTAGAATGGCCATGATTGCTTTGAGATGCACCCTGTGAACTGAATTTCCCGGGGTTGATACCCTGGGATGCATGGACCAAATCTTCCCCAACCATCTTTTCCAGTGATCCACCGCGAGGACTAACGTTCAAAATCTCCTCTGATAAATTTTGGGCTAATTGGTAGTCATCGGAATTGCCTAGGTTGTCGATTCTCGCTTCCAGCATCCTACGGAGGTATTTCAGTCTGTCTTCTCGGCTAGCATGGTCGGACTGAATGGCAATTGCATTTTGAGCGAGGTAGATGGCTTCGTTGAGATAGTCGGCGTCGTGGGTCTGCTCATATTGATCGAAGAGTACATTGCTGGCTGCTAAAATGTCGTCGATTTCATGATCATTGGTGTTTTCCGCCATTTGATGTAGGTTGGGACTTTTGGCCAGGAATTAGCAACGTCAATGAATTAATCAGACGACGAACTTTGTGCGGTTGAAGGATATCTCAGATGTTTCAGGGGGAGTAATGTCAGTTTAGAGAGTCTGATTGAGACTACCATTCGATTTGCCGCATCGTTATTGCTGGGTAGGCGGGATTATATCTTAGAAAAAGTAAGGTTATGGGAAGAGTGAGGAGGCGATGTGTTCGGTGTCAATGACAACAGCATAAGCTGCAGTTTGATATTTCCTCATAGTACTTACGGTGCAGAATTACACCAGGAGTGTTCATGCTGCTGTATCCCCAAGTGTCTATTTAGTTTCATGGAGGTGATTGTCGTCTTGCAGTTTGACTCACCAAAAAGCAAACATGTACAGTCACTGACCGTCCGATAGCGAATACCGCCCAGTGATAGTTTTACGTGTTCTTGGTGGCAACGAATTTACCCACAGTCAATCACTGCATGGCGCAATTCGGCTGGTCAACATTTAGGGCCCTGTAACGCTGACCATGCATGAGATCTCAAACTGCAAACGAAACTTAGTCGGGTACTGAGCTTTTCGCACTGAAAGCTGGTGTAGGACATACTCACTAGGTACGTCACGAGGATGGTATTTAGTTGTTCAAAGTGCCATGCTATTCTCGAAAGCGGAGTGCCTTGGTACCGGCTTTCCATGTGCTGTTCGGAGTGTATGTTTGTGCACAGTCACGGTAAGTATGTGAGTTTATGCGCCAAGGTGATTAACGCCAAAAAGAACCCTCAAGCATACACCCACTTACCATGACTGTACATACCTGCATGGGAATTCTTGGAAGAAGAGTTTCTTACCTCAAAGAAGCTCCACCAACGACCCACAGAAGCAGCACAACTCAGCAATTACTCTAGTATTAGTTCTACCCAACACCCAGTCTATAAAACATACCCACCCTACTCATACACACCCACCCTCAACGCCCGGGTCCTCCTTCTCCAATCGTATAAACCCCCACGGCATACCCCGCCCTAACAACCACCAAATCCCACGCCATCCGAATCGAGTCACTAACAAGATCCATTTTGGTCCCCTCAACCTCATGCCAACTCACGGGCACCTCCACAACCGGAATCCCCTTATACCCCGCCAACAACAACACTTCAATATCAAAAATCCAACCCTCAGTCCTCAAATCCTCAAATACGGCCCTTACCGCGTCTCGCGAGAAAAGCTTAAACCCACACTGCGTATCCGCAATTTCCCTCACCCCCACTGTCTTAAGTACCATATGAAACCCGTGCATCAAAAAGTTCCTTATAAACGACCGCTTCACTACCGCATCAGTAGTAACCATATGCGCCCTACTCCCCACCGCAATTCCATATCCCTCCTTCTCAACCCCCCGCACCCGTGTCATCAGCGTAGACAGATCAGAGAACTTACTCGCGCCGTCCGCGTCGGCGAATACCGCGTACCGCCCGCGTATATGGCGCATGCCATGTGCGACTGCACCGCCCTTTCCGCGGTTGCGCGCAAGAACGATAACACGGATCTGGTCTTTAGCGACGAGCGGGGATGTAGCGGCGAAGCGGAGGGCGGTAGAGGCAGTATCGTCGGTGGAGCCATCGTCGACGATGAGGATTTCCCAGTCATTGGGGGAATACGTGGTATGTAAGTGTTCTACTGCTTCTTCGAGCATGACGGGAAGACGCGCGGATTCATTGTATGCCGGGACGATGACGGAGATCTCGAGGGTTGTGGGAGAGGAGGAGAAGGCATCGGGGAGGGGGAGCGCGGGGGTTGTGGTGCCGGATGTGGTGGTTCGGAAGGTGCGCTCTGAGGGGGTGGAGGGGCGTGGGTGGTGTGCGATTAGGCGGAGGAGCAGGTAGGCCTGTGAAGGTTAGCGGGGATGACGGAGAGGGCGGGAGGCGGTACGCAAGAAAGAAAGAATGTCAATAGGCCAACTAGGGCGGTGAAAATGTAGGATGGCGGCACTCCGCGGGCGAACTCAAGGAGTGCTCGGGGGTCCGAAAGAGCGGGAAAAGTCATGGTGTCGAGTTGGCCTGCCGTCTTGTTCAAAGGAGTGGAAGCGACGACAGGTAAAGAATGGCGGATGCAAAAAGAAATGTAGTCTCGGGGGTGGTACACCAAGGTTCCGAGACTAAAGGAAGGGACTGACTGAGGAATTTCTTAGGGAGACGTGTCGTTCGGATGTTTAGGTGATTAAAGCTGACTTGCAGCTTGATCCCTGCACCATGTCATGTGATATTACCCGGTGCTGACAGGTCACTCGGGCAGCCCCGAAATCTTCTCCGCTTCTCCACAGCCAGAAGATAGAATCCTTGCTCCGGAAAGTTATATCACAGACACATTAATGAACCCTTGGTATCCCCGCCTCGCACTCCCGCAATCTACCTAAACCGTCCTGCCCTCCTTCGCCAGCTTCTTTTTATACTTCATCACCTCCCAATCCATAACCTTCTCAACAATAATCCAAACCACCAGCAACACTCACCCAAACAACGTATCCAGGAGCACATTCCCCTTAGGTGAACCCCCCCATGCGCTTCCCTTGATAGTGCTGCCCATCAGCGTCGTAGTCACCAGTGTCTGTCCTTTTTCCAACTTCCTAAGACAATTCTCCGCCACCTGTTCTGGGGTTTGCCCCTCATCCGCACCCTCTAAAATTTGTCAACTCCGGCTTCGTCTTCTGCTCCTCCTCGAAGCCGGGTGTGTATATTGTTGTCAGAAAACACGCATACACGTCGATTTCGTACAGTAAACACTCCTGCCTCAATCCATCCGCCAGTGATCTAACTGCAGCTTTGGCGGGCGAGTATGCATTATAACCGGTGATCGGGCAGAACTCGAGCATAGGAGGTAAATATAATATGGCATTTCTCTCCACTAGTGGTGGGGGATGCATTCATGGAGCGAATTGAGGCGTGAGCGATGTGCAGCGCCGTGAAATAGTTCATCTGCATATCCTGTTCCAACTTCGCGTTGCTGTAGTCCTTCATTATGATCTGATTGGTGGAGTGACTTGACGTCATTTTGATTGGACTTAGTTACACAAACCACTGCACTTCCCTCATCCAATTCATCATCTATATTCCACTCAATTACAAAACCGTTCGACAGACTACGTACAAAAGAAACACTCCGCAACCAAAGAACCCAGCCAGGAGCCCCCTTAAGTTTCCATCTCGACAGTCCTCAACACGACCTCCTCAGCCGTAACCCAATCCTTCACCACAACCTCAATCCTCCCATCCTCCCCCTTACCCTCACCCTCACCCTCCTCGTCTTCCTTCCCATTTTCAACCTCCCTCAAATCATCTCCCAGACGCTTCCTCAACCCCCTCGTAACCCCCGCTAAAACGTTACTCACGCTCCAAAACTCAGGATACCCAGGGTCCTTTGCCCAGTACAGATGCTGAAAGGGAAACAATCCACTGAGACGGGGCACTTTGGGCCAGGGTGTTTCGTTGATTGCGAAGGGCGTGAGATGCCAGCCAGTAAGTGCTTTCTCGTTCTCGTCGCGCACTTGCATGTATACCAGATACACGAACCTGCTGATGCGGCCGAGGGTGGTGTCGAATGCAATCATGGCTTGTGGAGGCCGCTCACCCGTTGGGTCGATCTCGCAGATGTCGTCGATATAGCCCATTGGAAGTGACGATCCCGTGTCCAGCAGGTATGGCCGCCCTTTGAGGTCGTTGTCGGAGTCTGTTGCGATAGCCATGTTTATGTTGAAGTGGCCGGACCAGTTGAGGCCTTTGGGGATCGCGTTAAGTTGTAGGTTTGCGTATTGGAGGGCTGGTGTGACGAAGGGCTGACACAACCAAGTCATCAGCATCTATTTTCCGCAGAAGGGGAAGCGGAACTTACAGTCTCGTACCAGATATATCCATGCGGCTTCTCATACACATCTCTGAACTCCTTCTCCTTGTAATCGTACTGAAAATCCCACCATTTATGTGAGCAACCGATGACATCGCCCTCGAAGATGGCAATCGACCAGGTCCTGTCGAGGCCCACGAACAGCGGACAGCACACCTCGATGCGACGGATTGCGTGGGTGACACTTTTCCAGATCTTTCCTGCTTTGAGGGAGATATGGGGGCGTTTCTTGCGGAGGTCTCCGAGGCGCTCTTGGCGGAGGTTCTTTCGGCTAGAGGAAGGGGTTAGTGAGTGATGGTTTGTGAAAGTGAATAGGTGGACAAACGCTTCTTCCTGTCGTTCCTGAATGTTCTGTATCAGCCTGATATCATTACGGCGCTGTTCGATGATCTTAAAGTTATCGCTCCCACTCGGCGCCTCCAATGGGTCGATGCCGTGAATGGGTCCACCACGGGGTGGAACACTATAAAGTTAGCCTTCACGTAGTCATGGAGGGTAGCCAACCCACCGCTTCTTCCTATCTTCATACTGATGCTCAATCCTATCCTGCCTTCACCATCATCAGCCCACACCCTCCCAACCATCCAAGAACCATACCACTCCGCAAACGAGATATAATTGACCCACACCCCGGCCTCCTCCACAACTCTAACCGAATTCTTTGCCCTCTGTCCCGCGTCCCCCGCCTTGAACGCAACCCACCCCCAAAACCTCGGGAACACACCATACAGCTTCACCTCCTCCGTCTCCTTCACCTTCTCGCGGAAAGCCGCAAACACCATCTCCCGCACCTCCTCGTTCCTGGCATCCTCGCGGTACTCCCCCGTATCCTCATCCCAGTTCACATCACCCTTCCACAACCCCTCCGGGTCCTTCCCCAGCGAAATAAACACGTATGATCCCACATCGTGCGTCTCCTCGTGCACCGCCTCCGCGAAATCTTTGGCGTTAGGGAGAACGGGACAGTAGTAGATTGTGCCGTCTGCGCTGAGGGTTTCGAGGGGTGGGGGCTGGGGCTTGGATCGGCGCATGTCGCAGATTCTAGTGGTGTCGTAGTCGTAATCAACGGTTTCTGTGTCTGAGCCGGAGTCGTCATCGGAGGAGGAAGGGGGGGAGGAAAGGGGGGAGGAGGGGGTGGGACTGGCGTCGACGGAGAGGGTACGGAGCTTTTTGCGGGCGCGCTGTTCGTCGGCGCACTCATCGCTTACATCGCAGCAGAACATGTTGGGCAAGAGTGGTGGGGAAGTTGACTTGGTTGGGTAGTGAACTGTGTACAGGAGCTGGGGAATTTAAGATAGACAAGCAGAGATGGGGAAACAGTGGTGTGGTGACTGCAATTGGGTTCTCTGGGTGAATATATTCACTGACATTTCGTCTATTAAACAAAGAGATCGGGTTCGTTAACAGATAAATCCCTGTAATAACTCCAAAACGCCACATCTTCAAACAAACAATCAGATAGGATACCATTTCTTACTAGGGCTTGCAGGGCATAGACATACTATCAAGAAGTAACCAATACTCCACGTTACAAAGTAGGAAATGCATTCCAATTTCATTGAAGGCTTCTAGGAAAGAACAAATCTCCAGTACTAGCCACAAAATCTGGATGAATCCAATACTGACAATGGGTTGGTGAAGGAGGACAAAGACTGAAACTGTACTTAGCGCAATGTCATTGCAACAAAGGAAACCGACTATTCCAGTGTCTGGAAGGCTGTAACCTAAACAGTATAATGGAAGGGAATAAACAGACGGAGGACCTTCTAGAACCTAAAATTACAGTGCTTATACTATAGATTTTGTGGTATATTATCACTTTTCAGAGACAGCGCGATCACTCGGATTCACTCTCGAGTGATATACCATGAATCCGGGTATGTGGCCGAAAAGGTGCCGAATACCAAACATAAACTGCACAGACGGAGGCCATCGCATTAAGCTCAACATCATCGAACTGTATTAAAATGAGTACACGAGCAAACGAAAATCTATGATACAATAGCAAAAGCGAATCAAAATCTTGGCCATACCAGCCATCTCCCTACATTCTATACGTTTAAAGAATGTATTGATGACATTCTCGCTGCATAGATTATTACCCTACCATTCTGTTAACCTTTGAACTACAAAACATGCACTTGAATCCAATGCTCGGATGCACCATGTTTACGCGTATCGTGAAGGCATCCTCGAGTATCTGTTTCTGTTACTTCCAGGGTATTTTCGTGTATCCAGTGTTCTTCTACTGTCGCTTCTTGGTGGTGGTGGGTGAGGCTCCGGAACAGTTGACAATCGAGAATCATAGTAAGAATCATACAAATCCCCAAATGATGCAGCAGAAGACCGGGCGACCCTTTGAGGGGTATGGTGTCGGTCTGTCTCTGATTCACCGTGACCAATTTCCTCTATGGAATCGCTAGTTTTGGCAATTCCAACATGATTATCGGTGGACGACGACGGCGTGTGTGGACCTACCCCTAAGACTATCAACTACCTTTCAAGATCTGGCTTGCGGGAAGGTCTACCTGGTTGTCCTGGTTCTTCCATTGCGGTCGGCGGTGGTTTGAGGTATTTCTGTAGAGGCAAACCAGGCGATGGCGGTCGGGCAACCAAAATCGGCCTTGAAATTGGGTTTGGCTGTCTTGTATTTTGATCGTGTGTAACGGCGGTATATGAGGTTGCTTTGCCTTGCGAGGAAACGTTGTCATGGAAGTCATATAGATCCTGACTCGATTCAGATGAAGCATAAAACTTTGCAGCATGTGCCTGTGGATGAGAAGCGATCGGTCCCGATGAAGAGAGCTCCGGATGTCGTTGATGCGTTGGTGAATCGGGCGCCTTTAGATTCATATCCACCGCATGAGATTTGGTTATTCCATTGTTTTCCGAGCTCTTTGAAGCCGAGCCTGCACCAAGATCCAAGGCAATTGTTGAAGTTTTCGTAGAACGCGAGGGTTCCTTGCCGTATGGGATACGATGTAGGGAAATAGTCGATCGGGAGGCGATGGATGGAGTGGTCGGGGGTGATTGAGCTACTCCTCCAGTGAATCCTCTCTCCAGAGCCCGAATCCCGAAAAGATCACCCTCTTCTTCTTCCCGTTGATTCAGCGCAACCTCCTCCATCCTTCCCTCCTCGCCCGCAGCCTTCGCTTTCAATGCCTCAACGTAGTCAGTATCAAGCGAGATGGTGGGTTTCGAGGAAGTAACCTACAGCACAAATATTCTTGGTTCTAGAGAACGTTAGTATCTCCTGTCAACAGCTTGAACTCGAACCAAACTCACCTCCGCTTTTGCAAGTACAATTTGAAAAATGCAAAGCAGACCACCAGGATAAACAGTGTACCCACTCCAATACTACCCACATACTCAGCCAAGTGCTTGAACAAATGCGTAAAAAGAGGGATCTTACGCATATTTCGCCCCCAAGGTTAGACCTTTTAACCAGTTTGTCATGTCGTCTTGCAATTACCAAGAGCTAAACTAGTAATCTACAACTTCGTAGATTAAAGGACTGCCTTCAGCTGTTCCGGTCGGACCAGACGATGGATATTTCCGTTAGCGAACGTTGAGTAGATGATGGAGGCCGGTTGCTATGTGGTATGGTGATGATGTAGATGGTTGTCGTGGTTGACAATGAATGAAGGGTCGAAAAGAAACGAAAATGGAAATGAAAGCCTTCGAATAGCAGAAAGAAACGACTGGACGTGTTCGGACGAGAAATCAAAGACAATTAATATCGGCTGGCAGCAATCATGGTCTGCTACAAAAGAAGGCCAGAACAAAAGAGCAGAGATTAGCGATGTCTGCTAGAGAGGTGCTTGATATGACGTTAAAGGGAGAAGGAAAGAATTGAGGTGAACTAGATATGCAAGGTCCACAACCCACCATCCCATAACAAAGGCCAAGACTATATTTACCTCACGCATGCATGTAGGTATGGAGAACAGAGGACCTTATTTTGACGCAACACACGAACAAACGGGCAAGCAGGTGAATTGCAACGCCACACCTCTATCGTACAAGATTACATGAATTGAAAGCTCATAATGGTTTGTCTTGCACAGCTATTGATAGATGGGGGTTCTCTGTTCTAAGGACGAACATGTAAGAGTTTAGAGTACTCAGCATGTACCGAGACATTACCTGTTATTGGGGCGGTTCATAGCCTACAGTCATATAATATTACACAAAAGGTATTCTCGCTCCGTACCGGAGACTTGAATACGAGGTATATCTTCCCTGACTCACTTTGATGGCATTATCTACGACATCTGACGCCGAACCTTAACATCATTTAATAATACTAGAATCGGCTGTGCTTTCAAAGCTATTATTGAGGACAGCGGCATATTTGAAGATTTCTAAATGTTTAGAATATGGGAAAATGGACAAAGCCGGCGGTTTCTGCCGAGAACCGATAGTGACTCTGGAGTCGGGAAGGGTTAGGTTTCTTCTCTCCAAAAGGAAAGCACATCTGCTAAATTCTAGTGTATTGTTATCGTCCTATACCTGGACGGATTATTGTGCGGTTTGAGATGGACTTTGTGGCATTCTCCGCAATCTTCAACCAGGGTAACTGATATCCCTTGAAGTTATACCCTCCCCTCCCTCTTCAATCCATCCCAAAGAGCCACCGCACACAATGCCTTTGCATCAACCGTTTCCCTCCACAAATCACACAACCTCACAACCTTCAACGTAATCCTCTCCCCATGTTCCCTCAGCCCCGTCAACTTCCCTCTCCACTCATTCAGCGTCCCCTTATCAATCCTATGCCGATACGCAAACACCTTCATAAACTCATCGCACCCTATCCACCACATTCATTAGCCTCAATCCCCTACACATCTCATGCACCTACCTCCAGGACTGGGATACACCGCCGTCTGGATCCTCTCCTCCCCACCATCCACAAACTTCCCCAGCGCCAACTGCGTCAAATCCAACAACCTATCAGCCGGAATCTCAATCCCACATTCCTCCTGTATCTCCTTCGCTGCGGCGCCCGTAAACGAAGAATCATCCATCATCCCCGCAGGGAGCTCCACAAACTCCAACGAACCCGCCGGGACCCGCGGCTGCACCGTTAGCACCACCCACTCATCCCCGCCTTCCTCTTCTTCTAGGATCAGAAGGATTACAACTGAGCCACCGCGAAGGAAGATTATGCCTGGGAGCTTCTCGCCCTCGGAGTTCGAAATGTCGGCGCTGAACTTGAGGAAGCCAATGCGGGGGCCGAAGAAGTCGACGGATTGGATTGTGAGGGAGCGCAGGGAGTAGGGAGAGTCGTGGAAGCTGTGGTTTGGGTTGGATTGGAGGGAGAGGGAGTGGGAGAGGGTTGAGAGCCAGGAGGTGAAGGGGGGGTGGGAGAGGAGTTGGGTGCGGGTTAGGTCCGGGGGGAGGGTGATGGGGAGGGTGGAGGTGTTGATGGACATTTTGGAGGATGGGCGGCGGGAGGTATAGAGAGGCGATTTGGTGAGACGGAGTTGGGATCTGGCAAGGGTTGGGAGGGAGGTGAGGTTCATGTGTGATGTCGGAGTGCATTATGATGTCATCGGAGGCTCAAGTCACTCTGGCGAGATGGACCGTGCAATCCCTGTCAAAACTCACATTCACGGCATTTGCCCGAAAAATCCGCGGATCGTATATCCGCCTCTGGCGGGAGCTCATAGCTTTTCCAATCTACGACTGCGTAGAATCCATTGAAATAACACTATATATTCGGAGCGTCTCAATGAGTTAGTTGCTTAGTCGCAGTCACACAGAAACACATTTGGAGGAGCCTAAGGCATTGAACATTCCAGTCAAAGATAGCGACCAATATTGTCCTCTCTACTTCCTCCTCATGTCCATTCATATTACGTCTTCGATAGTTACACAAGATGATAGGCGGACATGGGAACACTTGTCGCATAAGCTTGCCCCAGCACGCATACATATGCACACAAACACTCCCCAACGAAAATGCCGGCCTCCTAGACTACCACTTCCAGCATCACTTGTTTTACTCCCCCTCCCCAAACCGACCCAAGCCTGACGAGCTAATTCTGTCTGCTGCCTTGCCCTTTGACGATTCGCACTTACGTCTTTATCTACTGCACACTCTCGGTATCATCCCTTTCCCTTTATCATCAGCTTCTTCGCGGGCGCTTCTGCATTAGTAATGATGTGCTTGCTCTGCAACCACGGAAACCGAACGACTTCTCAGCCGCTGGGAACAACCACCCGTCTTTATCTTGCTGACCCCGGGACTCTGTTTTCTTTTGCAGGCTTCTGGAATCATCGGCTGCAGCTTAGCTGTAGGATACTAGTTACTCCTCACGCACGCAATAGTGTTTCACACCCCGGTTAACTTCCACCACCACCACCCCACCGCTCGAGCCTTCAACAACACCGCCACCAATGGAAACCTCACGACCGGACCGTATACATAGACGAATTAGCAATGGAGCTAACCGACGGCAAGGGCGAAGAACTGGCGAAGCCTGTGAGGATGATCGAACGGTGACTCGTCGGCCTCTGCCGGGAAGCGCGATAGCTCCGCCCATCATTACGGTGCGGGCAAATGTGGAACGGAATCGGTCACTCAACCATGTGCCCGAACCCTCCCCCCGAATGCCGCCCGAGGAAGCCAGGGCGCAGATTGTCAACCTAGAGAGTCAGATTGAAAGGCTACAGCTACAGCTGCTGGAAAATAGACTACATGAGAACCAGGAGGAGATACGCAGAAGCAGGATGAGGGCGGAGCTCGGACCGGATCCAACACGTCCCCCGCCACTGTTTAGTGATCGGAATTCCATGCCGCCTAGAGTTCCGGGTAGTGACGATGCTAGTTCAAGATCGGGAGGTGTGAGACTGTCTAGCAGTACGGCTGAGGGTACGAACGGAAGTGCTCATAACGAGGATCATGAAAGGATGCGTCGTTCTATTCGTCAGCGCCTTGGGGAGCTTGCGAGAGACCCACAAGTCGAACACGGCCCTCAGCCGCCCATGTTTACACCGCCGTTATCACCGTCTGCTACTCGGCCACCATCAAGGACAAGTCGTGCTTCGGTGGCCGATGAAAGCCCTTTCCGTCGAAGTATGTTTCGTCGCAGGAATTCGTTGGCGGATTCAACCACTGGTGACCCCTGGACAGAACGCAACTCTAGAGGATTGTGGAGGCTAGATGATAATGGCCATCAGGATGGCGACTCAGATCTAGAATCCCTCCACAGCTCAGAGCCAAGGAGACAATTGTTTGAAGCTCACAGGGCCGCGCATTACGCTAGATCACCACCAGAGGTGACTGCAGCAAATCCTGCGGCGGCGCGGGAGCGTTTCAGGGCGATATGGGGGGACATCGATACTGATGACTACGTATCCCCCATAACTTCACTGTAAGCCTTTCTCCTCCTTCACTCTACCCTATTCTAAAATCTCTCAGCTTCCAACGCTCCTGGGCCAACGCCCTCAGCCCCGACCGCGGCCGCAACCCAGAAGGCGGTGGAGAGCGGCCAGTGCCCTCCACAGCTCTCGACCGCACCGCCGCGGAACTAGTCCGCTCCCAAGAACCTCCCGACTCGTCCGCACGAACACAACTGCAGCAGCTCCAGCTAGACCTATTCCGCGACGCCCTAGCCTCCAGCAATACCTCCCTCGGCTCCCGCAGAGAAGCCGCAAACCGCGTAGCCGCCGACCGTTTCCGTGCACGCCGCGATGCGATCAGAGGCGACGAACCACCCTCCCCGGCCGCCACGGCCAGCAGCCTCGATACACAGAAAGGCCGGCCAGACCCAATGGAGCCGGAGGATATGAAGCTTGATTGCGAATGCAAGATCTGTTTCGGACAGATTGCGGATACGGTACTGTTGCCGTGCAGTCATTTGGTTATTTGTCGGTGGTGCGCGGACCAGATCGGTGCGAAGCCGAAGGATAAGTTTAGTAGGAGTGCTGCGCAGGTGCTATGTCCTATGTGTCGGGCTACCGTAAATGATAGGGTGAGTTTTTCCCCGTAAACGTTGAGTTGGTGGTAGAGCTGATGAGGGTAGATCACGGTATTTCGTGGGTGAGGGTGTGGAGAGAAGGGGAGTTAGGGTGGATAGGACGTTTTTATGTTGGTTTTTTGTATTGCTACTTATTTATGGATGGATTTCTGGGATCATTATGCGTCACTCAGCAGGATATATTAATACCTGAGTGCAAGGTGCCGGGGATTTCGAGGAAATAGAGGCGTGAAGTCGCATTTGGCATTCACTTGGGCCATTTATTCCATCCCACTTAGGTTATTTGGAAAGTACATGTAGTTACTCACTATGTAGGAAGCTGTTGAGGGTTTCAAATTCTCGGTAATCACGACAGCTGAACCGACCTTGAGAAACTCGTGTAGTCCGACTTTTGTTCCGCTGAGCATGAGAATCTGAGGCTTTCATCCGAGTCGTGCCCACCCGGGAGTACTGTATTCAATTGCGCTGCAATACCCAGCATGTGGGTTTGTACCCCGCCGATCCGGACTGTACGATGGTGTATTAGCTCGGGGGGGGTTATGCACTCTGTCGTCTGAGTGAGTGAAAGATTCATGAAGCTACCGGAAATAACGCTGGGTATTGGTGCTGTAAACACCAAGATCCCCAGGCTCGAAAATTTGTGGTTATAACGTTGCGTGATTTGACAGATGTTATGCTAGGATCGGTACTTTGGTGACAGTTATACGTATGTCAAACCCCGACTGTTAATTACAGGAATAGCATGAAAGAAGTTTATTCTGGTAGCTAGGCGTCAGTAACCAGCAAAGCCCCAGTGTATGCTGTAAACACCCTGTCCTGGGATCTCGGCCTTCAAGGCCTCATCAAACCTCTCAACCCACACTCTTGCGCGCCTAGAAGGTGGAGATATCTGGGTCTGATCCTGTACATATTGGAAACCATAGTGTCAGAAAGTCCACGCTTGCGCGGGTTCAGGTGTTATTTATGTCTTTATTCCTGAAAGAAGCATCTGTAGTTAGGAGATGAATTGAGAGTTTAAGAACACAATATGAGGACAGTAGTGAGCGTTCACCAGGATCAACTAAGGAGTTTGCGATTTCGGGGCTGCCGAAAAACTTTTGGTATAAGATGTAATCACCTCCCATACAAAAATTGTATCAGCCTGAAATCGCACTCTTTATGTACATAGCCACCCATAGATTCCAGCCACAAAGATTCCTAGTTCTGACCAGTTCATCGTGATATTGTCTCGTACCCAGATTTCTAGTCTGGCTCGCAACCTCGATCTTTGGTCGAAATTTCGCAGGCTGGGAATGAGACAAAACGTGATATTCAACGCCCCACCGTAGCAAAATACAAATCCAGACATGCCGCCAATGCAGTGTTAGTATTCGAGAGCACCAACGTCCCCCGAGTAAGGAGGTGGCGGACGCGAGTCCCCTCAAAAGTGGTATTTGTTACCACCTCTTGCGCCCATTCCAGCTGCATACGTAGTGTGTCGACATCAAGGTTTACATTACTGATATACTCAGATCACTCTGCTGTTGCGTGGCAAGTGCCGTTGTCGTATGGAGACCTTACGCACGAAGTATCCAGTTCTCGTGTCTTGTTCTGCATGATAACGGGCCAAATCTTGTAATAAGCAACTAATGCCCAGCTGAGCTGGCAACTAATGCAAGGTGCTGTAAACGCCAGGTGCGGGAGTTCGAAGCCCTAGGTGCAAAAACACTAATTGCAAATTTAAGGTTTGAAACCTGTAGCATTTATACTTTTGCTCTTCCATGCAGGTGCTTTTCCCCCTCCTTATCACCGCCGGTATAGCCGTCCCTGGGTGTTTCTGTTAAATAGACCAGACGAATTTATTTTGCATCACCAGAACCTGTATCGTTCAATAAACAAGAACTGATGCCTAGCTTAGCCGGCAAGGTGCTATAAACGCCAGGTGTTGTAAACACTGAGGTTCGAAACCCAAGATAGGTGCTGTAAATACCAAGGTTTAAAACCTGTAGAGTTCATCCTTTTGCTCTCTTCTGTCCATTAGAGTCCGATGACCAGACATCGTAGAAGGTGCATGGCTGCTATCAGAAATCTGGATCACGCGAGAAGATTATTGCTTGTTGCAGCTACTGCTTCTTCTCTCCTAATTTATTGCAGAAATAGTGAGAAAATAAATGAGCTCCCAGATAAGACTGCTGAAACTGCAGGTCGCGAGATGTTAGATGACCGGAGTTATCGATTCCGGTGGGTAGAGTGGCCGGTTTGCGGCGAGGGCTCGTTGTACATGCATGTACTGGACTGAAAATATAGCAAGGGCGGGGCTGTATACTCAGGGGTGTAGTTGATCTACTGGTCAAGTATAGTCGCAAGGCCGCATACCGCGATGAAGGGCCACCACTATTGTACTCTACCTAATGATGTAAATCGCGAGATGTGTAGGTAAAATTCCTGGATATAAAACTCATAAGAAACGGCCCCGTATTCATGAATGGTCAATCGGAACCTCGCATGGCACCGACAAGTTCCAAAGGAAAAAAAGTTTCTTGTAGATAGTAATATACACGAACGTCTAATACCCCCAGGAAAGAAAGGAATCTTTTTCAGTAGAGATTTTTCTTTTAGTCGTTATCCTCTACAGAACCTGTTACTACGAGTAGCAAATAAAAGAAAGTCCAAACCAGAACATGCTAAAACACACCGAAAGGAGATGAAAAGAGAAAAGAGACCCAACCAAGAACACCCATAACCAGTGTTCCTAAGAGGCCAGGCCCGACCGGCCTGCATGAAGCTGGGCCTGGACGCCGCCAGGCTTTCTGCGGTGTAGGCTTTCAAATGGAAGCCGGGCCTGGCCTGCGTCAAGACAGGCCTCAGATTTTGCGGCCGGGCCGGCCTGATCTGCAGGCCGCTCAGGAACATTGCCCGTAACTGGTAGAGGAAAACTTCGCATAGGAATACATTCCCTGCCCCACCCACCACTATCATCTAGAAACCCATGTATAAGACGTAGAAAACAATAAGGATATAGCCCATAATCGGCCAATGAAATACAAGAGGTTGAGACCATCAGTACACCAACCGGAATGCCCTAACGGGGTCTTTAATATTCGCAGCATGATATATTTCAACCACAGTATGGGAGGGATTGAAGACAACGTGGTACAGCATCTCGTAGCCTTTTTCTAAAGGCGGATTAGCAAGGACCGAGCATGTACAAGAAAGTGTGATAGTTACCATCATGTGCTTTTGCTAGTCTGGTAGTTCGGAAATCTAGCATTATGTACTGCTGGCACCAATTTCTATAGGCTCTGCCTGGCTCCTCCACATAGTCTTTCAGTTTCCTCCCCTCAAACATACATTCAATACCCCAATCAACTCCCGTAATTTGGAGGTCTACTGAACGGGAATCCAAGTCTTTCCCGAATTCTGGAGTTGCGTATAGACGGCCACCAAGGATTTCATGAAGCACCCTGTACATTTCAAAGTGGTATGTAGCCTCCTTTCGGTGTGGGACCCCCCCAGGTCCACATCGGGAAGACAGGGGTTGGCTAGGGCTAAAATTCTTGATGACGTTGAAGGAGAGGAGAACTACATCGTTGTATAGCATAGTCCACGACGTGAGGCCATCCCATGCCAACCTAGTTGAATAGTACCTAAAGCATCATCAGTATTTAGTAGAATCGCCGGACAGTGCTTTTACCAGCGGTACAACGTAGACGGGAAGATGAAGGTTTCTTGGCCATCAATCTGCTTGAAGGTATAGATCATTCCTCTCCAATGTAATTCGTAAAGACCGGTGAGCAGGTCGAAACCTGTGGCTCTAGCGAGTCTGCAACGTTCATCGGTAGTGGATCCGGTTCGAAGGATCATTTCGAGCACGTTGTTCGCAGCGGTGTTTTGGTCCGCATAAAGGCCCCGACCAAATTTGGACGATTCGAGATTCTTTGCCAATCGAAGGGGTTCTGCGAATAACTTTTCAAGACCATCATCATAAGAGATATTAGGATCCCTACGTGCTTCGCCTTGGAACGCCTGTGCACTATTAGATTAGTTTCTGTCACAGTTGCAACCCCAAAGCAGTGTTCCTAAGCGGCCAGGCCGGCCTTAGCGGCGGCTTTCAAATGAGGGCCGGGCCGGGCTTGCAGGCTTTTCCGGCCGGCCTGGCGGCTTTTCTTGGCGGACTAAGCCTAAACAGAATATTTTGTTCGAAAGATTCTCCGCTGTCTATACTAAGAAAGTCTCCAAAGTACGAAACATAAACCATATCCAACTCAATCATCGTAGCCCTGCCATTTCCGTATTCCATCCATCAACCAGACCAAGGCTTATGCAGGCCGATGCAGGCTTTTTAAATCACGTGCAGGCCGCCGCTAGCGCAGGCTTTCAGAATGGAGGCCGGGCCGGGCCGCTTAGGAACACTGCCCAAAAGACGATCATGCTCATCGGTAACATAAGATATACGTCATATAACTCTTCACTGAGCGATGACAAAGCGCCACAGTGGCCGTCCGTGATGAGATATAGATACCTCATCAATCTTTCGTCGACAACCATCTCATGTGATGACATGACGGCAAACTTTCTCGTTACCAATTCCTTAGCCTCATTTTCACCCATGAGGAGTCCGACCCGTGATCCAGCTGAAGGGTACAACCCAATCCGCATTTGAGGCATCATGACCAGAGGTGTTCCAGTATTGATGGTGCCGACAGGCGTTCTCTGGTCAGCCCCGAATGAAGCGAACAATATGACAATCGAACCCATTCCAAGTTCGAGAGCCTTAAAGAATTCCAACCACAACTCCTCATCCCAGTAGGAATCTTGAGCTTCATCGAACAAGATCACGACCTTAGAAGCCTCTGTCGCAAGTTCCAAATACGGCATCTTTGTTGCCGACTCGAGTGTGCCGACAAACCCGCCGGCCTCCTTAACCTCGCGGCGTTCCCACCCAATCAAGGTGAACACTTTGTAATCGGGGTCATTGATGTTAATATGGGCCGACAATATTTTTCGTAATGTCGTCTTGCCGCTGGCGGGGGAACCGCGGATATGAAGAAGCCGATGTCGTTTTGCGGCTCTCCACAGCTCTGTGGCCAATTCTTCGCGTGGACAAAAGGCGTCTAGTGATATGTCAGAAGAAACTCAACACACATCAGGGAAGCAGGTTAAATATACCCCCCAGACCAGTAGATTTACTCCACGCGGTGGATATTGTGTGGAGTTGTTGGGGTCTAGCGGACTTTGCCTCGGTTTGTGTATGGGATGATGTCGAGGAGGATGGAGGAGAGGGAGAGGGAGGAAGTGGATAAGGAGAGGGAGGAAGAGGACGAGAAGAAGAATGAGAAGGATGATAGGCAGCTGAATCAGACCTTCCTCCTCCTCCTCCTCGCGAATACTTAGTTGTGTAGTGTAGCATCGTAGGCAACAGGCAAGCTTGGGAAGTACTGATCTTTGTAGGTACAGGAGACTTTCCTATGGCTAAAGTCGAGAGCTGTCGTTTAAAATTCCGAGATATAAGCTTTTTGACTTTCGTGTGCCAGGCGTTGGGGGGCTAAGCTCGAGACTATATGGCAGCTTTTTGACATCTCTTGGCACATGCAAGGTCTTAGTACAAGAAACGTCGGGAATTCCCTTGTTTAGTCTCGTGCGGCAACTAACAAGGAAGTCGATAACGATGGAGCACCTGTTCGACGAGGAAACTGATCCGTTGATCGACCGGAAAGACCGCAAACCCCCGGGCGAAGAACGTGTTGACGGCGGCCATCCGAACGAAAACCCCCCAATCTGACGCAGCTACAAACGAGAACGCGCTGCAGATTGACGCTGCTGCTACCTGTCTGGCTGGAAATATCGGGATTTCGATAGTTCGGTTGACCTCCGTCTAACCTCCAGGTACCATACCTGCGGATACTGGCCCAGTGCTCGTCCTTGAGAGTACCGACAGGCACGTCTACTCTATTGAAGCCCCGATTGACTGTTCTAACTCCTCGTGCGGTAGTGGTACGAAAATATTATCGGCGGGCGGAGGTTGGGTGTGATGGCAAATGGACTGTAACAATGATGAATCAAAACGCCTCAAGTTCTGTCAAGTGTGTGTGGGTACCGTAGCGAAGCAATGAACCGAGTCCTAGACACAACTAGCACCCGGATATCCGTGCGGTAAATCTACCGTATGGTTCTTCAGATAGTGGGATGTTTCCTACCCGCGATAGAATCCGATAGTATGGCATCCACCGTGCCGTACGGTGCATACACCCGGACGGTGGATAAACCCGATTAAAGTCCGGGAATACCTCCTCGGGAGCATGTTCCTTGTGGAGGACTTCGTCTCGGCGCCAATCTGGGTCCCGAAAACCGGTCCGTGATGCGTGGTTCATCTTCCATGGGGGTAATAGTCCGTGCGGGTGTCTTGACTGTACGCTTCCAAACGCACTTTATTGTACGCTACCAAGCAAGTACGCTCAATTGCACGCATCTAAGTTCACTTAACTGTACGCTCCCGATTGCACTCGATTGCACACTCCCAGCCAGCTTGACTATACGCTCCTAAGTAAGCTCCCGAGTACGCTCCTAAGTACGCTCAATTGCACGCTCCCAAGCTCGCTTGACTGTACTCCTAAGTATGCTCCGAGTCCCGCATGCACTCAATTGCACACTCCCAGCCCGCTTAACTGTACACTCCCAAGAAGTGGTCTTGAGTGCAGGTAACCAAGCGCTTGGATGCAGAGACTCGCTGAAGAGCGGGTACCGGGCGGGGTGTGTGGGCGGGTGTGGCAGACGGGGTATGGAAGACGGGGTATGGCGGGTGGGGTATGGCGGGCGGGGTATAGTGGATGGCCGAAATCATGACGCCAGTCGATTTCATAGTCTAAACCTTATCTTTAGCGTGCCCACCACGACAGGACCTCACAATGTCTCACGGTCATGGTGTTGACAATTGCAGCCTAAGACTCTGGAGCAAAGGTAGACAATTGAATCTTGGGGAGAGCAGATCTCCGACTCGGTTTTTCCAGTGGGATCTGCAGTCTACTTCCCATCGATTTTGGACGTATGTGTGCGCACACATTCGGTCCAGAGCTGCTCATGCTTTCTTTCTTTGTGATGGTGATGGCGATGGTGGCGGTGACGGTGATAGTTACGGTACCAGCTAGCACTTAGAACTTAGACACATAGGTTGGCTACGTCAATGTCAAAGCTTCCACAGACTCCCCCATCGGCCCAAAGCTTCCCACGGAAAAGCATTAATCACCCTGAAGGCTCTCTTTAAGCGCTCTCTCAAGCGTGCTCTCAATGATAGTATCATAGTGTATACAGTACTAGCTAGCAGTAAAGACTGGCATAGGCCCATCTCTATCGGCCGCTAGCTGTATATAGTTCCATAGACCCACGCGCCCATGTCTATGAATTGACTATGGATGGCTACAGACTGCGCGTAGCGCAGTCTATAGTAGATTTGCACTTTTACCGATGTTCTTGTCCTCCCCACAACCACCGAAGCATGGTCGCTAGTGACGGATGAATGACCATCACTGGCACATCGTTGCCGCAGGTTGTAGAGTTGGGGGGGGGGGGGGGGGGGGGGGGGGGGGGGGGGGGGGGGGGGGGGGGGGGGGGTGGGGGGGGGGGGGGGGGGGGGGGTGGGTGGG
>Ga0307514_10001542_pt1 | contig 27367 bp, 25 predicted proteins | sample 16_EM_MG_FD_203088 | JGI IMG/M metagenome (GOLD analysis project Ga0307514, IMG submission 203088) | Populus trichocarpa ectomycorrhiza microbial communities from riparian zone in the Pacific Northwest, United States - 16_EM | ecosystem: Host-associated > Plants > Roots > Unclassified | place... | reverse complement strand
AGGGAGGGAGGGAGGGAGGGTACTTTGTGGAGGGGGGTAAGTTGGTTTTTTTTTTTTTACTGGGGTGATTTGGGGGGGGGGGTTTGTCCTGTTCCGGGGGTTGGCAGAGATAGTTGTGCTCTATTCAGTCAGGAGAAAAGTGTAGGTATCTCCCATGGCGTGTGGGCTCGAGACTACGGTGTGTAAGTACTGAGGAAGGTGCCCACGCTCCTCCATCTAATCCTTTCCCTACACCCTCACTTCCCCTCTACTCTATGTACTTCTCTATGTGCTTCCCCTCCACCTCCCCTACACACTTCCATTTTTCTGTCTCCCCAGCCGGGCTGGTTCTGGTAGCTCGCAATCTTCCGGACCACCTCCACAATTTTCCTGTATGTACGTCCGAAGAGACACGGTGCACACATGCACGACGCACAGCAAAAACTGGGCATGGGGAGTGGTGCAGAACGAGTGTGCGCCGGGCATGAGTAAAGAAGAGTGCACACCACAATGCAATGCAACGCAATTCGATATCGATGCGAATAACGTCACAACTGTCAATCCTTTTTTTTCCCTCCAGGGTCCACTACACCCAACCAGTCATAATTAAAAAGGCATCAGCCTTCCCCCCCCTCCCAGAGCAACCTCGACCATTAAAGTGAAGTGCCAGCCATCCCCCGCCACAGCGCAAGTAGAGATCACTAGGAGTTACTTTGTCATCATTGGCCTTCATTTCGCGTGCTCATTTCAACAGCTCCCGTGAACTCTGCAATCAAGCAAGCATGCTGGCAACATACATCAACCAGAGGTTTCACTAAGCGAATTTCAGTGAAAAGGAAAAGAAAGAGGTCTATTCCATCCAGTCTCTACTTACAGTATCCTCTCACTGAACGTGGTCCCCGCTGTTATGATCATGGGGACACAGAAATCCGTTGGCCAACCAGTGCGCCCGCTTTTTACGGTCAGTGACCGCCAATTAGAGATCCTCGACATGAGGTATCGTAAGCATGGTGAACACCTTAATCCGAAATTGTGTTAATCACGTCAGAACCCTGGCGGCTGAACCCCAGCAAAAATACCGAAGTAACGTCATTTCTTTCTTCCCTGACCAATCTCAGCCGGCAGATTCCAATTATGAACCACATTAGACGCCGCTGTTCTACTAGGGCCTGCTTGTCTTCCGTTGTGCTCCCCGCCTAAAATGATTAGAGTGTTTCCTACAAAACCTCCTGTGTGAAACGCTGTCACACCTGGCTCCTAACGAAAATATCTTACCAGATGCAGCGAATCCACCTGGGAAGAAATCTGTACAGTGCAACATGCTTTCATAAACTGGCTGCATTCACCAGCCCTCTTGAATTTCCGGGGATACCATCTGCCATCCCAATCCCTAAAGTCTCACTAGACTATGTTTAGCCCCCAGGTATAGAAAGGATCACCCACCACCACATGCATTATGCTGACTGCTCCATCTTCTAGAAAATCTAGGCCAAGGACCATCCAAAGATCCATTCATGGCTCGGGTCGGTGGTCACGAGGCTGCAGCCGTCTGGACGCGATAGAGGGATATATATACGATTGCATTGGTTGTATGAAACAACTGGTACAAATGCAAGGTTTCCAGACCCTCTGCCCTTCCACCGTATTGTACGGAAAGCCAGGGGGGTCTTATTTCCCAGATTTTGCGGCAATATACCCGCAACCAACGCTGTGATTACGGGGACCAAACACAATTTACCCCAGAACAAATGCCGAGTATAGGGCGTGCATGTGCTACGCCCTTCTGGAATGTTGTATGTATTGGAAAGGGCGGCGCCACGATTCGAAGCAAGAGTCTGTGCGGTGGGATGGCAAAAGAAAACCGTTAAAGGTTTGGGTAAAGGCACTCCCGAAACCTGACTTCAGAATCGTACGATTTGCTGGTGATTGTTTTTTTCTATTCCTTGGCTTTTTGATTTACATGCATCGTTGAGAAAAATATATTCCGCTTGACTCAAGGCCTCCAGTTTTCTCGACGGAAACTCTCGTACTCTTAACTCTGGCCGTATGATGAGAATATACATTCATCTTAATCTCATGCATATGCACTCTGGTTCGCCGCTCTACTCTAGCCCGGATACCTACTGAGCATGCAGATATGCAGAACCAGACTACCCAATATGGGTCACCACTGTGATATGGTCATGGGCTTGCTAATATAGGCAACACATGTGTACAGTATATACCCCGGTTGTAGAGTGATGACTGGGGCTCATACTTAAGTATTGATGTGGCATATGTCAAACATCTGAAGAAGTTCCCCAAATGGATATCCTTTTTTTAGTCATTCTTCTGGCTGTGCAATGAATGCACAGCCATAGCGTAAACCCATGTCTCTGTTTTTCTAAATGTGGAATTGGGACCGGCTATGCAAGCCTAAAATCAAGGAAGTGGGCTCACGTCACAGTACAGCACACGAGGTTTGACCTGGTGTCTGGAAAATACTTATCGCAGGGGTTGAGGTAGTGTACAACCCGCATATATGCATCCTGAAGTCGATACGGATTTCCTTACAGTTACATAGTGTACATATGTAGTACATCCATACATACTCACCAAACCACCAATATTCTCCGTTCGCTACCCGGAAGTCAAGTTGCCAAATCACCTAGCAAATACCTCCCTGAACCGATGGCAATTTACCTAGCCTGGCCAGTTTCGTTATAAGTTGTCTGTGAGCAGAAGATTGGTGCTATTGGTGGTGTAGGTTGGAAGATTTGTGTATACGGGTGGGAAGGAGAAGAGGCACAGATGGAATGATGATATGGAGTGAGTGAAGCTGCCAGCATTGAGCTGGCTGATTGCAACTGGGCAGTGTATACCTTTATATCTTCGAAATGTATTCTCGGAAGTGCAAAGCGCTCATCTCTACTTAGTATGCACTTGGCTGCTATCATTCCAGCCGTTTGCCTCTGCCATCAGACTATTCCCTCACCTCGCGAAGGGACCCCTCACCATGTTTCTGGTTGCGTATGGGCCGCCCCTACTGTGGTACGGTACCAGAGCTGCTGCCTAAGTGGAATTCCTTCATCTACACCTGTTACCGCCTAGCCTCGTGGCGGACAGTGCGCCATCACTTCCTGAACCATACCTTCCACTTCCTAAAAGTTGAAGTTTTGATGATTGGGACACACGGCGGACTAGCACACGTGCACGCTACTTTAACGCAGACTCCAGCTCTCAGATGATGTGGTTAAAGTGAGTAAGCAGGTGGCTAGTCCACTTCCCGTATCTCCATGCTGGAGGAGCTAATAGGTATTGGGAGGGGTGCCACGGATATGTACCTGACTTTCATCATACTCTATCCTGTCATTTTTTCGCTTTCGACCCCAGCCAGCCATACCCGTCACATACTTGCATTGTTGGGGTGTGCTGGGAGAGTGTGAAAAAGTTTCTCCCTCTCACTCCTTGTAACTTCAATTGAAACGGGGGTGTGAAGCGCGGTATGATATACTAAGTGGATTACTGGAGAGAACTGGAATGGGGAAATTTTGTTCTTTAGCCGGGAAGTTTGAGCCAGGGAAGTTCGAACCGACGTCCTTCCCTTTGACTAACAAAAAAGGTAATTTAGGGTGTTCACTTTGACCGTACGAACTTTTATAGGTGGTTTCTTTCTCAGCTCGGTAGGCGCTGGTTGGGTCGCGACTGGCGGGCAGTTTGAGATGGTTCCACGAATTTATACCGAGCTGGTATTGTGAGCTGGCCATTGTTTCAGAGACAGTAAGTATTATGTGGACCAAATTCTGTTCAAGATGATGTCCTATTTCAAATTATTACTTAGGTTCATGACCAATCCAATGCCTTCGTCCTCACACCGGGCTCGAGCCCATATATACTTAGTACCAATATCACAGAATCCCCTTTTCCTCTCATCGCCAGATCGCACTCTCCTCTCTCCTGGACATTGTGCCCGCCTTGTATTCCCTACTACATGCAGTCTAGTATATATAATTAGCCCCCACTTCTATCACAGCGTATCTGAACTCTCTCCACTTCATCGAATGTAAATCGAGGACTAATTGAACTCTCATGTGTAGGACACGGACACTAACCCCCCGGACCCCACCAGTAATTCGGGAGCTTCCGAAACGAGTACGTAACGGAAATCTCCAATCCCGTATATACCGGCAGCCATGAAGCCACATTTTTTCTCTACATAGAAGCGAGTTAGGGAATCGGCTGTGTGTACGGGGATCTAGAGGGTCATCGAATCCATCGGAAATGGTTTGCATGCTGAAACTCTACGGTTGCTGGCTTATTCTATACTGTGCAATGTAGGTCTCATGTATATATAATATGTACGTGTAGTTGTACATGTACCCGACCAACGGAATGAGCGGGGTCGGTATATAGCGATCGATTGCGTTCAGCACAATACGAGAAGCACGCGACCACCATGGGTATGGATATATAGTATACTCCCGGTGACTCTTTTTCTCGCGTTGTGTGAGTTGTCCATGGAGGCTCGACGGAAGTGCGTATTGGAGGCGCAAGTACTTACATACTTACGGCCCTTCTGGCCTGCTATCGTAGATTTTGAAGCAGGCCCAATATCAGCTTGGGAGTGCATTAAGACCCCCCCATAAAACCTGTGTACGACACGTAATGCAGCCTTCGTCGGTGCCGTGACCTGAGGGGTCGGCAGTTTTCCTTTGCCCCTTTTTTCTTACTTATTTGGCACGGAGCGGGTTCACGTAGAGGGCAAATGATTATCGGGACATACATGATCGATACAATTGGTATTCGAAGTTCAGGGTAATAGTAAGTAACTCATCCCAGCATACATCCTACCTTCGTGGTTGCAAAAAGGATAAAATTACTCTGGGTTCCGCCATACCGTTCTCTATTCTCCCATCCCCCCTTCACGCTAGCTTTGGTACTTTTGTGCCTTTTGCTCTGGGGCCTGAGGGAGGTGGCGTTTCGAGGTGGGGCTTTCTATATAGCACACATATTGCATGTAACCCATTGAGCGTTGTATAAATGTTATGCGTTATCCTCTGGCCCTCCGCTGAGACAGTTTGCGAAACGTTGAGGGATGCACCCTGGGTCCTGATGTCGGTTCTTAAATACCATGACCTTCAAATTCCCGGGCAAACCAAAACTGTGCACTGAAGGAAATTCTGAATATACATGTGGGAAATAAGGGACAAAGGGGGTACGTTTGTCAGTAGTTTGCTCTAGCAGAGTTATATATTCCAAACGAAGATGCTCACTATCTCTTATCTTGCTTATCAGGGGGTATTATAGATGCTCTATAGGGTATAAACAGGTATCCCGGACGCTCTGGGTGTAATCTAGCGCCGTTCTTACCCTGAAACACTGGAAAAAAAAACTTCAAATATGGCCCAGCTGGGGGTTGGGCTCGGTCAGGTAGATTGTGGATTAGATCATTTGTTACGGGGTCGTTTCTTGCCGAATTGGGGGGTTTCCTCAGATGAGACATTGGCACTTCCGAATGCACAGACTCAACATTTTAACAATAACATTCCTGGTGTTATTCTTGAAATAGATGGAGGTGCTTTTAGTTAGCCTCAGACAGTGCAATCCGCCTCGGCCAAGTTTTCACTTACCAGATATTTGTTATTTGTTGTACCCGTGGGTTTTCTGGCGCAATGGCTGAGGACCAATAGGTACCCGTTGTGATATATTGTGGAGGTGAAGGTAAAAACTAGGTCATCTTTGTTATTCAGTATATGCTCGACCTGATGCACATGCGAGGTTAGTGCAGAAATCCCCATACACCTTCAGAGCCCTTATGTTAAATAATTGATACAGAAGCATTGCAAATTACAGCCGCTAGTGGGGTCGCCGCAGACAGCATCAATGGAATGGAATGACTGTCCATGGCGCTCTTGGTCTCAAAGGGCATGACGGCATTCATCTCCGAAATTAAAACGGCTGCGGGCCAAGAAGCTGATCTTCATTCATGACGAACTCAGTATGATATCATCAACAACGCTCCAAGAGATTGAACTGCAAATGTCACGCTATACAAGATAGCGCAACATTTGGCGGCTTGAAGGCCGTATTGTTTTGTGGAGACTTCTACCGCTTTCCACCTGTAATGGGACGGGCATTGGGGGAAGCTGTATAGTAATGAGGAGGGAAAACGTCTCTGGCATTCTTTTACGGATGTGGTTCTTTTGGATGAGCAGATGCCCCAGCATGATGATGTCGCTTATTGTTCATTGCTAAAAAGACTTTGTATGGAATGGATGATTATATGACACTTATCGATGAAGTAGGAGATGGTGTTTCTATGGTGACCCCAGCTGGTGGGACCAAAGTTATCGTCCGTTCAAAATCAACTTCGGCAACACTTAAATCCTCAGTTTACATTTTTATGACGTCCTATTATTCAACTGACCCTACCATCATATTGATCACTGACAGTCGTTGACCACGGGGGTGATTCGCCAGGGCCAGGGTTATTCCTTTTCACAAGGAACATGTCTATTGTCATAAATCAAAATTTATACACCTCATTGGATATTGTCAGTAGATGTGCTTATTGATGAATCTGCGAAAGTCTACTCCGTAGGTCATAATGTATGGATTGTTGATTCTCCGTCTGCTTGTCCGAATCCAGGATCCTAAATTTACACCAATGCAAGGTCTGCCAGAAGGGATACTGCCAATATTTCCTTCAAGTTTTGCAATACAAGTCCCCATCCCTAGCATGACTTCAAATCGACAGAAACATATTTCCGCTGGTAGTTACCGTGTTGTGCAGGATTTGCTATAACAGATTACAGGCCCAAGTGGAGAACTTTCAATGATATAACTTTGGACCTTGAGTCATAGTAGGAGGCCACCGTACATATACAGTGGAGTATGTAGGTACAGTAGCTCTTTCAAGATGCCGATCGTTAAAAGGAGTTACGAGCATTTCCGCAGGCAATATTTTTTACAAAGCTAGATGCCGCTGAGATGAGCAGGCTTGGTCGATTACGAAGACCTAGGTACATGGGCGGCGTGGATAATATGATGAAATATATCATCATTCTGTAAATCACTCTCACATGATACGTTCAACTCTCACGTCCTTACCACCTGATATATATGCACTAATATGGTATGAGAATCTATTCCTATAGCAGTATAGCAGACCAACACAATGTCTCAGCAATCAGGCCTAATTGGGTAATTTCAACCGGTCTCAGCGGTCCTGGAATCTAACAACAGTAACCCTTTCGCTACGCTTCAGGGCATATTTTTTTAAAATAAGGCTTTAATTGCGTTGGGTACGTCAGGGCCTCTGACTCTCCAGTTCTGGATGGGGTGTTGGAGTTTGAACTTTTTTGACTCTTGGATTTTTTCCCGTATTTGATTCGGAGATTGATGAAGTAGAGTGCACATATGGATTTTGATACACTCACAACTTACGGCCCCAGCTTTCTGGCTGCGTGGCGATCTTGGTACACTTTCTCACAGTGGTACGCCTCTTATATGGAGGGAAGTATGCTGGGAATATATATGGAGTGAGGGTCCCTTTTTAACAATGGATATCAACCGCCTCATCATTCATCTGACTCCCCGCAAACCTCAGCCCCCACCTCAACACCTTGAGTTTATATACCGTCACATCTTGGTACTTTGCTAACTATAGTGCACAGGCCGGCCTATCTGTGTATATGGCAATAACTTTGGTCACAGATATCTCGTTGCGATGTGTGATAAAATGGGGTTAGTGCGTGTGCCTATATGCCTACACCTACCGTTCACTCTTGTCATGGTGTCTGGCTGGTATATACGCATAGAGTGGGAGGTGGTACAGTCATCACTCGGGGATGCGCTCCCCGCCATAGGCTTAATGTGAGTAATGATTTTCGGGGAAAAGAAAATGACAACGTGATAGGAGCGAGGACATCTCCAAGAGTGTGTGCGTATGCTCCCAGGCGCGGAGAAAACGGTACCAGCAAACGGTAGTTCCATTAGTGGAAACACATGCCCAATAGGGTGTGATCTTCAGAAACTGGGTCACTTTGTCCCCGGTGTCGACCTTGGTGCGCATCATTGATGCCCATAAACTCAATTCAGTAATGTTGTCCATATCCTGAGACAAATGACTCATACGTGCCAGGAATTTGAGGCTTACATATGTAATCAAAGCAGAATTAATACTAAAACTCTACTGGAGTGCAGCGGTTACTTGTAAGTACTTCACATGTGATGGATACAGGAAAGATGTTCATAAGGTAACTGTGGACCCTTGAGCATTTCGGCAGAACACTTGGCTTTTTTTTTTGAGTCTATACGCCTTTCCCCCGAAGGGAACCGAGGCGGGATGACGATGGCTGCTCGAGTGTCACCCGAAGTCATGCAGTTGAGAATACTAGGGGCATGTGTGTTCTCGTAAAATCTACCACACAAAAATAAATCGGTCTAGGCACGAGAACAGGGCATGTGGATGGAATATTTCTCCTGGCATTCAATGTCGTACGTAATTTGATATCGATGGCTCCAGACGTATAGGCTTAAAAAAAAATACTTTGATATATATAAGAGGTCCACATAGGAACAAAATAGATACTCAGCCCAATGCGAGGCTCGAACTCGCGACCTTGAGATCCCTCATGCGCCTGATAGCCACTTAAGAGTCACACGCTCTACCGACTGAGCCAACCGGGCTTCAGATGCTCAAATGATTGCACAAAAGATATATGAAGAGAAAACCATATACTGTTCTCGTCTCATGAGACTTACATCATTAGAGGGACTGGCGATATACGAGTATTGAAAGTCACACCCCAGCTGGTGCTGCTAATGGGCATGAGAGCATGTCCACCCCTGGTATTCCATCCAAGTTTTTTGTCATACCTCCGGTGAGTCTAGAATCAATCCTCCCTTGAGTATCCTTCCCTATCAGTCGGCATGATCTTTTATCAGTTTCTAGGCCCTTCAAATTGCTGCACTTGGAAGGGTAGGGTGAATGTTAGTCAAAACTCTCGTCTGCAAAGTCTTCTCCCAACTTTATTTACTCTCCGCTACAATTCTGCATATATTCATAACTTGTATTCTTACACATAGTACTTATAGTATCTCATAGACTCTGGCAGTTTCGAAATCTGTATGAGCTATGTTAAAGTGCATGGTCGAAACCAGGGGCTACTCGTATACTTTAGGTAGCAGATACTTAGTGACTGAGGACCTCAAATTACTTTCAATTTCTGCATCAAACTTGGTCTGGGGCTGTTAGGGTTCAAATGAAGGAAATCCATTGCAGAACCTATGTTTGAATATCCCGGCTTGCACCTTACGCATGGAGACTTCTTTGTGTTTTATATAGGGGTTCAGCATGGTGGCTGGTAAAGGGTGTTGTAGTTTCTGGAAGACAGCGCTCCTTGCATATGGCTTAGGGTCATGGTGAGAAGGGTATTGCAAAGGGTGTGCCTGCAGGGTATATGTTCGAATTTGAAGAACTCTTCCGACTCTGAAGAAGCAATCGGTGTTCAGACCCCAAAGCTGAGTTCAGGGTAACCAGCCGTTGCACTTGCACAAATAAACCGCTGCCTACCTCTTAATTAAATGCACTGATGGCTGGCATTGCATCTGCTTTTTTTCCTTTTTTCTTTTTGAACATTGCATCTGCTTGCTACCTGGATTTTGGATATATATGCCTAAATACCGGTAGCTTGGTCTGAAATGCCGTGATTTGGAATCCGCGAAACGAAACATTTCAAAACCAACTGAGGTAGGATAGTAGCCTGGCTGCATGCTCACTCTCGGTGATTACCAATAGCGAGAAACGAATTTGGCGCTGCCCAAAGATGTGCCGAAGCCGGAGAAGGAGAGAGGATTATGAAAATGAGGATACCCAAGGCTGGGACTGAGTTTCGTCAATCAGCCATTTCATTTCCTCCTCCAGCGTTCGGCATTAATGTGGTAGGCTAGACCCTTCTTAAGAAAGATCTGAGGTTAAGGTAGCTACGTAGTCTCACAGAGGAGATCCGCTTAGGGTTGGACTGTTGGGGGAAGGGAGGTCTAGCTCTTGCGGGTTTCCTTAGTCTGGCTGCACAGGATTTCATCCCAGATTATTAGAGTCTCGGGCTGCCTCTACAAGCCAACCAGATTGTGGATATTTACGCTGTGGTATCCACAGAGGTGAGGGAAGGACTTTACTAGTCCTAAGCACTTCCGAAGTCAGGCATAAAATCGAGTTCAGGGTAACCTTAAAATTACTATTAGATCCTTCTTTTCTCACACCTACGTGAATTTTGTTAGGTACTCCGTATATATATACAGTCGTGCTCTTTAGTGATTGGGCAGTGGCGCTTGCCCAGCCTAAGTGAGACAGCCGAATACCTAATACCTAGTCCTCAGCAAAGAAGTGTACCACATCCACTGGCGAACAAAGTTCCATGTCGGTTTTCAAGACATAGACCGAGCTCACGTTAAACCTGCTTGCTTTTTGACCTTGTATATCGAATTTTCTGTGAGAGCTTTTGAAAAGCGACATGGACCATTGTTCGCCAGTGGATGTGGTACTTGATATTATTCCGGTATCGCACCCCTGCCAGTGTGGCGTGTTTAGTGCTGCCCGATTCACTAACGAGCACGACTGTATCCGTACGGAGTACTCCCGAGAGTGTCGAGGCGTCCCAATCCACCGATATATTAAGTCATCGGTCAAGAGTTTCCACCATTTGCAATTTCCCCACCAACACACACATACCTTGAATAATCAATAAAAAATAATCATCAACTTACTTGTATAGCCTCTAAAATAAGTTATTTATCAAGTTCGTGAGGTTCATGTGATTTACTTGTGCCCTGGTAAATGTGAGAAATTCTGGGAGTTGCTGGGGTAATTACAGGGTACTTGGCCTATACAGACTTGTATGGCAATGCCAAGTAAATACAGCTCATAACTACAAGCAGAGAGAGGATAAAAACCGGATTTTTTGTGGCAGGTTTTTAACTTCGTTGACAGGTTTTTCAAGACCATATAACTAATTAGTATTAACGAAAGTATCAAGCCCGGTTGGCTCAGTCGGTAGAGCGTGTGACTCTTAATGGTGCCTTGGCATCTGAGGGAATCTCAAGGTCGCGAGTTCGAGCCTCGCATTGGGCTATATTTTTTCTCCCACGGGGACTTTTCTCTTTGCTTTTACCCACACTATTTTTATTTTCAAATATAGAGAAATCGAGGCGGATTTCCATGGGCTTTGAACCGGCTTATGAATTTTTCCTGGAACGACGTAGTAAGTCGGTGATGCTACTGATAATACGGATAGTATATTGGGTATTTTGGTTAAACAACCAGGCACTATTTTTTTTTTCTTTCGTCGTTTTGTTCCTACTACCCCTGACTCAGGGTAATAACACCACAATATAGACACAAATTCTTAGTAACCTCCTACTGCTACCGATGATACCCGGCGAGTATATTTTATATAGTCTATTCAACATATTGCTTCAACAACCTGCCTGCCCGGTTGGCTCAGTCGGTAGAGCGTGTGACTCTTAACGGTGGCTGCTAAACACAGGCACTCGAGGGGGATCTCAAGGTCGCGAGTTCGAGCCTCGCATCGGGCTGTGTATGTCTCTTCGGTCGGTGGACTTAAATTCTTTTTTGCTTCAAGCAAATTTTACGTTTGACGCCTAATCAGCAGTCAGAATGGATAGGTAGATAGCATGTCGGGCCCACATTTGGCACATCAGGAGTCAGGAAGCATTATGAGAATCTTGGTTGAGAAGCTAAAACAGCTATGAGAAGCAAAATCTGTGTCACCGGGAGCGTGATGTACTGATTGCAAAAAGTTCAGAATAGCTTATATGTCTGATGTCGCTTCTTAGTAGCCTCCTACTGTTACCAAGGATACCCGGCGAGTATAATTTATATAGTCAATTCAACATATTGATTCAACAACTTGCCTGCCCGGTTGGCTCAGTCGGTAGAGCGTGTGACTCTTAACGGTGGCTGCTAAACACAGGCACCCGAGGGGGATCTCAAGGTCGCGAGTTCGAGCCTCGCATCGGGCTGTGTATGTCTCTTTGGTTGATGGACTTGAATTCTTTTTTGCTTCAAACAAATTTTACGTTTGACGCCTAATCAGCAGTCAGAATGGATGGGTAGATAGCATGTCGGACCCGCATTTGGCACATCAGGAGTCAGGAAGCATTATGGGGGTCTTGGTTGAGAAGCTAAAACAGCTATGAGAAACAAAATCTCTGTCACCGGGAGCGTGATGTACTGATTGCAGGAGATCAGAATAACATATATGTCCAATGTCACAACGTCTACATTATACAGGGGAAGGGGGGCCTTCAATCAACCAATATATGCCCCCCCCAAAAAAGGCAAGAGAAGGAGAAAGAGGTTTTAAGCGTGGAAGAAGTCTGATCAGATGGGTCCTTCAAAACCAAAACATAACCATGAATGTAACGAACAAGCAATATAAACCCCCAAATTTCCAGAACCCAAAAATATAGGTTGTTCCTCAACCCCCCAAAATACATCATACAGGAGGCCCTCCCCTTCTCATCCTCTGTACTCTTACTATGTTGTGAACCCGATGGCGGAGATGGCTGCCGCTGGCTGTTGCCACCTATGGTATTCCTCCCCTGACTGAGCGACCTCTAGATATAGATCGCGAGTTTTCCAAGTAATTCCTCTGGCTCGGCTAGGGGCAGCTGCAAACTGGTGCATCCACCTGAATGAATACCAACAGTGTATCGTATGTCACAGTTGCTTTTTTTCAACTTGTCAACTCGTACCGAGTCAGTATGTGTACTCGGCATGTTGATTCAATTATATCTCCACGCAGCAATTCTGCGCGCATGAAGAAGCAATTTGTCAACGACATACAATTTGAGTTTATGATATGTTCTCCTACCACTAGTTAAATGGCCCTGAGTAAGAGTCCTGATACTTTGACTCCTACCCAGGCTGGCACCTGGGTTTTGGGTGGTAGAGCTGGTACATGGTTCGAGATAGAAGGCTTAACTTGGTATCATTACCACTTGAGAAGCATATAATGCCCCCACCAGCCCCAACTTTGATGTCCAGTGCTGATATTGGTGATTAAAAAGGGGCTTGGCACAAGACTTACCATAGTCCTACCACGACATTCTTCCTTCCATCGATCCATATATCCGGATCCATCCTGTGATAAACTAAGTTGAACCCCGATGCTCAGCTGTAATCCCTCAGAGCCCTGCCAGCGCCAGCACAACCCCCGAAGGCCTTCATCTCAACTCTAAAAGCTCTGTACTACATGTTTCACCCTCTCGGCTTTGCCATGCTCCGTGGATACAAAATCACACCTCGGTATATCGCAGCCTCTCACAAGGCATATATCTCGGAATGTTGCTTATGTACTTAACATGTACTCGAGTGGGTACATGTACCTAATTTAACTGCTGACTGACGATCGACTGTTGGGATTGTACAGCACCGTGATAGCTGAGCCCAGCCTTGCGAACTCTACATCGAATTGTTGGTGCCACAAATATCAACTACTAACTGTTTCTGGAGGGGCTTTATTTCACCCATTGACGAGCGGACTAGTACCAGTGGCGCATGCATTTCACACAGACTCAAGGAAGGCTTTTGCAAGCCACTTGGGGCTGTAACCTCCCGAAACCAATGCACATGCCATAAACACATGTCTTTCTGTTTGTATGCTATTACCAAGCTAACCTACCGCCCCATTAGTCTGCAAAGGATAAACAAAAACAGCCACTAAAACAGCTACTAAACACATTAAAGAAACAGTGGATATGAGTTGCCAGTGCAGAACGGAAGTAGGTTATGTTACCAAGCCCCAGCATCAATGTACAAGGAATTTCATAACCTCTGGTTTAATCCTCCACTGTCCATCCGTAGATCCAAACCCTAGGATATGATTCCCTAATGTATATCCCTTAGAGTAATCCTCCGCTGTCTCCCTAGGCTTAGCGTTCTCATCACTTCCCGCTTCCAGCACAATAATACCATTTCCGCTGGTATCACGACCAAAGAAAGTTGACTTTGTTGCCATAACTCCCGATTCACCATCTTCGTGGATTGTAATACTTTCATTCCTGATATTGCCATTAATTTGACCCAAGTTATCTGACGTCTTGCTACCATTTTCTGGTGTACCAGTTGATTTCCCAGTATGGTGAGGAGATGCAAAGTTGGTTTGTTGTTTTTTTCGCCTCTGGCTCCTCGGATCATACCCTATATCCTCCCCTCCACTACTATAGCCCGCATAAGGCCTCCAAATCTGCTGCAGTAATGCCCTCAGTTTACTATCCTCATCGTCATCTGCACTGCTCCCTTCATCGCTACTGATCGAGTATCCACTTCCAGGCTCACCTTCACCTACACTATCCCCACTCTCCTCGCCAACATTCCCTCCCCCATCCTCCTCTTGCACACTCTCATCCCTAAAGAGCATCTTTTTTGTTTCATCCTCACTCTCGCTACCAGTGCTCCCTAAATATGAATATTCACCCGCTTCCCGTTCATATTCTTCCATTTCTGTAGTCGTCAGGCACTCAGTGGAGTGGGAGGGCATGCTCCTCCCTAGAGATGAGGATTGCCTTGCCGTTTTCACTGCCAAAAGAAGAGAGTCTGCACTTCCCCTGTAATTGTCACTAATTGGCCGAACTCCGGATTCTCTGACGTTTCCTAGAGTGCCCCCAAATTCACTATACTCTCTTTAATACACATCCCCATAAAATACAAATCAACCACGAGAACAAGGTAGGGAAGCATACTGAAGGAAATTGGTCCAGCTAATATTTGCTTTTTGCGGCAAGATGGCAAGCCCTCCATCGCGTGGCCTAAGCGAGGTATAAGACTTCTTTACTTTCCTAAGAGTCTTCCCAGGGCTAGAGAAGTCTCCTTCGTTGTTTTGTCAGTAACAGACTCAGTACAGGGGGTGTGAACTTACGGTCGAGCACTAATCCACCCTCACCAATAGCCGGAACCACATGTTTTCCAGCCTCCCTAAACTTAACTGACTCCCAGCTGTATCCATTCCAGTTACCTTCTGGATCAGCTAGAACGGCACTTCCCGCTACCTGGACTCCTTCCAGTGGTACCAATAAATTCGACCTCTTTTTCTGTATCACTCCAAGTAGTAGATTCATCACAACGTAATTGTGGGTTTCCTGTTTCAACATGGCGACCCTTCTACGAGATGCAGACTCATAATGATTGCCCAGGGGATGTAGTATCTTGGTAGTCTCACCTGGTGAGTATATTGCAGAGGGACTGTGAATATGCCTTCTTATTCGATGCCTTTCCCCCCACACTTTCGGCTTCGACTTCCGGACTGCATGGGCCTCAGGCAGGGAGACTAGAGAGGCATCTGCTGTCATAGTAGGCTCGGAACTTGAAGCTGCTTCTATAGGAGATCTCATCTCTGTTGACTCGAGAGGCCTCATACGGCCCATATACCCTAGAAGGGTAGTAGATATCTTGTGCCTCGAGGATTTTGGCTTTTGGGGCCTTTCCGGTGAGCACGGCACTGGGGCTTCTTGTGCTTCAGTGAGGGGAATTTTAGGTACTACATGTGCGCCAGTAATCCGAAATATCAGGCTTGGTCGTCTGAAGACTTTGGCTCCTGCTGTTTGAATTCTCCGTTTGACTGTTCTGACAAGCCCCATACGCTCAGAACTCTCCAAGGCCTCACTCGCAGGCAAAGTTTTTGAAGGGGAAGCAGCAGTAGCACCATTTTTCCATGGCTGATTGGGGATATTCATCTCCATCAATGGTACCAGCATCCCTATAGCCTGGACCTCAACAGGGTCCAAGGGCTCGTCCCTAATCGGCCATCTTCCCTCACTCGAGACATTCTGATTGAACATATACTCCCACTTTCTACTCCGGAACCGCCCTATTGTCAAGGCCGGTTCTGCTACTAGTCCAGGACAGTCAGACCCGACCCTCACCATGCCTGCAAATCTTCTAACATTCACAGCTTTTTTTTTTTCCTCTGCCCTTTCTTCAGCCCTAGCTTCGTCCTGCTCGATCCCCCTGCTTATTGTTCTCTTCTCCGTTATAGACAGATTCCAACATGATAGAGAACTATCAGTTGAATGCCTGCGATGATAGAGCCTAGCTAAGTGATCGAGATCTCCTCTCGAGCCTAATGATCTATGAGGCGAATGGCGTGGCCTAGTCATTTTTGATGTTGATGCAGAAGGGCTTAAGATTGGCTCTGAGGAGGTAGAGAAGTTGCGGTGGATTCTAGTTGACGGTGTTGATTCTGGGCTGATTACTAAACTTTCAGATATAGACCGACCCGTGACAGAAGAGCGAATCGGTGGAGTTAATGACCCATATAAGTGCGTAATTCGAGGACCACTTGACAGGGAGTTTATCATGCTTTCAAGATGGTCAATCAGCAAAGCCGAATTTTGCTATGATGTCCGAAAGGAACCCTCACCTTGTACTTGCATTACCGAATTCGCTTTTTTCTGGACCTGCTAAACTGGCAGTGGCTCCGATATGTATTGCTTCATGCAAACATGGGTACTGATTTCCTTGCCCCCTACCTCTGGAGTTCCGCCGACATACTACCGTGAACCCTGCCCCATTTGCCTTGCTCGCATCATGCTCTTTTTCTTTCCCTTTTCCTAGAACAACCTCTGTTCCAACAGCAGTACCCCCCTCTGTAGGTGGGGTTGTAAGGGTTATGGCAGGGCAATCTCCTTCATGTGCCTCTGCTAGCAATACCCTTGCCGTAATGAACGGGGATGTTGTATAAGCCGGGAGGCTTGAATATCGTACCTGGCTCACTGGAGCGGCGGGGAGGACTCCACTATGCCTAAGACATGAGACTAGTAACGACGAGTCCGATAGATGGCGATCGTGATTCTGCATGTGTGCCATGAGAATGTCTATTCCGAGCAAAAGTGCAGCAAAAGTGCAGCAAAGGATGCAATATTTATCAGCAAAGCCAGAGAAAGAGAATACTGGAACAGAAATGGCTTTTTGGCCAGGTACGAAGGATATGACTGAGTCTCCCGTGCTTTTCGTTAGATGGCAAAGCAAACCCCTCGTGGCTCTAAGCTGGCGCCGGGGCACGTAGGGATTATCTGCTTAGAAGAGGACAGAAACCCAAATGTGTCGCCCAGGTATTTCCGAATTTGGATCATGGGCATTGAAAAGTACGCGCGCATAGCCTAGAGAGAGATATTTTGCAAGAAAGTCAACCCTCCTTTGAAAAACGAGCAAAGGCAGATCATGCTGACTATATTAACACCAGACACTATATACGTAAAGCAAAAACCCTCCTGATCCCCATTACCTTCCATGTGTAACACATAATGACCCCAACCATGGCCAACAAAAGCCATCCTCAAAATCTCATCAGCGGCATCGCCCTCTGCAGGGAGCCATTATTTCTGAGCAGGAAGTAGAACAACCACAAAACAGTGACAATCTATATGAGCTGTTTACCGCAGCTCTATGCTATGCCGCATGACCAAAACCGCATAGGAAATTCGACTTTAGTGCCCCAAACGCCTGACTTCTGCACCACTCCCAGGCCCTAATCAAGTATTGAGCCCAGTGAATCCGAAGGGGTGTAGAATATGAAATGCCAATATAATGCCGATTGTGAATACGCACTAAGGAAAAGGCAATCCGAATTCTAGAAAATAGACTGTCGTAACCGAAATACCGTTTGTGGTGTTTCACATACGCCCTCAAAATGTGCTCCATGTCCAATCCCGGGGGACACTGCCTACATAACTCGACGCCGTCTTTGGCCCAAAGGCATCGGCACCTTTACTGCTCTTGCTTGTGATTGGGCTACTTGGTACTGTGCTGCCTCCACTGGAGTTTGTGATTGTCGATGCACTGGATGCCCGCCTTTGAGCCACTAGGCATTTATACTCCTCAAAGCAAGAGTCACATGTCCGCGAAGGCGCACCCTGTGGGTGAAATTCGCAATCCTGATCTAGTCGCACATAGTTGGATGTGTGAGCAGCACAGAATATTTGACCACATCTACCATGGAAATGTTAGACCCTAGTAAACCTACAATGAAATTGGAATCCTAGTATCTGGAATTAGTACGTACTTGCGACAGTGATGCCTTCTCTCAAACAATGTGAAACTTTTTGCGCACAACGGTGAATCACAAGTGCTGGAAAGGGAATCGTCCTACAGAAGCACGCCAAGCACGTCAGCCATCGCACACGACAGGGAAAATGTGACGAAATTGATCATAGAATGATGCAATCATCGCTGGTGGAAGATAAGTACCTTCCAGTGCCTCCTATGTGGAGGTCCTGTAACTTTTTTGTTTACTACCTCTTCCCATTCCGGCAATACCCCGAGATTGGTGGTTCCAAAAACACCGCTGAACATGTCTCCTCCGCCAAAAATCGCCAGACTGTTGCTGCCCTCTTTCCCCTCACTACTACCCAATGAGCTCAACGAAGGCGATAGCTGATGTCCAGAAGTTATGCCTCCGTTGGAGGTTGAGGGACGACTCGTTCTCTCAGTTGTTCGCAGCACTGCTGGTCGATAAAGAGGTGACTTTGGAGGATGGAGTTGCCGAGGTGGTGCATAGTGCGACAGAAACGGACTCAGTGCACCAGAGATGGGGTTAAATGTAGGTTGATTCCCCAGTTGCGATGGTTGGTATGTCGAAGTTGGGGAGGTATTAGTTGAGTTTGAGCCGTACAGCTGGATCGATTGTCGAGGATTAATGGTTGCTGTAGTCGTGCTAGACTGAGTTCCAGTAGGCGAGTACCGTGATTGCCCGCGTTGTGTTTGATGTGTGAGCACTGGCATTTTGATTGTGTTATTGGTCCAGGAGATAGGGTATGATCTCGTGCTCAGATTGAAGAGATGCCCTTGCAGCCAGATTGTAAAACAGGTTACAAAGTGCCTTTGTAAGGTGCGCTATCAGTAGGTGTAGTAGAATTGGTCTTGTGTCTTAATAGGAATTGAGTAACTCGAGGAGCCAAAGGTTGCTTTTGAACCCTCCGCTCCAGGTGAGGTGGGGGTCGAGCGTTGGGGGTCACCCAGGATTTGCTAGGGTCGCGGAGAGGGAGGGTTGATGTCTAAACCTCGGATTAACTTCAGTTGACAGAAATGGAACCAGGTCGTGTGTCAACTTCTGCGACAACTTTAAATTCTCCAGGCACGATGGGATGGGATACCCCACGGGGGTAAATCTTCAAGGTGATAGCTTTTAGTAAAAGGCAGGGGCGATATATCGAGGAATACGGTCTGTATCGGCTTTGCAAGGTGGAGGCGGCGATTACAGTCGTGGAGGTGCTCGGGCAAAATGGGGTGCAGTGTCGCCACAACGTTGGGATTAATATTTGAGAAGAGTATTCGGTCTCAGACCAGCAGCTGGTTAGTTAGTATCCCACGAGGGGAGTGAAGGCGACTGTTTAAATGTATATACAGTAGTATGCACAGTGCGCCGCTGGTGGAGGAGGCACGAGAACAAAAGCAGGACCTGGTGTAGATAACGGGGCAGAGAGTCTTGGGCAACGTAGGGGGGGGTAATACGGATCGATCCACACGCGAATCAATTACCACAGCAAGCTCACCCCAAGCCCACAATGATAAAAACACCAGTACTCCGTAGCTCCCTTCACTATTAAGAACCGAGTCCCCTCCGAGTTGGCCCCCAATCAATGCATGCGAAGACGAGGTTGAAGGACGGCTGTAGTGCAAGATCTTGGATATGAGGAGGACCCGCTCACAGTACTTTTTTGGCATCTTCTATGAAACTTCCCAGCCAGTCCCATCTCATTTATCGCCATCACACCCCACCATCAGTTACATACATACCTGTCCAGAGAACTGGAGATCAGTATTCTGGTTGGGAGATCAGAGTAAATCCCCATGCAGCCTCAGGTGAGACCAGGAGCTAATCTGGATATCGCTTGGCGAGGCCAGCTAGCGTGACAGGTGTATTTCCATCCTGCCTGGTCCGAGACAGCCATTTTGGGATGCAAAGATAAATGACAGAACTATTCCCATTCGCTGGGCTGTCTAGCGTGTAGATAAGGAAACTGCAAGGAGCTCTGAGCCGGTCGGAATATCCATGGGAACCCGCTCTAACCCGAAGGGTAGGTTTTGCTGTACCTAGAACGCCGGTGTAGTCTGGTTGACGCCGACGGTCCTCAAACTATTAAACCTTTCAACAGCCAAGTCACTTCAGGCTAGCTACCTCAATATAGCCGTTCTTTTGTTACGTACAGACATCCCACCTGTGGCGCACTTAACACATTCCCTGTTGCTTGTTAGGAGTAGATTGTGGTCAAGAAAATGCCCATATTGAAAGGAATGTTGGAGATCTACGGTAAATAGTACGGAGCTTTGGCGAAGTTTAGGGGTATATGTGGTCACCAGCAACGTAATACATGCGTTTCAAGTTTCAAGAGAGAGTGAAGTGCTGATTGAAGGCAATGTACTTGACCAATTCATGGATTTGTTTGGTTTTAGCAGTCGCTGCACTACCTAACATGGATATATTTTTTGGGTGTAAGGGATCTATACAGCAATTACACAGCTGCACTTGTAGAAGGTAAGTATGTTGCTTTATAACAGTACATGCTCCTACTACAAAAGTCTCTCTCATCTGATGTTTTTTATACCCACATCCCCCCCGCAGCATATTTATTTTAGTGTAGGTAGATAAGAGTCTGTGCACGAGATCATCACATCGCTTTGGGTCTGGGAAGCTGAGTTAAATTTACACACACCAGGAACTCTATTCAGGTATGCTCGTATCGTCAGAATTAATCTCCCATTCGCTAATTGATATAAGGCTGTAGCGGTTTTCGCTCTTGCATTTGGGGGAAAACTCGGCATATATAGCTTCGGGTGGGCTGCAACCAAATACCTATCATACAGCCCACTTTCTGGGGGTGTTACCCTCAAGCTATATCAACACGGGTACATGTCAAGCTGTATGCACTTTGTTCTATCTCAAGTCTATACAATATGGTAGGTTTGGCTGTACTCCTGGTCCTAGTCCCGCGCAAAGAATACGTACTTGTTTAGGAACTATCTTAGTTGAGAGGACTACTGGAGCCCTAGTGATGGCAGCCAGATTGGACAACTGAACTCACATTCCACTCAGGCCAGATGGGAAGAAGCTAGATGGGAGCCGTAAGTGGAATTTTCGAGGCTCCCAAGGCTGTTATGGCTGACTACGACTGCAGGTTTTCGTGGTACTAAAGTAGCTCCCAGGGTCATGACTTCGGAGAAGTCGAGTCTGCCGCAAAGGTTGACTTCTTCTCGGTTATGGGTATGCCTTAACCCCAATGCATAATTCCCTTCTCGGTGCGAACAATACCATGCTTACAAAGCACCTGAGCCCAAATGCTCATAGCCAAGTCATTGTGCTACCAAGGCATCCCATCCAGGGTACATAGAATGGGGAGGGTTAGAGAGAAACAGTATGCTTATATTGGTTTACTGCTACCATGGTAGCGCAGTTGCGAGACTTTTGGGGTTTATCTCAATTCTGTTGCACTCATATAAGCTACAGCGGTCAAGGATTCCCTCAAACAAGAAATGTCAATCCACATATAGGTTTTGAGAAACATGGAGTACAGGGGGAGGACAACCAAGCTCTCACCATTAGGTGACCCTTCCCTCCGCCTGGAGCTAGCTTCACGTTCCCATCTTAAATTTCGGTTGCTGTTGATGGGTCACCAGGGAAATATTTTGGGTTGTTCAGGAACTAAGTGAGAGCACCAAGATCTATCTCGGAGCTTGGTGCCGTGCTTGCCGGAAATGATTTGAAATATCCTTAGACGTTACCCCTGTGCACCTTCCTGCTTTGGCAATGACCAGATTAAGTGTATACACCCGTTGACGTTAAACCACCACTCACGACTATTGTGCGTGATAGAAACTTCTCCTTTCCTAGCACAGTATAGAGACCTAATGGCCCCAATAGCTAAAGTGAGTGAAGATTTAGTGCTATAAGAGAGAATTGAGGGAATTGAGGGTAATTGATGCAGACTACAATCCGTGTCCATCACTTGCGAAATATTCAAAGTGGACTTTTTAGAAAATCAAAAATAACTGAAGTAATCCCAACTGCGTACATACTTGCTACATTTCTCAGGCCTCAAATACATTGGCTTCTAGGATGGGAGAGAGGGGACATAGTGGCCCTGGACAGCCAAGCGGCAATTGCGAGCAGCCAACATGGAATACCCAAAATCATGGATAGAGGAGAGGGTATGGGAGGCAAGAATAGGAGGGCAGAAAAGCCTAATGTGGGTAAATGGGCGTATAGGAATAGAGAGAAACGAAATGGCAGACCACCAGGCGAGGCAGGCGGTACTAGTAGACAACCTGATGCATTATAGCAACAATGTCAGACATCAAGATGTACTACAAAGACACCAAATGCGCCCCACAAATGCGAAAATGTAGCCACGGAGCATTGTGAGGCCTGGTGTACATCCACACGGACAAAGGCCCTATGAAGGCATGGCAGCGTCGCTAGGGAGGGCGGAAGACCCACGATGCCAACGAGGGGTATATCAAAATGCGACACATCTGCTCGAGTGCGAACTGGTAGGGGATTGTTGGATTTCCTCTCAGTCGATGAGTAAGTCAAACCAGGGGACCCGAAATGGAATACAAGCGGTGATTAGAACCAAGGTAAAGGAATAGGGAAACCCGGGGATGAATTTACGAAAGAGGAAAGTTCTTCGGTATAACAGGAACATATAAGGGGCAGGATTCCACCCATTGTATATGAATTTTTCCTTAGAGCATTCAGGCTACTCAGAGCAACACAATAAGCACGCTGTCCTGTACTTAGTTGCGAATATATACACACATCATCTTTGACAACAAGTCACCACGTCTTTCCCTCATAACCTTGTAATCTTACAAGGATGACAGGGGGCGGAAGAGGGAGGAAATATGGTAAGGCTCTTTTCCTTTTCAACGTTGGTCACTGATCCCCACATCGTCTGATATTAGAGAGCTGGTTCACTTGGGTCACCGTGGGAGACAAGTGAATGAATATATTCAATAACAGAATCTGTTCGCAGACTGAAGACTAAAGACTGCCCCCCCCCCACCATGAAGGCACTGCCTCATATATCATTCATTCATTCATCCATTCACCCATTCATTCACTCACTCATTCCGTTTTCTCCTTCCACCACCTAAATGACACTTCCCAACGGATCTCACATTCCCCACGACGGTATCTCTCACGACGGCATCTCTCACGACGGCATCTCTCACGACGGCATCTCACATGATATATTCCCCACGCCAGCGTGATTAGTTATTTCAACACTCCCCCCTAATCCTGTGCGTGGGTGAAAAATGCCCATTCCATCCATTCTTCCATCACTCTTGCCCAGTTGTCGTCCTCATACCCGCAAGCACCTTCAACGCAGCCAGTTTCTTCCCTCTTACTGGTTTAGTCAGCATATCCACAGGATTTTCATCACCTGGTACCCAGTGCACTGTTATGTCTCCTTCCTCCGCGTATTCTATCACGAAGTGATGCCGTCGGATGAGCTTCGTCCGTTTGTGGAAGTCCGGATTATATGTCAGTGTAGACGTCCCATGGTTATCTCTCGGCGCAGCGGGCCTGTTGAGGAATTCCAGGATTTTTCCAAACCACATCGCGTCTTGTGCCCCGACGCCCAGCGCAATGTACTCGGCTTCTGTTGGCGATAGTGTAGTGACAACTTGCTAGTGCGCCGTCCATCCCAGCGGGCTTCTTCCGCACATTACGAGCACACTGGTTGTTGCCCTCTCTTACAGGTTTTCCTCTCCCGTATCTGTAAATTTATCCAGGGAATTGCACAATTCTCGTAGTGTTATTCCCTCATCTTGTGTTGCCAGTAGGTAGCTAATTATCCTGCACCCTCGACGCACATCGGTGATATTTGGTTTGGAGGCTTTCATGCAAAGTCTGTTGACCGCATACCGGATATCTGGCCTCCACATTCGTGCAATGAACAACAGGCTGGCTTGAAAGGACTTCATGTCTGTCAGGGTGTCATCTTCGTTTGTCGTGAGGAATGGTATGTCTGACCCTTTGGTTACTTGCCATATGTCTGCTAGAGATCGGATGGCTGGGCCTCCTGTCACTTTGGCACCCTCTTGACTCCATGCAATATACACTCCCAGAAACCTATTTGGAAGCCCTTTTTTCTTTGACCGTGAGGTGCTTTCTGAGCTCAGCCTCCCAGATTTCTCGTATTTTATGCGTTCGGAATGCGCATAGCAAGTCATCTACATGAATGGTGATGATTGATCCATCCTGTTGGAAATACTCTCGATCCCGTGATATGTGACAAGGTAGCCAAAAAGGGTCAACGGTGACATTGAGTGCAAGGGTCCCCGAAAGGGCTATTGGTGACATGATAATGAAGGATATAAGCAGCTGGATCTGCAAAATGTAATTAGATTTCCTTGTCGGTATCAGCAAGAACAGTTCTCTCATAGCCTTAGTTATAGCGATTCTAATCCAAGCTCTTTTTACACTTTCGCATACAAAACTCAACTTCGATGTTAGGACTTCAGGATACCGTCCCTCATAGCCTTGTTTCTTACACATCCTGTATGCAAAAGTATAATCCAGGGTCGTCTGGGCTCCGACTGAGCCCTAGTCCTATCATAGAGCTCTCGGAGCTCATGTCATTTGTAGGAGAGCTCTCGGGGCTCATATCGTTCTGTAGAGCTCTCAGAGCTCGCATTGATTCGGGGGGGGGATCCGAGCTGTCTGTCCTGCAGGGAGGTATGGTGTCGCGTTCTCCAACCAGTACAATAACCTCCACGATTTGGGGTCCTTGTTCAGTGAGTACTCGCGGGGATTTTGCTGTAATGACCCACCTGGCCCCGACCACCCCTATCTGGGCTCTGGTTCTCATTGGCTTCGCAGCTATGGCATGCTTGGCAGCGGCATTTGGATATAATTACTCTTGACCACTGCGAGGCTTTGCCTTACAGGCCGCCCAAACATATCCCCTCTTGGCTCCCAGGTACTTTGCATGTACCGATCAAAGGACTAACGCGTTTGGGATCAATAGCCATGAAGCCCCTCTCGGCAGCAACGATGCCCCCAGCTGTCTCCACTGGACTTCGGTGACCCACGCAGGGGGGATTCCTTTGTTGCCCTAGTAGACATGCCAGACAATGATTCTTCTCTGTCTGTGTACTGCCCATCGGGGCCCTGCAACTCGCCGGGGCCCTGCTACCTACACGCCTCAACAACACTCTAGACCAAGCTCATCCCTCTATTCCTTCTCCATGACCGACTTTAGCGTACAATGGCCCGAACACACTCCAGGCCCCAGTCGTCCAGTGTCGGTAGTGTCTACCGGGACCAGTACCCTAAATCATTGTACCACAGCTCGAGCTTTTATAAGACGAGGTTTTTTGGTTCGTATGATGGGGGTAACTAATGTGTAACTCCTGCAAATCGGGTCGGGGATGGAGCTTGCTGTGAGCGGCCCTGGCCACGGCAGTTCACATGCATACATGTGAGAGTGCGGTAGCGGGATTCAAATAGCGGTTCAAGTTTGGATGCTGGGGATGGTCATGGACCAGAAGCATAAAATGAGGATCTGTCGAGGGTAGCTTTTCTAGGACTTTGTTATGGCTTTGCTGGGGCTTTTGCTAGGTGGTGGGAGTGTCTTTTGCAACTCGGTTGAGGGTCTGGTTCAAGACTACCTCTGGCTTTTTTTTTTTTTTAGTCATCATTAGATAGGTTCCGCTGGTGTTGGTATATCCCACAAGTATCGCCTTGGTGGCCCGATCAACCAGCTTTCCTTCACTGTAGATTGGTATGTGCACCTTTTGCCCGAAAGGTCGAAACCTCTCTCTTTCAGCTGCTCTGTCTATTCATCTTTTCACAATTTCGATCAGGCACCTGCCTCCCAGTGCCATGTGGGGCAATCTGTTTCCCATGTATACTGAATATGACATGGCCAATCCCCATAGTGACTTTGGCAACTCTCCCAGGTCCACCCTTATATTAGTTACAATAGTCCGATTTGTTCGCTCAGCTACAGCATTGGTTTGGCTGTGGTATGCGACAGTGGGCTTAGTGTCTATCTCCTTTTACCTCAGTCATGACGTGAGATTTCTTGAGCGATATTATCCCCCGAAATCGCATCGTAGGTTGACAGCTTTGGATCCTGACATGGCCTCGAACTCGAAGAGTGTAATGAGCTCTTGTAGGTTTTGTTCAACGTCTGACTTGTTGCAGATAGCTCGGGCCATGACAAATCTTTCATGCCATTCCATGTCGGTCACCATTGTCTCCTCCTGTTCAGGCTCATCTACTCTGTGGAGCTTGCCCACTGCTCCTAGGGAAGCTAGGTATGACCAGTGTTCCCACGAGGCCTATGCCCTGCACTGTGGCTGTTCCTATGTGAGTGGAAAGGACTGGTCCAGCACCAGTGGTGACAACTTTGACACATGGTTGTGGGTTCTGTACGTCGCTGAGATCATTAGTGATATGCACTGTGGAACAGCTGTCCACCCACCATCCTTTCACATCCGCATTGTCACTTGTAGTGTGGAAGCAATTAGCCCATGAATTTTGTTCGGGTGGTTCATCTGATGTGGTGGTGTGCGCTTGTGGATTTTGTTGATTGACATCTCTCTTTTTTATTCGACAATCCACTTCATTGTGCGAAGTCCCAGACCACCCTTTCGCCTTACAGTATTCACAGAATTTCGTTGGTTGCTGTCCTCCTGTGGTGAAAACAGCTGCCGCAGGTGCCTCGTGTTTCTTGGTCGAATATTCAGTTCTTTCAGTCTTAGAACTGTGTTGGCGTATGTTGGCTTGTCCTCCTTGCTTGTGATATTGTCGATTATGTTGATGTAAGGTTGTAGTTGTGGTAGGGTGGCTTCCAGGCCGTTTGATCCGACAAACGACGGCTCCTGCCGCCGTGGCTTGCGCCAACTTTGCTCAAACCCAGTCTCGCCACAGACGTTTGTGTTTGTGGCGACAAACGTCTGTGGCGAGACTGGCTCAAACCTATATAGTGATGTGCGACTCAGCCTTCCTGTCATCATGAATAGTGCGGTCATATGGGGGTTTGTCCCTCATATGCGTCTTTGAGTATGTTCCATGCTACAGATCTTCAGTTGGGCCTCTTCCTCGCAGCTATCGATCAGATAATCCAGTGCCCTATACGTCTTGTCCTGCCACTCTTCTGTGTTGGTGGTTAGTTGGGTCTGTTGGTCTCCTGTGACCACTGAGGAGAGCTTTATCCACCATATTTGTCGTGTGGCTTCTGCGCTCCATGCTGGATAATCGTTTTCGTTTTCGATATTCTCGGTGTAATCTTGAGCAAGGCGGCGACGTCGGTGGTGCTCTTGGAGCTAGCCATAGTGTTGCTGATCTGATCGTTTTACCTCCAGTGAGGTGTT
>Ga0307514_10001540_pt1 | contig 27433 bp, 33 predicted proteins | sample 16_EM_MG_FD_203088 | JGI IMG/M metagenome (GOLD analysis project Ga0307514, IMG submission 203088) | Populus trichocarpa ectomycorrhiza microbial communities from riparian zone in the Pacific Northwest, United States - 16_EM | ecosystem: Host-associated > Plants > Roots > Unclassified | place... | reverse complement strand
TTCTACTGCTTTTATTCCTTCGTTCTTGGTTTTCCCTCTCCTAGACTATTCATGACATGCAGAAGGTTCTTGCCTTCTTTTTTCTTCTGTCTCTGTTTATCCTTATCGCATCTGACCCTCCACTCAAGCAACCCCCAATTGTACTTATGTATACAACCCACAACGAAACCAATGCGCATGCGTAACATTAAAAATGTATTCCTAGCAATATTTAGCTGTCAGGGCGAGAGATCTTCACACATGTTCGTTGGCTACTTGCATATTTGGACAGAAAAAGATGCATCAGCGTCGCGCGCGCCATGTCATGTGAGCGTATATACTGTGCGCCGTTCTCGCGCGGCGCCCTTTCGCGCCCCCTCCATATCGGAACTCTTGAGCGTCTCACCTCGAGGTTTGAAGCCGGAGCGGAAATATCCTCTGTCCCACTTCTTCCCCGATGCCACGATGAAGGTGATGCGTTCGAGCATATTCAAATTGTTTATAGACCTGGATCACCTCCCCCCCTACCATTGAGTAATTCCCCACACATATTACCCCGTATCTCCCGTGGCTTCGTGGCCGGCCACTACCCGACTTTAGCGTGTTCACCCCCGCAGTGTACTTAGTACGTGTATAAGAAGATAGCATCCGCGCGCCCCTCAATCACAAAACGATGGATGTAATACGTTCCAGCTCCGCCACACCCCTGGTGAACGAACTGATGCATGAGGGCCTAGAGAGAGAATCAAGAGATTTCCCTGTCTGTCTCTCGCATGCATTTCGCGATGAATATATATCGAACAGCGTGCAATTGGAAACCGTCGACTGGACCGAACGACCGTCGGGGTCATATACTGGAGATGCCGCGCGCCCACGCATTTTCAAGGTGGTGAACCGCAACTTTTTTTTTTCTCCCCCAGAAACTACCGCCAATCCCTTGGATCTCGTGTCCCCATTCGTCCGGGGTTTTTGTTTATGTATTTTCCGCGATGGTCGTCCCGCACAAGGCGAGGCGGGGAAAATGATCCTTTCGAAAAACGCCTTTGTTAAAGAAATATGTATATAAAAAGACGTCAGCACCCGGTTTCAGGTGACCTCGGACACCGCGGTACAACAAGCGGGGGTCACGGTGTACTCTGCACGTACGTTATATTCTTCGAGCTCTGTTCCATTTTTCCTTTCTTTACAATTCGGACTTTTCTTGTGAGTTCCAGAACATTCGCCGACACTTGAAGAGCCTGTTGTACATCTGGTATCTTGGGTCCTATCACAAGGCAGAATGCTTGACAGGGGAAAATTCAACCGGCTTGCGTAACGCCTTGCGTCCATCTTCTCTTTGACTCTCGCCCTGTCCTCCGGTCTCGGTCTGATGAAATATCGTCACCATCAAGGGGATAATCTGTACTTGCTATTCATCGCGTATCCTACATGTGTGCACGCTCCGTTGGGTGAATATCCGAATATAGCTCAATGGGGATGCTACACCTCGACAAAGGGTATATCAAAATGCACCGAGGCCAAGATACATGTGTTGGGCAAGAAGCAAACGAACAACAACGTCGGGAGGAGACCAACAATAGATCAATGATTGGAGTCTTGAGGAATACAGAGGTCAATGCTAAGAAAACAGATCGGATCTTCCAGATCCGCTATGCGAGATTGAATTGCCCGCTGTGGTGCGAAGATCGAACGAATGGAGAGACGACCGACACCGGAGGCGAAGCGAGGAGGCGACTTGTCGGGCAGGTAAACGACAAAAATGAGGGAAATTTCGATCATCTTGGATCAGAAGGAGAGAAAAGTCTACGCGCAAGTCGAAATCGGAAGAATCGGGGGCAGTGTCGTCGAACATTCAGGGTTCCGATTGATCACAATAAATCCGTGTGTGCGGGATGAGACTAACCGGTCAACCCATGGTGGGTGCAAGGAAACAACTTGCGGTGGCATCGGACGCTGGGCACCGTGACGTGAAGAGTGCTTCACTGCCTGCTCGACGCCGGGGTGAAGAAGAGACCCGATATCGACTTCCGTACCGCTTGAGGCTGATGTGCACCCCTGTCATCCTGACCACCACTTTTCGAGTTACTCGTGCTTCCGTTGGGTCGCGCCTGCGTAAAGGCCAAGCCCGCAGAGTTCAGGAACGACGAAGGAGATGTCTTGTAAAAATTGACCGTCTGGTTAGCAGAGCCAGTGCTTGCCCAGGAATCGCACAGCGAGGATATGTCGGGGTGACTACTCATACGCCGTACCACTGGTTTCGGGGGAGCCTGTTCGTGGGGCTCGATGTTCAAGAACCCGTTGGCGCCGCTTGTGCTTCCATGCGAAAGCAGCGCTCCGCGAAGCGGATACTGAGATGAAGGGGTCCGGCGATGGTGCCGCTTCGCAGGTGAGTTAGTGGGAGATGGAGTCGGGGTTTTTATCACCGGAACAGAACCTCCGTTCGTCCTAAAACGAGGAGAAGTGGGAGAAGTTATTTGAGAAGGCAGCCAAGAATTATCTGGGCGGGGCTGACTGCTACCACCGCCGACCAGCGATGCGGAGGTCGCTCCTACTATCGAAGACAGCGTGGATTGGATCCGTTTCAGTGGCGATGGCCATCCGGATTCGTTTGATTGGGTAGGCGGAGATTTCGATACCTCCGGCGGTGTTCCATGTGGCGCCTGATCTTCGTCGTCGCTGGTAGGGGGAGACGGCCAAGGGCTGGACACAGCTTCGTCCTGAACCTTGATCCAGCTCGTGTCCATGTCATCCCTACTTCCCTGCTCCGAAGAACTTTCGTCTTGGGATGTCTCGCCAGCCCAACCGCCTTCCACTGCGTCCTCCAGGGAAACTTCCACACCATCACCACCGACGACCTTGGCGTCGCGGTTGTCGATTTCCTCCTCCATCTCTTGCTCCGTTTTTCCGCCGAGCGCCTCCGGGGAGCTCGTCTGCCATTCGGGTAACTGGTACTTCACAAATTCACGACATGACAGGAACGCCCGGCGAGCGATCTCTAAAAACGGGTAGGTGTGGAACACGTGCACCTGTGTATTGAAACGCAACCCAAGACATAAGCCGTCTTGAGATAGAAGGCCGAGGACAGGAATGAAGACTCACAGCATCCTCGTATAGCTCATGTCTGACCTTGACACCTGCAAGAGAGGCCTTGTACGCTAGGAGAGTGATTTCGTCGCACAGGACTTCAGCGTCACCGGCCTGGATCAGCATGGGCGGCAAACCGTTGAAGTTGCCAAACAATGGGCTTGCGTAAGGATGTGTCAGGTACTTCTCCATATGTTCCCCTAAGTAGCATGTAATGGGGTCGAGCAAGTTGCCTTGAATGGGTTTTGACAGGACGTCGTATTTCGCGTTGCTATCCCAGGACTCGCAGCTCATTGTCAAATCTGCCCAATTGTTCAGTGTTCATCAAACGTCACGCTCAAATGCGATGCTATCTGCGACTCACCGACCCAAGGAGATAACAGCATCGCTGCACCGGGTAATGGATAATCGTTGTCTCTGAGGTACATCATCAGGGCTAAGCAGAGGGCACCACCTGCGCTATCTCCAGCGACGATGATGTTTGATGGCGGGATCTGCAGGTCGTCCACCAGGCGGAAGTAGGAGGAAACGACGTCGTGTAGTGGACCGGGAAACTTGGTCTCCGGAGCTAGCCTATAATTTATTGCTGGAAGGGGCGATACTGAGAAATCAAAACGCATACAATGTCCGAGGACTTACAGAACACGCGTGCGTTGACATTTTTCGACAACGGAATTGTTATTAGACGATGCGTTATCGAATCAAACATAAAGTATGCACCTAGACAAAAACAGGTCAGCAAGGATGAAAATGGGCTTGGGTCATTGACACGGACCGCCATGGACGTAGAAAACAATCCTTTCACTGTTCTTGTGATGATCTGGCGGCTTTTCCTTGCCTGCCTTATTTCTCTGCCACTCGGATTGTAACTGACGCCATAGGCGCCTTCCAACGACCCACTCCCCGGTCAGCTCCCTTTTTCCGTCTTCGAGGGCATCCCACTCCTGTAGGATGCCTCGTAACTTCCGTCTGCGCACTTTGAAGGTGACAGGAGTGACTAGCGCGTCGGAAGGGATTGGCACAAGACCACTGAGGCTCATGAGACCGCGCATGAATTTCTAAAGAGTTGACGTTCAATAGGGTTCGGAGTACCTATCGATTAACTCACAATGTCGAATAGGTGCGAGTGACTGCTCGCATCTCTAGCGAGGCTATTCACTATCGTCATCTCGATCCCCCAGCTTTTCCTTCGCGGGCCATAAATATGATGGGAAAGTACGTCCATAGCCAGTTCGAGCCCTGGAGAACAGAGAGACACGAGAGACGTGTTATGAATAACTGGTGTGCAAACGTTTTGGACAGACGCACCTTTGCCAGCGGCCAGCCATCCATACTTCCAAATGTCCCACAGCCGGATTGGCGGACCGGGCTGACCGATTTTGAGGGTGGGATCGACTCTGGCAGATGGTGGGGGGATGCCCGGGCTGGCAAAATGAGAAAGAAGAGTAGACATATCTGGTGTCGGACTGGCCGATGACTTTGGGGACTTGGATGGGGACGCCAGTGGAGATCCGGAGATGAGGAGAGGCCTCAAGGGGCGTTTCACCGGATCTAGCACAGGGACGGGTACGGGCATTGTTTAAGAGGGGGGAAACGATGAGAAGGAGATCAGAGGGTGAGAGCAAGAGGAAGAGAGGACATGAGTGTGTTTTAGAAAATTGAGATGGTTTACTATCCAGTGGTTGAGAGAAAGTGGTCGAACCGTCATTGGTTATGAACAATGGAGAAATCACATGTCGTGCTCCATCGTAACGACAGCTTCCCCAAAACAGAAAGAGCGGGACTTGAGCCGCCTGCATTGGAAATGGAGAATATATCCACCCGTACTCTAACTAACAGTCTCTACTGGATCCCTCAATAGTCATCTCCTCGACTCACAACCTCTTTGACCGTAGGGCGGAGTAAGATCGTGTGTTCCTGTGTGGCGCAAGTTCCGGGCGGTGACATCAGCGAGATCAACTGACTACAAACACCCCACACTCACGAATTGTGCGGTAATCGCTCCTCTTGCCTCCATCAACGGTGGGTACTCCCGTACAATCCCTTGACTGACCAAATGGTTCAACTTTCCGCACCGAGCCAAAGCGTCAGACGGGTCAGATGGTCGCAACGAAACGGGAAGCAGTTACCGGAAAGAGGTACTTGGACTCTCCAATGCGGTCGAGGTACCTTCGGCAAAACGTTAGCGTACCGAACTCTTTACTAACCACCTTCAAAAGCCCTTTCGCAGTATTTAATCTGGCGAAAATTTTCGACGTTAGGGTCAAGTGACTACGTAAAAAAAGATCTCAGTTTTGATCAGTGAGACTCACCGAAGGGGTGCGTTCGGGGCATCGACCGCCTTTGCATAGTGCGAACATTCTCCCTGTTGCTCATTTCAATCGCACGCAACACCGCGAGTGGAATGCGTCCACGAACACAAGCAAACGCAAGTCCGCGGCCGGTAGACCCGAACGTCTCGATCGCAAAGTATTCCCCCTCTTCCATCCTCGTTGGATCATCATTCCTTACCAAAAGCAGCGATTTGCCCCCATGTATTTGGTAAGGTTTGATTGAATGGCCGCTGAAGTTTTCAATCGGCCTCACTAGAGATACAACCTATGATCAGCAGGTCATACATCTGTGTGAGTTTCTGCGGGACCGCACCGGGAATCACCTTCCCGCCCACCTCCACTTCGTACGATTCCATTGTTTCTTGAATCAGCCCAGCTAATTCTCCCAGACGGACATCGATACCAGCTTCCTAGGTGGTCACCGATCACCAATAAACTCAGTGTCTTCCGACATCGGGAGGTGGTTGAAACCCACGCGGATCCCCGTGTTCGTCGCATCCTTGACGGCCTCAAGAAGCTTGTCGTACGTGTGATCCCATGCTAAGGTGAATGCGGAATCCACTATCCGCCCTTTGACGTGGATCCCAAAGTCGACTTTGAGCACATCGCCCTGTCTCAACACTGCAAAATTCCATAAACTTCGGCACCCAATGGTAGTCGATATACAGGGTTTACCGGTAGTGTCTCCCGGATTCGGGCTGTAATGAGCAGCACAGTCATTGATATTCAAACCCGTCGGAAATCCGATACCGGATTCCAGACCGCTCTCTTCAATAAGCGCCCGAGCGCTCGTCTCGATTTCCTCAGCGATATCCAGCAATTTCATACCAGGTCGTATGAATTTCCGTGCGTGCCTGCGGACCTGTCTGTGCACTTCAGCGGCGCGCCGGATGCTGTTATATGTGGCCTCCGGGTCTTCCATCGCCACCCTCTCGTCGTGGCGCTTTTCCTCAGACGTGGTACGCCATGCGTTGCTATCGTGAGTAGAGTATCATATATCTTCGGCTCTGGTATGGATGGCCAGTCGCAACTCACTCATCCTTGTACTCGAGGATTTCTCCCTCCGGATATTCCCCACCTGGGAACAATTTTGATAATCCGACTCGAGGAGGGTTGGTCTGTTCCGCTTTTTTCTTCTTCGGCTTTTTCTTCTTCTTTTTTCGCTTCTTGGCCTCCCCTTCGAACCCGCAGACTTGTCACGGTCAGATATCACATGGATAGAGCAGAGCAGGCACGACCCATACCAGACGACGGTGTTGATTCCACTTCTTCGTCTTTTTCATTTCCTTTATCTGGAATTAAGTGATCGTTTGCGATCTGCACTGGGAGAGATTTGGTTTCCACAGTCATGGACATTCCGAAATTGTGGTTGTTGTTGCAGAATGGATGACTCCCCGTGTGTCGCCTGTGGGTCAACCAGAACGCGCCTGCATGGTAGGGAGGTAACCTTACGTCACACCCCTCAGAGAAATGTTGTGCAATCATGGATTACGGTAAGATACAGGTCAATAATCGTCCCCGCGACTCACGACCTCCTTAACAGTCGGACGCAAAATGAGAGTGTGTTCCTGTTGGCATGGTCATATTGAGTTCAACACCTTCGATGAGTCAAGGAACTCACGAATTGTGCCGTCATGACACCTTTCGCCTCGCAAAGAGGAGGATAATCCCGAACGATGCCCTGGTTAACCAGGTTGTTGAGCTGCGGGGTGTGGGGGGTCAGAGGGCATCGATTCGAGCTAGGGGGTCCTACATACTGCAAGGAGGTACTTCGACTCCCCGACACGATCGAGATATCTTCGGCAGAACGGCAACGTGCCAAACTCCTTATTAATCGTCTTGAGTAAAGACTTGGCGGATGTGAGCCTGTACATATACAAACTTCGTCAGGCAAATCCGCTTCATCACTGGTTACAACCAACCTGAGAGGTACATGGGGAGCATCAGCGACCTTGGCGTAATGGGAACATTCTCCATCCTCGACGACATGGCCACGTCCCGTTGACCCGAAGGTTTCAATGGCAAAGTATTCGCCCTCTTCCATTTTCGTCTGGTCGTTGTTCTTGATCAGCTGGACTGATTTACCGCCGTGAATTTGGTATTGGTTGATCGAGTGACCGCTCAAGTTCGCGATAGGTTTCACTGACAGCTATTGAATGGGTCTGAAACCCGAAATACACGACTGAGGCTTACCGGGTAGGACCTTCCCCCCGACCTCCACCTCGTAGGATTCCATGGTTTCCTGGATGACTGCGGCAACATCGCAGAGCCGTACGTCGATGCCGGCTTCCTAAAATGAAGGATGAACGACCAGCCGACTGGGAACGTTCACCTCTGCTTACCCGAACTCCTGCGTTTGTCGCTGCTTGAACCGCCTCCAGCAGTTTGTGGTATGTGTGATCCCACGTGAGGGTAAATGCAGAGTCCACAATTCTTCCTTTGACATGGACACCGAAGTCGACTTTGAGCACATCCCCCTGCTTGAGGACTGTATAATTTTCAGAGGTCATGGGCTGAGATTGCGGTGCGGACTCACCAGTAGTATCGCCCCCATTTGGACTGTAATGCGCAGCACAATTGTTCAAGCTGAGACCCGTAGGGAAGCCAACGCCGCGTTCCAGTCCGTCCTCCTCCACGAGAGCTCGTGTGCCATTCTCGATGTACTCGGCGATCTCAACCATGGACAGCCCTGGCTTGATGAACTTGCGTGCGGCTTGCCGAACCTGTCTGTGGACTTCAGCTGCCCTGCGGATGTTGTTGTAAGTGACTTCAGGATCCTCCATGGCCATGCGCTCATCGTAGCGTTTCTCTTCTGAGGTAGTTCTCCACGAGTTGCTGTCGATGTATTGAGGATTAGACAGGGCGTGATTCGGAATTTCCCTTACTCGTCTTTGTATTCGCAGATCTCTCCGGTCGGATACTCTCCGCTTGGGAAAAGCTTCGAAAGACCTACTCTTGGGGGGTCGGACTGAGCTGCTTTTTTTTTCTTGGGCTTTTTCTTTTTCTTCTTTTTCTTTGCGCCGTCTACTTGCGAAAACGATAGTGAGAAGGGAGGCAAATCATATTAGAATTAACAAGTTCACCTCCGGGAGTGACACCAGGTTCATCCTCTTCTTCGTCCCCTTCCTCCTCTTGTGTAGGCACTCGCTTGTTCTCGAGTTCTTCATCGGGTTTTCCTTCCATCGTCATTGTTGCCACAAAGCCTTGATCAATCGCGAACCTTCGGATTCCTTCGGAGTGTACTCTTCCTCGCCGGGAACATCACGTGCACCGTAACTCCCAGGTTTCCTCCCACCAAGTCTTCCTTCGAATCGGATAGATGGAACGCGAACTGCAGCTCAGGAGTCACATTCGCGGGCTCCTACTGGATTACTGCCGTGCTAATATCACTGAAGATTACGTGACCTTTACACAGGATGCCGTGCAAACGGTACCTCCTCGCGTTTATTCATCTGCCGTGGTTATTTCTGATATCTGACATGCTCTAGCTACTATCTGACAGGATTTCACTCGTGTCTTTGGAGGACCCAAGCTCTATTTCCCTCCCTGTCGACCCAATGGACACCTTGTTTCGCGGCTTGGACGCCCCGATCATCCCGGAAGAGAAATGGATGACAGACGCAGATTCTCTTGGTCATATACGGAAATCTATGAAGCTTAGTGCTATGCCACTGGCAACCTCGACTTGTTGGCATGAGGTTGATCCTTGTTCGTCATGTCACGTCCCACGTAGGCGCATTTAACTGATTTTACTACAGACGAGCGGGCGGTGGAAAGTTTCCTTCTTGTATCACCCATTTTGTCAAGTCGGGCTTTGAAGCAAACTCCTAAGTTTGGAGAGTCTAAGGCAACTACTCTGCCTGATTCCCTGCGATCTACACTCGGCGCATATACCCTGGTCCCGGTGAAAGTTCCTGACATACCGACTCCCCCTCTCCCGACCCTCGAAGAGATCCTGTATTTCCATTCGTCTGTCACCTCAAACACGCCGCTGACCGTCGGGTAGGGATGTGCAGTACAAGATTGAACCTAGCCTCCATCGTGAGATGGTGTCCCTCATACGTTCTGTTCACACGAGCGCAAAGCCAATTCCGGATCAGATAAATTCTGCTGTTGAATCGTTTCTTCGTTCCGACTCTCCCACTTTACGCGTCGTCGAAACTACGGAGGTTCCTATATTCCCCCGAAGTTCTTGGCCGGGTCTTACGGATGGTTCGTCTATGAGTTCAACCAAAATGCCACGGAGTATGGGTGACTTGCGCTGTCTTGCCCCAACAGTGCAGATCGAGGAGGAGGATTTGAGTATGGAGCACATGAGGGTTGTGGGTGGTTGGAGTGAGTACAAGTCCCACCGGCTGTTGCACGAGGTGACTGATCAGGATTTAGCGGTTTACCTCCCAATTTCATCGCCATCGCCAACCCCCTCCTTAGCGCTGGGAGATACCTCAAGCCAGGTGGACGAACTATTTCCTCCCTCTCCCCCCGCGGGCTCGGGGAACGGTGTGTCCATCTTGGAACTGGAGACCTTGAAAATGGGTAGGTCCATGCCTTCCCAAATTTCTTTGCGATTAATATAAGACTTGTTAGGAGAAGTCCAGATACCGAGGCAGAGTAGGATTGGACACGCCGATGAAAGTCTACTGCAACATCCTCAGAGGTATGGGACACCGAATGTTGATAAAACCCATCCGCTTAGATCGCGTCGTGTAGCCTCGCATCGCTTCTTCCGCAGCATCGAATCTCGTTGGTTGACCTAACGTCCCACAAAGGGGAGCCCAGGCTACTCGAATGTACCGACGAAACAACGATAGCATCATCTATGCTTGGCCAACCACCCTCTAACTTTGATGCTGACGATAACGAACGGGAATGTCATGCCGACGACGACGATCTAGTGACAGATTTGAGGCTCATATGGTCGAAAGCTGGGTGCGATCAATTCGAGATCATATTGCAAGATGGGATTAACGAATCAAAGACACTGCTATTTGAGGGTGAAGGGGTTCTGGGTAGCGTACCGATCTCATTCTGACGATTTGCAGTACCGGAGTTGCCTCCTCCCACGGCGCACAAACCATGGGAACAACTCCCTAGAGATTTGAAATCACTAGCGTCATCTCTCGGGATGGTCAAAGGCATCCGCCCACTAAACCTCGAGTTATCCTGGGTGTATGTGACTTCCAACTATTCGTTGGGTGTTGTATGGTTTAATTTTGTTCCCTTCAGCCCTTTCAAGTACATCAGCAAGGTCCCGACCAACGAAGAGGTCTCGCGAGTGTCGGATGACATCCTGGGCGGTCTTACGATCCTCGTTGACCAGAACTCGAGCGAGAGAGACGAAGTTCTGAAACTACTGAGCGATTTGGCTCCCCCGCAATCGTCAGAACTCGTCTCGAACCTTGCCTTTGTAGAGTGCACACATCCGGAGGACTTCGCGGTCGCGGAAATTCTTTACAGTAATAGCATCCGTCCTCACCAGCTTGTCCTGACCCGAGACGAGCGACGGAGGATATCCAGAACCGGTGCTGACCTTTTCAATCCACCTACGCCCGATTCATTCCAGTCGATGGGACGAACAGGCGATGACGTAGCGCTGGACCTCGACGGTGGCGAACCTCTTTTCGAGGAGTTGGTGTTTAACTCGCAAACCCCACAACGTGACTGTACCGAAGTGGAGCATCTACAACTCGATGGCTGTGAGGGAGACGATGAAGAACTGGTCCCGGCGCCAGCAAAGAGGCGGCGGCTTGGAGATTTCTTACCCGCAGACAAATCCCTCCTCGAATCTCCCCTGGAATTGCTAGGCACAGACAGGATGCGTAATTCCATCCTCCCGCCCACGGCAGAACTCACCTCCCCGAGGCAAACAGAACTTCTTGATGACAGGCGTCTCCACAAGTTTTCACCTGCACGACAAAACGTACATATTCTCCCAGATGTAACCTCGCTGCCTCACGACCCTATTCGACCAAACCTCTCTGATAGTGCTTATCACTTTGTGCCTTCTGACACGGGACGAGCTTATCAACTTGGTCATGCACCTGTCACTGGAAGGAGACGAGAATTTGCCGAATTTCTGGCCTTTCGGGGTGTACGTCTCGATGCGCCCCTGGCTGTAGCGACGACAGAGATCTCCACGGGCAATCCGCCACCCATCGAGACCCTCCCGATTCTGAAACCGATGACGACGGAGGTCCCTCCAGACCTCGTTGACAATAGCACGGTGCAACTCCCCGCGGCTGATTCTTTGCCGGCCTCTCGCCACCAGTACCTTACCTCACTTGACCTCCTCCAGAAAAATGCTCTCTGTCGATGTCTTTCGGACCTAGCCGCCATAGATCTCGTTGAGCGCGAATTCCTCGGTGGCGTAGATCTTATCATTGATCAAGACACTGCAATTCTCTTTCTGCCTCTTTCTGTGGTGCCATCTGAGTGCGAAGGTCTCGTTGCTGGAATCTCCGATATCTCCTGGCGGTACTCTTACATCATGGTCGTCTTCGAAGCCTTCCTCGTTTCTCAGGCATTCAGCGACAATGAAGACAACCGGATTACTTGGTTCGCTTTCACGGAACCGATTTCAAAGTCGGTGAAGAAATTGAAGCGATCGCTTGTGATTGCTGAGGGTGTTGGCACGAAATCGGAAGACTGTTTGCTCAGTTGGGCGTTTGCTAAGAACATCGAGGAAGCCGCGAGACTAGCTAGAGTTTATGGGGACATGGCAGAAAGCAGGGACAAAACAGGAGGTTTGCTTTGGCAAGAACGCTGGTGGTTGGGAGAAAGGGAAGCAGAAGATTCGCCTTTGGTCGAGTTCGAGGTTTGTCCCGCAAGTTTCTCGTGAATGCCACCTTATCTTACGGGACGTCCAGGACGAAAGTGATCTTGCGATGATTACGGGAATGAACGCCTTCACAGCATGTCTCATCCTTTCCCAAATGTCATCGGACCAGTTCTTGAGTTTGACGCCTCAAGAGAGGACTGAAAAGTTTGGCCAACTCCTGGGAGCAAAGCGTATGGTACGTCCCTCAACTCGTCGAGATAGCAGCTGGCTGAGGATACGACACAGGTTGAACTGAATCGTACTTTGGAACAATCTGCTGCAGCGCTGTCTTCGTCACTACCCGCCTCAGACTTGAGGGATTCCTCAAGCACACAACTATGAATTCCCTTCCTTACATCGTATTCGCTTGCTCAATATATATTTGTAAGATATGTCGCACCGGGGTGTGATATTATTGAAAGCATGAAGCAGGAAAAAATTACAAAGGACAGATAGATCTAGCAATATGACGTGCATTAGAGAGCAATTCAATGGATCCCTTGAATCAATTCTAAGGTTTTTCCACTGTTGAGTCCGGAGACACTGGGGGGTAGCGACAGAACTTGTCGGAGATAAATGTGACGGTCCATGTCCCTATGAGAGCTCGTCAGGGTGAAGGGAAGCCATCAGTCGGCAATCTGCATACCTTCAAGAGAGGAGTAGATGGAATATTCTTTCGTGGTAACTCCCGTGACAGTGTGCGTCTCGAGGATCTTTGGTGGTTTGTTGGTTTTCTTGGTCTGGAGTTCCGACCTCTGGTATGCGAAGGTGAAGGGTGGTTCTCCACTGAGTGTGAACAGGATCTCCGCTTGGTCGCCTGAGACGTGCTTGAGTGTCGCGGTTCATCGACTACATGTAACAGTAACACGCACCTTCATGAATATCCTGCAGCACCCTCTTTCCATCGCCAACCTGTGCGGAAGGCATAGGGTGAATAGTATAGTGAAGGTCCGTCACAGCTGTCTTGCACATCGTTTGTTGGTGAGCCACGGAGGTGATCATGAATTCCCCAGGTCTCTGCAAAGCCAGCGAGAATGGCGAACTCCTCGCTTGTTGGCTGTGGGATTTTCCATTGATACGATACCTTAAGGGAAAATCGAGTCAGAGCAGGTACAGCACTGGAGCGGAAGTTCAAACAGACCCGACGGTCCAAGGTGGGTTACCCTCAAGCTGGAATTGTGCTGTCTCTCCCTCACAGAAGTGTTCCCTTCTGTCGAATGGTACAATGGCCGCTGTTTCAGCCACATCGATCCAGATTGACCTGTGGAGAGCGTCTGGAACGGTTTGCTCGCACCGGGAAGCATCGCCGACAGTGTCAATTGTCACCAGGTAGGGTCCAATGCTGGTGAAGACGTATTTCGGCAGGTTCACCTTCCAGAACATCGAATCAACCTCGACGGTCGTGTGGAAGGTTTCCCCTGCGGCCAAATTCTTGATTGAGAGAGCTATCGCGAACGGAGGTTTTCCTTCCAAAACTATCACCCCATCGGAACCGGCGAAATCCCTCGTCACGAAGTTGTCATTAACGCAGTAAGCCAAGCGGTTGGGAGATTTGAAGGCAGCGGATGGCCTCATGAGAACATCTTGCTCGAACAACAGCCTGTCATTGAGTGGGATGACATGGTCCCGGTGTTTGGCCAATGGATACGCTGCATCACCGATCTGTTTGACCTCGTAGTACATTCTTCCAGGCTCTTTTGCGTAGAGCTGGAATCTCGTATGGGGTTGGATACTATTGAATGTCGGTTGGTCGAGGAGCTTGATCCCACCGGCGCCGTTGTCCTTGGCAATGTTATACATGATCTGGAATGGTGGACGGCCAGAAAGGTCGAGGTCAACGTGACCAAGGGTTCCTTCGCAGATAGGTGGCAAGGTGTGAGAACCATTTATCGCGTCGTAATGGGATTGGGTGTCCTGAGATAGGCGAGCGAACGGGCGAGACACCCATTTAACGACGAACTTTGATTCCTCCGAGGCAATAGAACCGAAACATTGCGCATCAGCGACTTCGACGAGCTCGTAAGTTCCATCAGCATGGACGGTAAGGTGATCGTTCGGAGTGATGAGTGTAGCTGAGAGTATTCTGTTCGGAGCCTCCTGCCGTCGATATTTGACGGTCCAAGGCGCATCCCCAGTCAGCCTGAGAGGAAGGCTGGCCTTCTCGTGTTCAAGGACGGTGACTTCGCGCTTCTCCCGGGCATAGAACTTGGCGGTGGGCTACCAAGCATATTAGCTTCAACCGGGACACCAAATGTGGAGCGTTTACCTTGACTCTCTTGACATTGACGGATACACTGGGAACAGTTAAGGGACGTTTGCAGCCGTATGCGTCCTCGATATTCGCTGAGTCGAAGGTGAGCGACAACCAGGCGGTGAGAGGACACAAGCTTACCCAAAGCGACCTCAAAAGAGCCACCGTCGCGGTCAATATCCGAGGGGATGGGGACGTGGACAGTGTATTTCGGGTTGGGTATGTTCCTCTCTTGCAACAGTTCGGAACCCTGAGGGCTGACGACCTGTATATTGAGGTTCCACGGTCCAGTACCCTGCGAACCAAATAAATCTTATGGTGAGAAGGAGAGGCCTTTAAGGCACACCTTAAGATCGACAGGAACATCCACATAACTTCCACCGCAGCTACTGATGATCTTTCTGGTCCTACCAGGTGCTGCATTCTCCCTAGTGGCGAAGTCCGCAGAAGCGAGAGGGTGGATGACTTGTTCAATACTCGGCCCGTTCAGCGGAATCTTCTTGTAGTTAGCATCGCTGAGGTGAGTGAAGGTGAACTTGTAGTGGCCGCTTTGATCAGGTTGGAGGGTAATTTCGCCACGGGAACCTGCGATAGTCTTGGCCATCTCGCGAGGGGATTCCTTGTCTTTCTGAGATCGGTAGTACACCTGGAAGGGTCCGGTACCGCGAAGAACGAGCGAAGCAGAGACGCCGGTATCGCCAGAACTTTGAAAAGGATTAGGACGATATGCACCAACCTGAAAACTCACTCACCATTCGTGAATCTTCTTCCACTCAATCTCTGCGCTAGGGAGGGGCATCTCGATAACTTTGCACGTTTCCGGGCTCAACACATCACCATCACAATAGGTGCCCTTCACACCGAGAATGGTATATTCACCAGGAGCGCTGGCATGTAGGATGATATCCTTGGTACTATCCTGGGTACTGAGTTGTTTATCCCATCCCTTGTGTTTCTTGTTGGAGGGCGTATACCGAACGCTGACGTCCCAGAGTCCATCCAATGGGTCAGAACTGTGGGTAGTGATTGCAACCAGCGCCTCAGAGCCGATTAACAAGGACGACGGACGGCCAGGTCCACACGTTTTAAATGACACGCTTGGACGACGAAGAACGGCGATCCTTCGTGTTGTCATAGGCGAAAGGGTTGGCGTCAGCGAGTTTCCATACCGGTCCATCACTTGTTCCAAGGTGTAGGTGTGCATTCCGATGGCGCCAAGAGAAACTGTAAGGGGTATTTGAAGTTTCTGCGGGACCTCGGAGATGCCGCGGGTCTGGTCGCCGACAATGCCCTCGACGGTAAAGTATTCTCGTCGTCCATTGACATCTTCGTACCAACGAAGGCTGAGCGGCGGGACTCCGAATATATCAAGGCTAAAATCGACGTCTTCCCCAGGTGTAGATCCTTTGTGGCCAGACACAACACCAGGAGCAGCACACCTAACGTTACCGCCTCGAGAGATGTCATCGGGAACGAACTCCGCTTTTGGACAAGGAGCAATAACAACCTCCAGTGGGTACGCGAGTCGGGCATCAACGTCCGCAGAATCCAGAACTCTCTCGAGGCGCAGGGTTCCAGGTTTTGTAACACGAACGTGGACCAAAGTTTGTGATTTCTGTAAGGCGTTGGCAGGTGTCTCGGTTGGATCCTCCTCATCATCATCATCGTATTCATCGTAATCTGGGTCGTTAACGTCGCGTTTATTTGCGTTCGTTCGCGTGAGCTCCAAGCCCTCCTGTCTGGACTGTTCGATCGCGCGGATATCCTTGGCGTTGAGATCGTGCGTCTCTACCTTTCCGATGATTTCTTGTCCTTCGCCATGGCCAAGGGGAAGGAGGGTATAGCGGATTCCGATCGGTGTAGTGTTGTTCAATAATATGGGGACCAAGACCACACTTCCGGGTGTTTCCAGGCAGAACGCTTCAGCGTAAGGGTTTAGTCGGGCGGTACTGATAGGGGACATCCTGACAGTATGTTGACCAAGTAGGTGAGGATCACCGCCATCGTTCGTTCCAAAGAGTCCAAAGGTTGGCACCAAATCCATGACTCGAAAAGGGGCCGCGCCTCTTTGAACTTGAAACCAAAGTTAGGGCGGGAAGACGCGCCATCTCGAGTTCCACGATTTACGCACCTCCAATTGCCGATGATAACGCCATGCCGATCCCAAGGTGTAATGAGATACTCCCAAACAACAATCCATCCAGCAGGCAAAGGGTGACGAGCTGGAGGGCGAACACGGAGGAGGTATACCGCAACCTGGGTATCCTTAGCAGATACAACCCAAGGATGAAGAAAACATCGACCACAATCCACTTTGCCACATAACCGACTGTCCATGCTTCCTCGTCATAAGTCAGGAGGTACTGGAAGAAGTCGAAAACTTTGACGGCCTAAATCAAAAGTCAAAACACGGGGGGTTTCTCTGAGGTTTTCAGACTCGCCTGACAGAGGAGTCCCAGACTCAGGGCATACAACCGTTGTGTAGGTGCGTCGAGGTAAGACTCTGGGATGAGTGGCGGTTCCTCTTTCTTTTTCACGATAGACATGATGGAAGAGGGAAGTCCCCTAGAGATATGCCCGGCGCGTGTAATTCTTGAGCGGTTTCAGGACGAGATCTCCTAGAGACAGTCACGCATCGAGAGAGTGGACGCCAAAGAAATGAATTTGGAAAAACACGCGTTTGGCACACGTGACCATCCGTCCCCCCTCAACTTCCGCGGCCGAAGCTGGCCGAAGGAATCCTAGCCCATGTCACTGTGTTGTGCGCAAGCATGGTCGGGTTTGGGATCTTCTTGATGCCTAATGCACTCATACTTTCTAGTGAATGTCCTCAACCACAGCGTGTCCCATAAACGACCGGGAAAAGTACGCCCACACACGTATACTCCACAACTTACTATAACTACCGGGGTTGAGGCACTACAACAACTGAAAGGGCGTCCTTGACCCTAGAAGAATGTCTGGACGACAACGTACAAGAACAGAACCCAACATAGAACCTTCAGCTGTGGGTCCAACCCGTTATAGATGTCAGCGACACGGTAGATGAATCCCTTAAATCCCCCAGCATCAGCCCCACCCGGCCGGACGTTAGGGGGTGGTGTACCCGCTGAGCCGTCCCCACCCAGTCTGATCCCTCTTCCGGGGAAATTTGACTCCGCGGCCGCTTGACCAGGTGAACCAGCGAGGTTTCTCAGCGTCCTATCCAGTCCGCTGTAGAAAAGAGGGGACAGTCAAGACATATGGTGCTAGTGGGAGGTGATATTCCTACGCTCTGTCAGCACCGCGAATCATGTCGACTTGCTTTGAACCCTTGAAGAAGATAAACGTCGGCCTATGAACTCGACTTAGTTAGTTAGAGATGTCAGTCAGGTCTAGCGACTCACATTGCAGTGACCTTGTATTTAGAAGCAACATCCTTTCCAACATCGACATCGCACTTCAAGAAGTTAACGTTGGAGTACTGCTTGGAGAACGCTTCGAACACTGGGGCGATCTGGTGACACGGTCCACACCTAGACCGCCGCACGTAAGCTGTAAGACTGTATTTTCATACCGTATTAAATGCGATTTCCGTACCATGTAGCATGGAAATCGATGACCTAGAAGTCCATTGGTCATACGCATTCATGCGCTCAACGCAGCTACCGGACGTACCGAAACTTTCGTGGGAGACTGACCAAAGATCCCATCGAGCTGAACGTTGTTCGTGATGTGGGTAATGCTCATCGTAGACAGGGAGTTTTTTTGCCGGATTGACAAGTGTAGGGGTGTGTAAGACGAGCGCAAATGACAGGACGATGTGTTCCGAGGGAGGGGGTCTTCCGGCTGTAAATTCTCACGCTTGCTGCGTCATCGTGTGAGCAGGGACAACTTGACATCGAGTGCGGTTTCGCGGGATATATAACCATCTTTATTGGATCTATCGGTATGATAAGCTACATCCTAGTGGCGACCGGAACCTGAATGTACGGGACCTGGGATCCTACCGGCTCATCTTTTTCCATGCTGCTATCGGCTTCGCCCTTATCTTCGACGACCTAGAGGTGTGATCAATATGTGCATTCGGTGTGGTATAATTGCATTTTTTATACCTTTCCATTGGCAATCTTGATGTCCTCAAATCCCCATTCCCTCGAGGCACCATCCTTAAGGTGTGCCCCGTCTGCCAACTTCTTCGCTCCCCATCCACCGACCACCTTCCAATCTTCCTCCTCCTTCCTCTCGAACTCCGAGAGGGAGCAGCACCCAACTCTGAACGACACATCTCGATTGCCGAGAAGGCTCTTCATGAGCGCAATGATCGGCCCAGCATGGCTCACTAGCATGATCACTTTGTGCTGGGGGTAGACTCTCTCCACATGCGGGATGAAGACATTAAGGTATCCGTCGGTACGATCGTAAATCTCTTCAACGCTTTCTCCTCGACGGGACGGGTACCAAGTTGTGGTCCACCCATCAGGGTCGATTTCTGGGAACCATTGCTTGAGAGACGAGGCAGAGGAAGGTCGAGGGTGGAGACCCGTCCCAGGGGCAACCGGGGAGTACCACTCACACAACCCTGTAAAGAAACCATCAAAAGGCACCAAGTTTTGAAGTTAGACGAGAACGAACCGTGGTCTACGTACAAGGGGAGCTTTAAGGCTTGCGCCATTGGCTGGGATGTCTGTAGGCATCGATCTGGGTGCAGCCGATCAGTTGATATCGAACCGTATGGTTCTGCTCAGAACTAACAATAGGGAGAGGAAAAGATGAGAGTTGGTCGCTCTTCCTCAGGGAGCGAGAGTACATGTTGTACGACCTCCTTAGCCTGGGTCTGTCTCGGGTTCAAAGGTCAAGACTTTGACATTCTCCAATCAGAGCACGAGGCCTCACTTCTCCATAGGCTGCGAGAGGAGGATCCCTTGGAAGACCAGTTGGACTCGTCCTACGACAGATCTCATCAAGGACTTGGGAAAAGGAGGGTAGATTGTGTGATCATGGCGAACCAGTTGGTGGTGACCCAGTTGATCCGAAATCCTAATCCAGGCGACCAGTGAACAAAGATATCTCAAACTACTCTGAAGTGTAGCACTCACCGTGTCTTAGGATGTAGATTTTTTCGATCATAGTCAGTCTAAGGATACTACACCAAACGGGCGTGAGATCTCAAGCCGAAATGAAAGACACGCGCCATCTTTTGGTCGCTCTGGGCAGATTTTCAGCAAGCTATCCAACACCGGGTTCAACTATACACTTTTTATGATTCAATCTTCAAGAGCTATTATGTACTGACACAAAGGACGAAACAACAGCTACATTCAGAACAAAAGGTTGGAAACGAAAGGAAGCAGAGAAAATATACATGTTGTAGTGTCATGTTGTAGCCGTATCATTTTGACATTGGATGAATCGCAACTCGCGAGGTGCAAGTTCTCACGATAACGAGGGGAAGTCGGACTCATTATCAACATTGAGGTTTGGTGTGTTGCCGTTTGGTCGTGAGTCGCGTCTTGGGGCACGCGTGCCACGTCCACCTCTTTCTCCACCTCGGTCACCTCGGTCACCACCACGACCGCGACCTCCCCTGTTGGGACGTTCGAAACGGGCATCGATCTCCAGATATACCTTTTCTTCCTTCTTTGCACGACTCTTGGGAGCGGTCTTGGTCTAATCGTGGTGAGTATGTGCCAGTGTCGGAGCGCAGGTTACACAAACCTTTCCGACAAAGTAAGCATCCTCCTCAGCCCCTTTCACGAGTTCCTTGGCACCCTTCCAGAGGCCTTCGTCTTGCTCAACCTTCCTGACCTCCAGCGAAGGGATGAGGGCGGACTTCTCCTTCTGCTGAGAGAGGTATTGATCGAGAGTCAATGTGTTGTCCGGCTCTTCCTCTTGACGGTCCCTGGGACGGCGGTCAGACCGCTCTGCGGGCTCTTCGACATTCGTAGTTGTGGCAGGGGCAGGGGCTGGCCAGTTAGTATCACCACCTCCAGTAGCACCCCACTCAGCATTACCACCTTCAGCACCCCATTCGGTATTACCACCTTCGGCACCCCATTCAGTTTTACCGCCTTCGGCGGTCCCGTTATCGCCACCTCCGCTAGCTCCCCAAGTTTCGGCGGGGGCAGCTTGTTCTGCAGCGGCATCGTCGGCAGCAGCTTTCTCGGTTGCTAGTTCGGTCTGGCCTTCATCACCACCCCAAGTTTGGTGCATCTTCTTGTCCGAGTCGCTGATAGAGGTTTGGAGTGAATCCATCGGTTTCTGGATTAAAGTGAAGATACTTACGTCCTGCCTGTGGCGCTATGACGATCGTATTCCCGTCCTCCTTCACGAGGACCACCTCGGCCACGACCGCGACCACGACCACGACCACGACCTCTGCCGCGAGGTCCGTCGGTGAATTCAACTGGATAGGGAAGAAACGGATGGCGAGGACGATTAGGAGGAGAAGTTGGGTATTTCTAGAAGAGATGAATACCCTTCTTATCGGCAGAATCGTCGGCGCCTTCGTCCTCGGCGCCCTCCCGAGGACCGGATTGACGAGTACCACCACCCCTTTGGTAGTACTTGCCGCCCTTTGAACCGGGGCCACCACGATTACCGCGGCCACGCTGACCACCTCTAGTTGAGGGTAGGTTGGTGGTGGCTGTGGGGGCTGGAGCTGGCTCGGGAGCTGGCGGGTTCAGTCCGTCCTCTGTGCGAGCATGAGGAGTGAAAAAGCGGTGAGGAGATTAGATACGGACCGTCGAGGAGAGCGAACGGGTTTTTTGAAGCCACCGACATGGTTGAAGGTGGATCTGAGGACGATCAGTGGAACGTCTGGTTGTGTTTTTGCGCAATTTGCGACGATGAGGTTTTTCCTGAGACCGCCAGACGAACTGGAGATTATCGTCAAACGTGTTCCTGTTTCGGTCTAGCGCACAGCCACAGCTGTACAGTTCAAAGCCCGCCTATAAAAATCATGGAAATTCCCGTTAAAATATTCTTTTCACGCTTAAAACCACAGGTATGCCCCCTCTCTCGTTTTTCTTACAGAAATAAAAAAATTCTGATGGTCCGTTAAAGCCCTCAAAAGCATCTCGACGACTGATTCGCCCGCCGTAATCGGACTGGTGTGGATTGAGGACCTTGAGACCGTCACATTGGGCTGGAGAGGGAACTCAAGGATGGGACTTGGGTGCGTCGGACACGTTCCATAGGGATTCTCTTCGGAGACGTCTCTGCGGCTACCCTTCGTGGTCGTCGTATGGGTTTTGTACGCAATGTCTCGTTGTACAGATTATGTTGAGATACTATTTTGTCATTTTCATTTCTTACACCCCTACCATCAACTCGAGATGTCCTCGCGTCGGCTCGCCATCTCTTCCCTCCTGTGTAGTGATGAGACGAATCCGCCGTCCTCATCGCCAACATCGTCCCCAACGTCGGCAAGGCCGTCAACGGCCCGCGACTTTGACTCTCCCGACCGCCCCTCACGGCATCATCCCGCCTTCCCAGCTCAGACAAGCAGCGTACATACGCAAACCGCCCCTAACTACCGTCCCCAATCTGATGTTAAATATTCCTCCGTCGTAGACCGACCCCGGTCATACAACGACAGCAACGCACTCAGATCCCACCCGACGACCTTCTCTTCCCAACCCGCCCACCGACGAGAACTCCCTATTTCTCCTGAGCGCGTCCCGACACAACACCGCCACCACCACCACCAACAACAAACCCGCCCTTCTTCTATGTCACCGTATAACACTCAATCCCCCGCCCAATCCATTCCGTGGAGCGGCAGTTCACCGTTGTACCCTCGCCCATCTACGTCGAGCTCTCAAGACAATTACTTCCCTCTGACTCAACCTCCAGTCGAGTCGAGGTCGAGATCCTACTCTAGCTCTTCAATGCAATTCACCCAACATCCGCCCCAGTCAACGCCAGCGTTTCCGCCGTATCATCCGAATCCTGCATTGTCCCAACCACCTCAATTACTTGGCGGTGGACTGGAGGCGCTGGCCCAAGCCGCGAGCCAAGAGCGGCGGCGGTTGAGTAATGAGTCTGCGGAGTCAAGGCGGACCACTTCTCGCGAGAGTGCAACGCGTACTCCGGTGGTAGCGCAGCATCCAACGACTTCGTCTTCCCCCTACGACCGCTCAAGAGAGCCGGCTCAGACATGGAGACGCCGAAGTAAAGAGCTTCATGAACCTCCTCACAAGCGGCGAAAGAGCTATGATCTTCTTGACGAACCGATACCGGCGGAACCTTTGGAGATCTTCCAGCCAGTTCGACCGCCCCCCGAAAGGAGCTCTTTGATGCGCATCAGCGCCCTTGTGCCAGGATTACATTCGCCGTTGGATCGCACTCATGCACTCCCAAAGCCACAGCGTTCTCCACCACGTTCCCGCGTCTCCGATATTCGCCATAGCATCGGCACCGGGCCCGCCATCCCCATCGCGAATTTACTTGCAAACGACCCCCCTCCCCGAAGAACCTCGCCCTCACCCCTTCCTCCTCTTCCACTCTCTCCTTTGCAAAATGTGCCACCGCCTGTGCTTCAGGAAGTTATGACGCCCCCTCCCCCCCGTACGCCTACCCCTCCACAGAGGTCACCATATTCTGCTAATGAACCTACAAAGCGCCTATCTGAGTATCGCGAACCTTACCGTTCGCCAGAGGCTTCAGTATCGCGTATTCCTAACGACCTAGTAATGGGTCACATTCTCTCAAGGGTCCGGTCACCATCGCCCGTCATTGAAGAGGGTGCCGAGGCGGAGGCTGAGCAAGTGCATAATTTGCCAACCTCGGCGACCCTCATTCAAGAATCAAGTGAACCCCCAACACCATCTCCTGTTATTCCGGTTGAGATGCATCCATCGCTTTCTCCTACACCTATTGATGATCGATCGCCAAGTTCAGCAAGGTCAGCCTCCCCAGTGGCTGAATTTGAACCTGAACCCGTACCGATCACCGAACCTCCTGTTCCCCAGGTTCACAAACCGATTTCAGAGCCGGAGCCAGAGCCGGAGATGAAGCCGGAACCGTCGCCGGTGCTCGCGCCTGCATCTGTTGTCGCGTCTGACACAGAGGTAGAGACGGAAGCACCAACCTCACAGAATACCGAGCCTCCGAGACAGATTTCCATCATTTCAATCTCAACACCCCTCCCACCCCCAGCGTATCCATCACCTATACTACCCATGTCAGGACCTGGCCTCCGACCACCCTCTCCCGTTCGAACACCCAGTTATCCTCCCCCTCAACTCCCCCCTACTCAACCCGAACCCGAACTCGAACACGACGACGAAGCAAGGAACGATGACGACGGCACAGAAAGCGATAACATGACAGTTGATATGGAGTTCGACCTCGCAGCCGGCGTAACCGGTGACAATGCCGTTGGAGGTGGGGGCACCAGGACTGACAGTGAATACGACATGGAGGTCGATGTCGATGACGAGCTTCTTAGGCTTGTCAATGGCGAAGGTACGAGCGCAGTGCCTGGGGACCATGATATCGAACATGGTGGCGCAAACCGATACAAGAGCAAAACGCGGGCAGTGAACACACCAACGGACGCCTTCTTCGATCACTCTGTTCCACCCCCAATGGACCTAGAAAAGGTTATCAGAGAGCAGGAACAACCAAGGATTAAGTACCAGCAGTTACAGGGCCCCGGGCAGCCACTCGTTCCGTTGATCGTCCATGAACCTCCACCTGAACCAAAACCAGCTACGAAGGGGAAGAAGAAACAGCCTACAAAGGTAGGTGGCCCAGTGTCTTCTTTTCATTCTCTGGGTCCCGTTCAATCGTCGATTTACTCTACTTAGCCTCCTGCGAAACCCAAACAACCCGCCAAACCTCGGGCTAAGGCCACCACCAAAGCCAAGACAGACGCCTTGCAAGTTCAGCCCGTTACCGAGACCCCGTCATACACGGGATCAGGACGGATGACTAAAGCCCCTGCCGTTCTTTCGCTACCTGTAACAAACCTCAACTCGTCTGCCGTTGGAGCTGCTGCTACTCGTTCAAGGTCACAATCGACAATGCCAGTCACCGGCGAAACCTTGGACGAGAAGGAGACGGAGAAGGATGAAACGGATGATAAGGTTTACTGTATATGTAAGACTGAGTATGAGGAAGGTAAAGCGATGATCGCTTGCGATAGGTTTGTTGTTCTCCCCACGCCTCGATCGTGCTCAGTGACGCTGACAGTCGGTTCGCAGGTGCGACGAATGGTATCATATGCAGTGTCTGGGCATTTCTGATCTGGAAGTTGACCTCGTGGATCAGTTCTTCTGTCCTGCGTGCATCCAGAGTAAGCCGATAGATCATGTCATTTTGACCTCCAGCTTACTCATAGGTCATTGGCCAGATAACCCCAACCTCTCACTCAAGACGACGTATAAGTCACGCTGCTTCGCGGGTGTTAAGCACAAGGACCCTTCGTCCCCCAGTGCATGTCACAGGCCCGCTCGAGGTGCATTCTCGAAGTACTGTTCCGACGAATGCGGGGTCGTCTTCATGCACACCAAGATCGAGGCTTGGGCAGCGGGAGGCGGTCGCAAAGCGAAACTCTGGGAAACCGTCAAGGACGCTGATGCGAGAGAAGGCGTCACTACAGTTCTCTCTGGACCCAAGAAGCCCGCTGCGGTTAAGGCTGAAGTCGACGCGGATGGAGACGTCAAACTCACCGATGGTACTCCACAAGGCACAAAGCTAGGACCCCCAGCCAATGGACCAGCGACTACCTTCAAGAAAGGCCTGAGCAAACAGAAGGAACGAGAACTCGCCAGACTCAGGAAGGAGCTAGAAAAGGTCGTCGATCTGCGAAACTCGATGAAACAGGAGTTGGAAATTATCGAATGGAGGGATTCCTTGATCAAACTCGCAAGCCATAGGTCTGAAGAAGTGGGCGAGTGTGGGTGGGATCAGAGGTTGTGTATGGACGATGAAGAGTGGATAGAGGTCGGACTGGCAATTCTGGAGAATTACGACGGGCAGGACCAACAAGAGGATGAATCCGAGTCTTTCGGGGAATGGTGGTGTCGCGGGAAGAAAAAGTGTGATAGGCATGCTGGGTACGGTCTCCCTCCTTCCTCACTCGAGCAAGTTTCACGGCTAACCTGCTCGTACTTTTTTTTTAGGTGGCAGAGGCTTCGTACGGCGGAAGCGGAGTTTGAGATTCATCAGAAGGACCTTGGGTTGAAGAAGCTTGCGGAAACTGAGCGGGACATCCGGAGGAGAATCGAGGACATAATGGACCTTCAACTCGCTCCAGCCCAAGTCCAGGTGAACGGAAAAGAGAACAAGGCCAAGGTCAATGGCACGGGGAAGACTACGAAGAAACGGAAGACGACAGGCTGACAGTCTCACCTTGCAGGTCTCTGTCTGATCTGTCTGTATCATTGTCGATATGTGTGGTGTTTCTGGATCTACAATACATGCTATTGGATTAGTAAAAGTACATGTATGTCGTGCTGGAGGTCAGGCGTAATGAATCTGCCAGATTAATCTACTCCCTCTCGAACCTTGTGTTACCCGCGGAACTCGTGGTCAATCGAGGCCTACGAGGCCGACTGAAGGGTCGGTGTTGCACCCCGAGGCACCTCAGTAGCCATCACCCTCACCGCCTTCCTTTGAGAAACCTTTCTGTTCGTGGAGTACTTGGGCTTTGAACTCTTCTCGTCGCTTCTTCGTGTCGGTATCACCTTTATGGTATGGAAAGAGGACATCCCATTCGACCTGCTTCAAGGGGACTTCATCTTCTCGATCAAGATCCTAAGAGACACGGCAACGTGATGAACAATTGCGAAAAGATTGCCCCAGCCGTGCGTATACGCGCAGTACGAGACGATGGAGGAAAGGGATTTTTGATACTCACGATCTCGCCGAGTAAGACAACATTCTCACCACGGATGAGGAAGAGACCGACCCATTGTTCTGCGAACACGTCTTGATGGTATATCCTCTCCACCGTATCTTCCAAAACCAAATTGGCTACAAAGCAGGGAGTAGGGAGGAAGGTGCACGCCAAGAAGAAGAAGAAAACATTGACATATGAGCATTCACGTACGCAAAAAGAAGAAGGGAGGAGAGACTGGCGTGTAGCAAGCGTGCGTACCAAATTGATCATAAGATCTCAAAACCCCAAACAGTTTTCTTCCATCCCGGAGGACGACTAACATCTTTCCTAATTCGCGGGGGCGACGTGACGAATGGGCTGTTTTGTCTTTATCTGGAAGCCTGGGATGGACTGAGACGTACGGTCGACGCAATCCACCAGAGACCCCGAAGTCGTGAACGGAATGAGCGAGTCCATGCCAGAGAATGGTGAATTCTCTTTCGAAATTTGTTGTTTTGGCAAGTGAGTTGGTAGTGAGATGTGAGTCCCGTCGTCTCGATCAATCGTGTGGATGCAGGCGTCCGATCGTGTTGGTGTCCACTAACTGACAGCTCTGGGTACTGGGCTACTGAATATGGCGAGCATGCTTGTCATACATTCACATATCAGAGAATAAATCCCAACTCATATCCCTGTGTACCCCGTGCTCAACGATAATCGTGTTATTCTTCTATGCTTGCTGATACACCGATAAAGAGACAATGTCCATGAGAATTCCAATGAATTAATTAATTAATTGAGTGCATGTCTAGTTCTTTGGGAAAAAACAGGGCAACCACTCGTCCAATGCCATCTGGAACAATGCAAGCGAAGTGTAGAATGATTCCTGGGGCTCCGTGAGGAGTGAGTAGAAATCGCTGACGTGGACTTGTCCTCGGTAGACAACACCGAAGTAGGAAGACGGGTCAGGCGCCGTGTTACAACTAAACGAAGCGGAGTAACGATCAACGACTATTGAAGGTGCCATAATGGGCCAGAACACTCACGCAGGGACAGCGATGTTTCCGATCCTCTTCGGGGCGTTCTCCTCAAAACTAGCAACCGAGAGGGTTCTCCAGGGATCGTCTTGGCCATTCGTGAAGAAGACGTGGGTTGGATTC
>Ga0307514_10001539_pt1 | contig 27433 bp, 30 predicted proteins | sample 16_EM_MG_FD_203088 | JGI IMG/M metagenome (GOLD analysis project Ga0307514, IMG submission 203088) | Populus trichocarpa ectomycorrhiza microbial communities from riparian zone in the Pacific Northwest, United States - 16_EM | ecosystem: Host-associated > Plants > Roots > Unclassified | place... | reverse complement strand
AAAGGCGGATGCTTTAACGAGGAGGCCGGGAGACCTCCCTGAGGGGGGGGACGAAAGATTAAAAAATATGGAACAGGTGGTTCTGAAACCGCATAATCTTCCGGAACAGTTGAGAATATCGGCCAACAATATACCTGACCAGGAAGCCCCTTTGATATCCGATCTTTTTATTCAAGCCTATAAGGACGACCCGTTACAAAGTAAGATATTAGAGGCGATAAGACAAGGGGCTAGTTTGAAGGAGATTACAATAGCAGAATGTACGGAGCAAGAGGGACAAGTGTGGTATCGTGGAAGGCGTTATGTTCCTGAGGGAGACCAATTACGGCTACGACTAATACAAGAGCACAATGATACTGCATTAGCGGGACATCCAGGACGGGCGAAGACTTTCAACCTTCTGGATAGGGAGTATTACTGGAAAGATATGCGGAAGCAGGTGGATCAGTATGTACGGAATTGCCATAGCTGCCAACGATCGAAAACCTCGAGACATGCAACGTTCGGAGTTCTCCGACCATTGCCATTACCAGAGAAACCATGGGAAGATATTTCGATGGATTTCGTAGTAGGATTACCCGAATGTGAAGGGTTTGATGCAGTTTGGGTAGTGGTCGATAGACTCTCGAAGATGCATCATTTTATTCCCTGCCATACAACAATCCACGCGGTAGGGTTAGCTAAACTTTTCCTTCGAGAAGTGGTACGCCTGCATGGCCTGCCAAAGACGATTGTTTCAGACCGAGGGCCTCAGTTTGCTTCGATCTTTTGGGGACAGATATGCACCCGGCTTGGGATAGACCGACGGATGTCCACAGCATTTCATCCACAAACAGATGGCCAGACGGAACGGATGAATGCTGGGATGGAGTAATATCTTCGGGTGTTTGTAAATCATCAGCAGGATGATTGGGTACAGTGGGTACCCCTTGCCGAGTTTGCTGCTAATAATGGAGTATCTGAGTCAACAAAGTGTACCCCATTCTTTTCAGTTCAGGGTGTAGACCCCCGAATGTCCTTTGACAAAGAACCCACACAGGAACGAGATCAACGACGTTGTGAGGCAGATCAAGTCCAAGCGGCGATGCAACAGATTCATGAACACCTACGAGTTGTGATGAGGCGGAGTCAAGCGGTACAGGAAGAAGGCGCAAATCGGGGACGTGTTCCTGCACCCAATATTCAAATAGGATCTAAGGTATGGTTGGACTCCCGTAATATACGAACTACTCGCCCCACTCGCAAGCTGGATTGGAAACGCCTGGGACCTTTTCGGGTACGAGGGCAAGTTTCCCCTTATGCTTATGAGCTGGAGTTACCTGCGTCAATAAGGATTCATCGAGTGCAGCCTGTTTCGCTTTTGGACCCGGTAGTTGAGGATCCCTTAGAAGGACAGGTGGTACTTCCTCCTCCCCCCGTTGAAGTTGATGGCGAAGAAGAATATCAAGTATCAAGGGTTGAGGATAGTCGAGTGTACCGGAACCAGTTACAGTATTTGGTTCGATGGACGGGATACGATTCCCTTACTTGGGAACCTGCAAAGTTTGTCGACGGTTTACAAGCAGTAGAGGAATTCCGTCAACAACACCCTACGAAACCTGGACCGCTGGAAAATGCTCTCGGAGGACCTCGAGCCTAAGGGGGGGATACTGTCACGGCGCAGGAAGGTACGGAGATACTTGGGAATAAGGAAGGAAGATTCTGGTGGTGTCGAAGGAATTGTGTTACAGAAAGGCGAAGATGCGGGAAGAGCGGCCAGATGGTGGCGGGATAATTTAGTACGATAGGGACGTGGCATGAGGTGTTGCGTCGTCGGAAGATGTGGCGTGATTGTTACGATAAGGAATGGTGGAGTGGTGTGTAAGATCATGAGTTGAGATTCGGATGGTATATCGGAGCATGAGGGATGGTTCGAGGGTGGCAGATGGATTGTATATAAAGAGAGTGTTGATTGGCGTTGGAGGATTTCCTTTTCTTCTCTCTTTACTCGTTCTCTTGTATAGCAAAGCAAGTTACGACTTTGAAACAGCTTCAACTTTTGTCTTGTTTTGTCTTATCTTGACTTCCTCGAAACGAACCTCGAGCCCTGTCCGCCCCGCTTTCGAAATTACATTATTGTTACCAATATCACCTACATTCGACCCTGCCCGTTACATTGCCTTTGCTCGTCCAACAATCGTCCTATTGACCCTCTCTGCAACTCCATTCTGCTCCTGGGAATAGGCAGCAGAAAGCTCATGCTTGGATCCAGAGGAGGCCAGAAATTCCTCGAAAGCATGGGATGTGAACTCCCCACTATTATCAGAGCGAAATGCCTTAATCTTCACTCCATGCATGGCCTCACATCGTGCAACGTACTTCTTGATGCTGCCAAAAGCATCACTTTTCTTCTTGATAGGTTCCAAGTGTCCAAGAAGTCGCATCATCCCTGAAACTGATATAATACTTTGCTCCTCCCAAAGACTGAGGAGTCATTGGTCCACAGAGGTCAGAGTGAACCCTATCGAGAGTATTCGAGGCCCGTTGAGCAGGCTTGGAACATGAATGTTGGGTCTGCTTCCCCTGCAGACATGCAGCACATGCTTCGATGGCTGTGGAGGTTAATTTGATACCAGAGGCTGGGTCCTTCGCCAGCTGTTTGATTCCTTCGAATCCAATATGCCCAAGGCGTAGATGCCATTGGAACAGCGAATCAGCAGATTTCCTGGAGGGATGCTGGATGGGAGATGATCTGATGGGCATTGAGGCTGTGGCAAGAGCAGCATGGCCAACCGAATTCCTCTTGGTGTGAAGCACATATGAATGTCCAATCAGTGTCGCAGTTGCAATGATATTAGGACCATTCAAAATGTACATGACATGATCAGCTCACTCGAAATCTCCATTAGGCGGACCTGAACCTGGCTGGTTGAATACAATCTGACACCATGACTGGAGGATCAGGCGAAGAGAGAGAAGCAAGCTGAATCCAAGTGATGGAATATGGAGCACATCTTTCAGTGTAATATCTCCAGAGGGTAGGAGCAGCACCACATCTCCCCTACCAGCGGCCTTTACAATGCTGTTGTTAGCCAGAGTAACTGTGGTCGAGTCAGGATAGTAGGTGACAAAGTAGCCCTGCTGGGAGGTCATATGGTGTGAGGCTCCACTATCAACAATCCATCTATCCAGAGTGGGAGGAGAGTATGCATTATCCTGTGCATTGACATGGGCCATCCAAGCAACAGCCTGCCTCGCGTTGGCAGACCCCTGGCCTCTTCGATCCTCCCTTGCAATTCTCTTCTTGCAGTTCTTCGCCCAGTGTCCCTTGAAGTGGCAGTAGCTGCAAGTGTCCTTGGAGCGGTTCCTACGGCGCTGATTGTGTGCCACCTTCGAAGGCTTTCCATTCTCCGCATAGAAAGGAACTCCTCCTCTCCTGGATCCTTCCTTCCCCCGAGCGAGCTTCTCATGTTCCAGAATCAGTCTGGATAATACTTCTTCGAAAGTCAGAGACTCAGCGTTGGTGATGCTCGTTCTGAAAGGGTGGTACTCCATGGGCAAAGTGTTGAGCAAGAGGAAGATCTTGTCATCGTCCTCATAGGCTGTGCACCCAGCACTGAGAAGCTGGTTAAGGAGCTCATGCAATATCGAGATAAAATCCGACATATCTTCCCCATGGTACTGTACCTTAGACAGCTCGCTCCTGAGGAACCAGATTCATTGCTTGTCCTTCCTCTGGTACCGCTCCTTCAGCATCTTCCACACAGTCAGTCGCTGGATCACGCTCAGTAGAGTACATCTCTCAGTGATTGGCATCAAGCATTCATCCTAGAAGGCCGCGGACCTTTGTGGTGTTCGTGTCCGATGCCTGCTGACTCTCATCCAGCTTCGTATCGATGGAGGCACCAGAGGAGGTGGAGGTGGAGCCAGAAGAAGTAGAGGAAGTTGGTGGCGATCCAACGTCGTCCTTGGTTGCAGCAGGTCGAGATTCCTTGCCTTCGATCAGTGCAAGCCAATCCTTCTCCGCAAAGAAGTCGGTGGCAGCAAGTAGCCAATTGCGAAAATTTCAATAAGTGCTGAGGGGCTTGATAATGCCAATTGAAGCGAGAGCAGAGAGATCAGAAGTCATCTTGAGATATATGTGATGGAGGGATATGATACTAAAGCGAAGGGGAGATAGAAGAAGCAATGTGGAATGGGAATGAGCGACAATGAGTTGGATGTGATGAATTGGATGTGAAGCAAGAAGGAGGTTGAAAGAGGTCCTTATATACGAAATCCTTTGGTCAAATGACTGATCTGAATCTCTTGAATGGCGTGCCAGGCGCCAATTGATCAGAGTACCAGTTGATCGGAATACCTGTGTGGGGAGCGAGAAGAAATATTCTTGGTGGGGTATTTCTGTGCTGGAAGTCACCGTAGCATGTTAGGTGACCAGGGGTGATCCAAGTGCTGGCACCACTATCACCACTAGCAATGCAGCTAGCAACTAAAGTAGAAGTTCGGAGAAGGGAGAAGAAATGCCGCAAGAACTTCTCAGTCAGAGATGGGAGTTTCAGACCTCCGATCCTGTAGGGGTCAGAGCGAAGGAGATTGAAACAATCTCAGAACAGAAGGTCTGGAGTGGACCTTAGAAAATAAACTTGACGTGCACTTGGATGAGTGACTTAGATGTAGCATTCCCGGCCTGGTGGGAAGCTCAGAACAGAAGGTCAGGAGTTGACCTTAGAAAAAAAAAGAATGGGGGTGAAAGTCTTAGACTGACTCAAGCGCTGCGCTGTCCGGGCTCATAACCTGTTGGAAATGGTAGCAGGCACTGTGGGAAAGTCCAAAAGCGATATCGTTCTCTCTACTATAGCGGTCTCTCCATATACAGAATGACAAGGCCACATTGGCCGCTCCGCCATTGGGCGGACTCGGGCCCGGGGTTGAGCGGATTTCCAATACTTCCCAATGTCTGTGCTTTCATTCTCTCCAAATTGATGATCGCTCTCATGGGCTTCCCATGACTTGGTGCGGCCTTCTACCCCAAGACTGCTCATGAATGCACCTAAACCAAGCTGAATGACCTGCGCCATACATGGTATATGATTTGACAAAGCAGGCTATTCGATTCCGGAGGCCTCAAGTGCTATCTGTAGTTCCCGGCTCAGCGAGTAATTTGAGGAAGCATTATCAGTCATACTTCCAACTAAACGGCCCTCGATAAGCTCACAACCCTCATGAACGTTATTAAAATGTATGGCTAACCTTGCCCCAGTATGTTGACCCTTGACCTATTATGCTCAGTTACCTTTTGAAAAAGAGAAAGAAGTGGTAATCAACCTCATCAAATGTGAGTTGCACTTCACTCAATGCCCAATTTCGATCAATGTAGTATGCAACGACTGATGTTATGGCCAATTCATTCTTAATGTCCACCCATTGAACACTAAGCTAACTTTATTTCTTGATGGCAATTGCTTCTTAATTGCATCCACTGTCAGTCAATATTCCCTCAACCAAATGTTGCTTAGGGTGCTGTCAGACGGTAGCACGAGATCGCTGCGTAGTGCGTTATATCACCATCACAGCTTCAGGTTTGATATAGCATTGCATGGAATGTGAGCCGAAACAAATCCTAACATGAGGTAGTGATACCCGGTGTCCTGGTGGAATTCAGCAGTTTCAAAGTCAATATCAGCCAGTTTAGATTGTTTTGTCTGCCATCACAGTCAATATGGCTCAGGTCTAGATGCGAAATAACAATTTCAATTGGGTTCTTATGATTGTAATTCTTCAACTTTCTTGTCTCTTCCATACACCCAAAGCTGTTTCATCCAGTGTTGAGTTAGTCAATTCCGATACTTCTAACTCTGTTAATTCGTTTAACTTTGCGATGTGCGCTATTGCCAGCAAGTGTTTCCCCATTGAGCCAGTACCATGTTCTTATGTATGGAGAAGAACTGGATGACAAACAATACATATGATGGCAGGGCTGTTGGTCTCCTCAATTCCGCAGTGCAAATAGAATCACCACAAAGAGGCATGTCTAGAATTATTCCAACAAATTGAAAGCTCCGAGTCCACATTCATTGAATCCCACCAAACATCAATTATGATTTGTATGGTAAAGGCATTCAAATCTGAAATATAGACACATTCATTTTGGAAGATATCATAACCTCTAGCAATGAGGTGTTTTTAGATTTTGAAACGGACATCGCTATAGGAGATTGATTGCTGCGCAATTCGAGTTAAGTGACAGTCAAAAGCTATGATATCGTGAAGTACACTGCTTGTTCTTAAATATTGACTCTGGAGCTACCAGCACAAAAAAAGTATAACCTGTGAGACATTGCCATGGATGCTTATTTTTAAGAGGCGGTAGTGATATCATTACTAACATTTTTCCATATAACGGCAGCCAATGCATTGATTATGGTGTGATACAGTTGCACAGATCCTTGATTGTTGAAGATGCAAGACCAAACATCGTTGACGCTCCGTTGATGTTTATTTTTAGGAGGTGATAGCAATATGCTCACTACCATTTTTGCCCATAATGGCTGCCACCATATTGGTTATGCTATAAAGTCTTAGCAAAGCCCTTGGATTGTCCAAGATGCAAGACCAATGTTAGTTGACGCTGTGTTGAAATCCACCACCTCATGTTTAGGTGGTGGTAGCGATATTGGCTGTATCATTTTTGCAGATAAAGGCAGCCAATACAATCATTATGTGACCATATCGATGAATAGCCCTGGGATTATCAATATTGCAAGTCTAAAAATCGTTGACGCTTGATTGACGCTCATTTTTATAGTGTGGCAACGAGTGTGCCACTTACCTTTTTAGCTAAAAAGACGCCCAATAGTTTATCTTTGGCAATATGAGACTATGCAGCATGTATGATTGCTGAAAGTGTGAGACCAAAAATCATTTACCCTCTGTTGAGGATTACATTAAATACATTTTAAGCGTCATTGTATGTTCAATAACTGTATCATATGGATCAAATAATAATTATTGACAACAAATAAATGGTTTCTATGAATGATCATTTGCATCCAAAACCTTTGTGGCCTAGCAGTTTCAGAACGACCACCATACAACTTATCTGAGTGATGGATGTGGTAGCCAGCACGCATTGCCGTGCTTTCAGCCTGCAATTCACGTTATGTTGATCTTTGTGCTATTTTGTGAATAATATAGCCCAACTTCCTCACATGTTCTGATCCAGCTCTTTATTCTTGATTTCGATGATGTACCATAAGCAATTTTCAAAATCTCAACCATTTGCAACAGGTCTGAGCGGAGAGTTATGCTGTAGGATGTAGAGATGAATGAAGTATGACAGTTGCCATACAGACAGATTCGTATCACGCACTTACCGCTCCTTCGAAGACTCGTGTGATATCACTACCGTGAATTTTGTTAGTCAATTTCGTCACTAATTTAGTTTATACTTTTTGAATTAACAGTAATAGGAAAGGCGCTACGGAGTTTATTGGTTGTCTTTCAGCTAAATTTGGACACTAGAACTTTCACATGGTATGTACCACCCTTGCACATACACAGGCGAATAATCATGTCTCACAGTTTAGTCACTGAATTCAAGTAAAAGCTGACACGTAGCAAAATAGATTCACAAATTGCTTTTCCACTTGATATGATCACAAAAATCATTATGTCCCTATCTATTCTTCCGGTGACGCACACACGGTCACCATTTCTTCGACCAAATCCGATTTCTATATTGTGATTAGCTAGAGTGGAGAATGCAAGAGTGAAGGCTTACGGGTTCAATAGGCTTCGCTTTCTCACTCGGAGACAAATCTGGATCCATGTCGGGGGAATGTGACAGCATGTGTTTATTCCACTGTGGTCTCCCTTAATTCAGCCTCATATAACTACTTCCTGGCCATGATATTCCTTGCGGTGTTTGCGATATTCCGGGGATGATATCAAGAGACTCGATAAGCTCTCCAAATGATGTGGGTGCAGGTATTGCTTAGTTGTCGTCCTTATGTAGTTTGACGACTGCCGGAACCTGCAATTCGGTTCTGCCATATTTATTTTCTCTTCCACCGAAGTAGTCGGCCACGTCCCCCCATCCCGGTTGTGTCAATTCGTCAAGCTTGATCTGGTTCTGCCGATATCTCTGCATGCGCTGCTGTACCGTTTTCAACATTGTGCCCATCACCCAGCCGGGTTTATCTTCTTTGCTCAGCTTGCCCTGCTCTGTATCTTCATCATCTTCCCCATCCTCCGCATTGTATGAACATGTAAGATTGCTCAGACTGACTCTGATAGCATCCAACATATCCTGAAACATCTGTCCGGGCTCCCTGGATGTCAATACCCCTCTTTCCGCTCTTCTTATATCTTCCTGCTCCTGCTAAATTGCTGTCTCTGTGTCCTCAACTCGCTGTCTTGCCACAGCAGTTTCCCTCTTCACGTAATCCTCGATCCATTTCTCTTTCTCTTCGTTATTCAAATAGTTCGTTAATTGTCTTCACTCTGCTGCAGGCTTCGTTTTGTTCGGAAGCTACACAATACACCAAGGCCTCGGACTCGTGCAGCTTCCAAGCTGCTCTTGCCTTCATCTGCGTGATGACGTCATCGTGTGGATCGGTTGGTTGATTTGCCATACTTGTCAGCTGGAAGTGGTGAAAAGTTCTTTTTTGGAGGATTGAACATTCTTGTTTGTGTTGACTTTGATGTTGGGCGACATGTTGAATGTTGCAAGATATGGACTATATGGAGGCAAGCTGCATCATTTATGTCAAGGTTGGTTTGTTCGATCAACTTGAATAAGCAAAATCAACCTTTTGACTTTCATTAAAATGGGAATAGTTATGCTAACAATACAGTATGGCTCAATTTTTACTGTCAGTTTCATGTATGATCCCTGGGATTTTTTGTGACAAACATCACCAGACGTCCTTTCCTAGGAAGCATATCCTGTTTATATCAAACAATCGTGAGATATCCGCGGTTGTCAACCTCTCATAATGCTTGTAAACAAACAAACAACATCGGACTGACATATTGCAAATTGCAGAATGGTTAGAATCCTGTGCAATCTGGAATCAAATGCAGCATGATTTAACTTGAGTGAAATGTTCAACTTGGCAGTTACATATATCATTGTGACTTGTAGCGAACTATATATTCTGCAGGACTTCCCACTACTTTTCGTTATCATCTTCCTCTCCTAATCCACACCAGCAAATCATGGCTACACAAACACCTCAGCGAGGTGAGAATGGCACTGAACCAGGAGGATCAACAGGCATTACACTGAATACATCACTCTCTGCCACACAGCAAGAATGCAGTCACGAGTTAGTCCACCGCAATGCTGCCATTGTGGCCACCAAAAATATGACCCAGGAGGCACATTGAAAAATCGTTCATAAAACAAGAAGCAGCAAGAATAAGAAGTAGCATACAATTGGATGTGAGTTCATTGATATCAAGGTAAATGATGGTCAACTAACCATATATTATACTGAGGGTATATGTAAGAAGCTCTGTGACCAATTCATTACTGCCCGTAACGGAAAACCTCCATGGTGTACCACGGCATTTGTCCCACAGCCAGCGAATTCAAACATCAAAATTGGATCTGCTCTGGGAACTTCGCAGACGAATTTCGTGCGAAGCGTCCCAGGGAGGAGACAAAACTGGCTTTAGTCACCTTAGAGGAGGCTACGGAAGCATACATTGTGAAGGTAATTGCCCAGTCTCATTACTAGATCCTGCAACTCATTTCGTGTAGGTTTTCAACATGTCTGCAACACTGGCAAGGCCAGGAGGTTGGGTACAGCTCGAACAGTCCGACATGCGCATTGCATTGAATATGGCCAAAATAGCGACAGGTGGGTTTTTGCGCACCACTAGAGAAGAAACACAATATCTAATTGAGAAACCTCGGGCTGAAGTCAGAGAAGAGACGAAGTGGGGTGTTGAGTTTCCTGGGCACAAAACGGTGAAGGCTGTGATGGAAAGACCCCTGGCTATGATTCGTCAGAACCACACAGACGGCGGTCTTCCTTCCCAAAATGGCACAGCGAGGAATCCGCAGACATGCTGAAGGCGCAAAGGAACGGGTGCTCCTCCACCAGTCTGATACAATCATCCGACACCATGATCCGACGCCATCCCCACCCGGAAAGCCCCCTGCGCCACCCAGTCCTCTTCAGGGCACCCGAAGATCGCAAACAGACAATTTGCCAGCTGCGAATGCAGATTCACGTGTTCCTCTTCCCAAGACTCAACCTGTCAATCTTGATGCATTAGCCGAGGATAGCATACACAATGAAGATTTTGATCCAGAATTGCTGACTGATGAAGAACATCATGTGGTTAGTACACTGTATACTATGTCTGAATGCTGTGAACATACATTTGGAAGACGAGAGCAGCCTATTGAATGTACATGTCTGTGGAAACTAGCATTGATCACAAGGAACGGGAATTTTAGTGCCTTATAATCTATACTTTGCGGACACTTTAAAGTATATTTCAAATGATATATTTGTATGTATTATTGAAGAACAATGTGGTGATCATGAAGAAAGTACATAAAGACGTTAGAATGGCTGCCAAAACATTATCAATGATCAACTGTGCCATATTGAATGATTGCATATTGTGGATACGTCTGTGGCAAAATGAGCGTCTATGGAGCAACAACATTTGTATGTATTGTAAGTCTGGCAAATAAAACTTGATATCGACATTATTAGACATAATGTGAGAAATGGCAGCCTTTATAGGTTAAAATGATATCTGCACGCTCCCTGCCCCATCATGAAAATGAGTGTCAACGGAGTGTCCACGATTTTTGGTTTTGCATCATTCGGAATCTGAGTTGTGAATTGTAGCAGACTGTCATAAACGGCGTATTGCCACCCTGTATTGAGAAAACAGTGTACAGTATGGTCACTGCCCCCTTCTGAAAATGAATGTGAACGATATTTGGCTATGCATCTTGGGTTATCTGAATGGTAATGTCTGGCAATAATTCATATACAAAGTACTGGCTGCCTTTTCAGTCAAAACAGTGCAGGATATCTTCGGTACCCCATCATGACAATGAGCGTCAATGGAGTGTCAATGATTTTTGGTATTGTAAGTCAGGTAGTTAAAATGTCATTTGGTAGTAGTTACATATAATTGCAGTATTGGCGGCCTTTGTTGGCAAAATAGAAAGCAACACTGTCCATGCCCCATTCTGAAAATGAACATCAACAGAGCGTGAATCATTTTTGGTCTTGTAACTCAAGTCATTTAAATGTCATTTGCTAGTAGTTCAGTATAGTAGCGGTATTAGCGGCCTTTATTGGCAAAAGAGGAAGGTGCATAGTCTCTGCCCAATTCTGAAAATGAGCGTCAACAGAGCATCAACAATTTTTGGTTTTGTAAGTCAGGTTATTGGAAATTAATTTGTTCGCTGTTATGCATAACTGACCTATTGGCAACCTTGCTAGGCAACACAGGATGCGACACAGTCACTTCCCCATTTTGAAAGGTTTATTACCCCATTATGAAAATCAGAGTCCACGGAGCGTCAACAATATTTGGACTTGCATACTGGGTAATCATCGCATCACACGGATATCAAAGCTTATAACACATGTATCGAATCTCTTATAGGCAAAAATACAAAATGTACAAGGAGAAACACGGATTCCAAAATAATCAATATTGTAAACAGCAAATTATGCAATATGTGAATATTAGGTGTTGAATAAGCGGTTTTGGTAAAATACAATTATCAGGCAACAAAAACAAGAGCATTATATGAATCTACAAATGGACCCGCTGGACAATCTGCTGACAACCAGCCCAATTCAGACCGGTTGTGGATTTGTATTGAACTGTATGCGAATTGACAGTTCTGGTCTATTCACAGGCAGGACGGTCAATTTGGTAACTGTTCGGTTCCGACCAGAGCCCGGACCCAAAGGGACGGTCAGGAACCGTTGCTAACACTAGCTGCTATGGCAAGGCAATGAGGTTGGGTACAGCTGGAACAGTCCGACATGTGCCTGGCCTTGAATATGGCAAAAATGGCCAAGGGCGCGTTTTTGTGCGCCGCAATGGAGAAAATGCAATATCTGATCAACCAATCTCACACCAAAGTCCGAGAAGAGAAGACACGGGGTGTTGAGTTTCCTGGACATGAAAAGGTGAAAGCTGTGACAGAAATACACCCGGCCACGCTTCATTAAAACCACATGGATGGATGCCTTCCTTGCCAACATGACACTGCAAAGATTCCGCAGACACGCTGGAGACGCACAGGATCAGGTGAGTCTCCACCCGACTGATGCAGACAGACAACTACAGAGCCGACTCCATCTCTGCCCCAAATCCCACCTCTACCCGGAGTGCCACCCATGCCACCCGGTTATGATACAGGAGCTTAATCATCCCAAATTCTCAATTTGCTAGCTAGATATGTGTATTCACATACTTCTGTTCCCTGCACTGGATATTTTACTCCTGATGCATATACCCAGGATAGCCAGCATGATACAGATTTTGATCCAGATAGGCTGACTGAGTATGGAACATCCACTGGTTAGTACACGATCTGCTGTGTGGTAATGCTGCTAGCATCCATTCTGAAGACCAGAGCAGCCTATTGAGCGAACCTGCAAGTGATGACCATTGATCGAAAGGAACATGATTTTGGAGTGTATTGTGATCTACAATTAGCGGACACTGTAAAATATATTTTAAAGGATATATATATATGTATTTTTAAAGAACAATGTAGTGATCAAGAAGAAAGTCAATCAAAATGCTAGAAAGGCTGCCAGAACAATGTGAATGACAGACTACGCCAAATCAAATGATTGAATATTACGGATATGCCCATTGCAAAATGAGCAACAACGAAGTTGCAACAATCTGAGGTCATATAAGCCTGGTAAGTAAACAATGACTTGGTCATGGTTATACATAATTGTACTATTGGCAGCCTTTATAGGCAAAAGTATAGAGACAAGCTTCCAACCTCATCTTAAAAATGAGCACCATTAGAGTGTCAATGATTTTTGGTCTTGTGAACAAGGTTATTGTACAGTGTTTTGATTGCTGTGTACCATAACCATTATATTGCCAGCATTTATAGGCCAAACAGCAAGCAACATGGTCACTCCCCCATTCTGACAATAAGCGTCAACTGAGCATCAACAATTTTCGCCTTTGTATCTTAGGTTATCTATGCGTTCAGTTGTGATAGTAATTCATATACGATGTATTGATGAGCTTTCCAGGCAAAACGATGCGTATGATGTTCGTTTCCCCATCATGATAATAAGCGTCAATGGAGAGCCAACGATTACAAGTTTTCTGAGTCAGGTAATACAAACTGATTTACTCACCATTTTTCAGAACCAACGTATTGGCAGCCTGTATTGGGAATAGAGCAAGTGACACGGTCACTGCCCCATTCTGAAAATGAGCTTCAACCAAGCATCAACGATTCTTGGCATCGCATCTCGGGTTATCTAAGTGGCGATTGGTTGCAGACATCCATATATAGGGTATCAGCTGTCATTAGCTCCGAAAGCAACAGCGGCAGGCTTGCCGCCCCATCCCGAAAATGATTGTCAACAGAGCCTCAATGCTTCATGGTCTTCTTCAATGGGTAATCAAGGTATCGTGCGGATATACCAAATCATAACTGAACTATTGAATGCCTTAGTACTCCCTAATCCAAATCATAAAAGGCAAAATATGGATTCCAAAATCACCAATGTCATAACCTGCAAAGTGATCAAAAAGATATTTCTGGATGTTAATTAACTGATTTTGATCAAATACAGTTATCAAACAGAAAAGGAAGAGCATTACATAAATCTACAGATGGACCCACTGGACAAGCCGCTGACTACCAGCCGAATTCTGACGTGTTCGGAGATTTCCATCGAACCGTACCTGAATAAACAGTTCGGGTGAATTGACAACCCAGACCACCTATTTGGCAATGATTCAGTTCCTACCTGGGCCGAGACCTGAAGTGGTAGTCCGGAACCGTTGTTAACACTTCTTTTACACGCCAGGCCACAGAGCAGGTTGTACTTGTGGTGTGTGCTCAAGTAGTCGAGTGTACACTGATGGATATAGTAGTATGTCTATTGTATCTTGTAACGAGTCATATCGCATCAACAAAAGGACAATTGATGACTACTGGTGCTAATTACCTAAGAGCCTGGTTATATTATACTCCTTGGCATAGTGATATCCATACTCCCAATCAGATAATTACTACGATTCCTGATAGAAGTAGCATCATGCCATCTTTCCATTCATTGGCATGTGTGAGGTCAGAAATGTCACCCCACCTGGGCCTGTCCAAGGCAGGTTTGCAGGAACTCGTCATCAAAAATATAATTAGATTGTTTTGTTGAATTTTGGTGCTGTTTTTGCAGTTGTTGCTATGGTTACTAAGTATAGAGTTCCTGAAACTGTTTTTCAAAATCGTGAACAAGATCTTTCAATAGTATCTATAACTGGGATCACAATCTGCTGACATGTACTGATTGCTAGAAGCATATATTCTAAAGTACGGGTACATTGGTGATGTTATATATACTGCATATGGAGTATGTCTTGTATGTCTTGAATATAGATATGCAAACTTAGCTGGCATCTCCAGTTGAGTCTGGAATGACCATCATCTGTGAGAGATTATACATCAGTATAACTAAAGCCATACACCAGGGGGATAGACCATCTATGCAACACCTCCTTCCAATGACCATGACCACCTAAAGTGGTGTACCACCAGCATGTCATTATCACTGATGGGTCTTCAACAACTCATAGCACTCCATCTTCAACGACCAATGTTGGCGTTACTTGATGCTGAATAGAGTAAGCATTCCATTTGCCCACGAGGCCTATTTGTTCCAATTAACCCGGTATACAATAGCAGAGAATACTCCAAATGCCATTTCAATCATTGACAGATCTTCCTGAACTGCCTGTGTCTAACCATATATAACTGACTATCACACCACAATATGTGTGGAATGAATTCCTCATCCCCGTCTCATTGCTGGATCATATTGCCCCAATTGAAATGTCATATCTGTTGTTTACCAATTCGATTACCGGGAAGCTTGTCACCGACACCAATTCCTATATGTAGTGGTAGCTACTTGCGCCGTAGAAGGAGTGTGAGTATTGCTGCCAGCCAGTTACTGCTCAGGAATAGAGCCTGAAAGGTGGTAGTCACATAGTCAGATGTTGATCGGCAGTGGGCAAAACTGTGATTTGAGCTCTAAATCCATCCGGTCACAACAGTGAAATATAAACTTTTTAAGAAATTATTCCAACATATCTGGCTTCACCTGTTGCAAGTAGTCAGGGCTTACGTAACTGGTATCACGGTGCCATTGGCACATGATGTAAGGGGATGTACAGAGCAATAGTTTCGGGGGAAGCTGAAAGGAAGTGGTGTCTTGGAATGATAAAGACATTGGGAGATGTAGAGATGTTGCGGGATTATGATAGGATGGTGGCAGAATAATTTGACAAGATGTGAAAGTGGCCTTTGGTGTTGCAACGTCGGATGATGTGGCATGATTGTACTGACAAGGACTGATATTGGTGGGGTGTTAGATTATGGAAAGAAAATCGTACGTTACATCAGAGAATGGGGTATTATCCAGGGGTGGCGGCCGAACTGTTTATACAGCGAGGTTGTTGGTGTTGGAAGATTTCCCATTCTCCTCTCTTTACTTGCTCTCTAGTATAGCACAGCCAAGCAGGACATCTAAACAAGGGTGATTATTCTCATGTCGTCATATTTTGAAATGAACTTCAAGCATCCTGTTTCGTCCTCGATATCACAATATTTGCTACTCATATCATCTACACCTGACCCTGCCAGTTAGACTAGAGCGAGTCCAAATATACTTTACATGACATTGAATGTGCCTACATCCTTCGACTGGGTATGATTATTGTTCTGAATCTAGCTCCGATTCCAGTTGGGTTTACCTTGGACCAAATTACTGTGGAACTAACATTTGTGACAATTAAGTCGACAAGTTAACATGATTTGCGAAATTTCGTATCTGTCAGTACCAATATCGATTCCCATAATCGGATGTAGATGTACGACCGCAACTGTACATCCCAAACAATTTGGTTTGATCATGCCAGGATTGGCTGCCTTGTTTTTGAACCCAATCCTCTTAAAGCCTATCATAGCATTATGGCCATACTTGCAGCTCCTTTTGAGGAAGAAGCTTTGGAAGCCCAGTTTTGGGAACAATCGACCATTCCCTCCCATTGGAATTTATACTGGACAGACTCAGCCAGAGAAGGCGAAGGTCTGAATATCAACGGCCCAGCATTCAGACAGCACTGGACACGATATTTGGGCACTCATTCTTTTGTCCTTTATGATCGGGAGGGACCTTGTGATTGCGAAGAGAGTCACTGCACCAGAACGCACTCGACGGTTGCACATGCAGCAGCAGCAGCCAAAATACATACATTCGTCGAGATCCTGCAAATTGTCGTAGTACCCCTTACCCCAACGCCCTCTGAAATTGAGGCATAGAATTGGCACTGCTGGATGTGCCGGATTCACTGCGACATCAGGATCAGAGCAGCATGATTGGATGGCACTGGTGTCTGTGGATGACCAGGCTATCTTAGGAGGAATGGTCAACAGGACCATCATTGATATAGACTTTGAAGAGAGACAGATAATGTTGGATGAAGCATAGAAGGTGTTGAGGATAGTAGAGTGATATGCCAAACCTGCGAGCACCATACAGAGAGTATGTAATCACGGGGCATAGATACTCACACTTGATGCGGAGATCACAAGTCTGAAAGCACAAGCCTTCCTCCCACCTGAGTGCAAGTATTCTGAGGTGGAGGTGAGAATTGAGGCTATTGCAAATGGACAGGACGCAGCGAGGAGGCGACCTACCATACCCTGGGCAAACTAGGAGATACGGGAGGCACTGGTGTTGATCACCCAGGACCCATAGCGTTCTGGAGATGCAGCCAGCGGATTGAGAACGCAGTTAACCAATGCCCTGATATGGGCGGCCAGGGCAGCTCCAGCTGCTTCCCAAGCTCTGGAAGACAGAGGCCAAAGATTTCCGGACTCCCTGGACGATTCAGGGTCAAATCAAACTCAGTTGACAGGCTTGATTGCGCAACCCCAGATGGTAATACAGCATTTCCCCACCAGCTTTCCTGACAAAGAGTTGGAAATGTGGTACACATTCAACCTCCTGAGGGGCATATACATGGTGCAGATCTTCCCATATCCCAGGTAGGATGGAATGATAGGGCTGGAAGACCTAGAAGCTGATATATAACTCTTGGTACCAACATCTGGGGACCCTGACCAGGTAGCAACAGCCGAACAGAAGATATGGGATATTGAATATAACAAGTGCCAGTTATCCCAGCAGTACTCTGAGATTCAAGTTTTAGCCACCGACCATCACTGGAACCCTCTGGCCTTGAAGACTGCCCTTTGCATGTCCGTATTGGATGAAATGAAGGAATTCTTCACATATCGCAAAATGTCGTAAGACCAATCCCAGCTTTGGTGACAGTGGGTCTGACATGGGATAATCAAATAGCACAATGATGGGCAGAAATAATTGTACAGAATAAAGAAGGAGGGACAGGTTTCTCATTCTCCAGACCACTCACACTCCTGAATGATCCTGCGGTAGCCACAGCGGGAATTGGTGCTAGATATATTGGATCTCCTCCGATGGATTTCAGCACAGGCATGAGCAGCATTCCGGGGGAAGAATCAGCCTGAAGGTTTTTGGATGGAAGTTGTTTATACTATGGTGGGCTTAACCACATGGTGGTAGATCGTGCAGTGTGGAAACAAGCTCACACGTTTGAAATAACTGCAGTGGATATCAAGGATGTAGGACTCAGCACAGGTTCCAAGGAATCAGGAAAAGATTTAGTCCATCAAAAAATGATGGCTTTTTGAGTGACAGGAAAATGTTTGTTTCAAACACTTTTAAATGTTTCGGAATTCCGCGACTTTCAGTTAGTGAGGTGGAGGCAATAGCAGAATCAATGGAAGGAAAATTTTTGGTTATAACCTGGACATTGACCCTGAACAATCAAGATATACGCCCACATGCACTGATCAACTGTGGAGCTAGAAGAATTGAATTTATAGAAGAAGATTTCACTTGCCATTGCCCAATACAACTCCATTATTTAAAAGAGAAGAAAGAAGTTGATGTCATCGATGGAAAATCTATCAAATCAGGGGATATTACACCATTTACAACAGTTGCTATGGTAATACAACATCACAAGGTACAGTTACCGATGTGTCTTAACAAGTCAGAACATGTTCCAATTGTCCCCAGAATGCGTTCAATAGGATTACATGATGTGGCAGTCCATGCAGCATTACACATAGTTATGTTTGGTTCACAGTATTGCACTATACATAGTGTTAGCAATGGGGCCAGGTAACCCACCAGCAGTCCTGGTTCGAACAGCCATAACAGGTCAGATCAGTTCCAGACCTGTTCAAACACTCAACTCTCTGCTGCTTGGCAGGTCAAACCCAGACCTGTACCAATCAACCTGTGGGAAATACTGGGTTCGGCTGCACCCGTTGCTTCAATTCCACGGTTCCGGTTTTCGAGTATTTCTATTAATGGTTCAATTCAGATATCCTACTACTAATCACAATATATTGCCTTTAGTACATCATTGGCCTGTTGTGATGTCTGTACCCTGTTTATAATCGAAAACAAGAGAGATAGGCTCCTGGTGCCATCCTGAAAGTGAGAGTCAACAGTGCGGCAATGATTTTCGGACTTGCATCCTGGGCTATCTGAGTGGTAATTCGATCAAGACGTTGATAAATCAGGTATTGGCCAGATGCATCAGCACAACAGAATGGGACACTCTCCCTGCTCCATTTTGAAAATGAGTATCAACGGAGCGTCAACAATGTTTGGCCTTGCAGCATGATGAATCAGGGTGGTTTTTGATCACAGACAGTTATAAATGTCATTTAGGCTGCCTTTATAAGCACAACAGGAACCAACAAGCACTCTGCCTGATTCTGAAAATGAGCATCAACTGAGCCTTAAAGATTTGTCACCTTGTAAGTGAGGTAATTGATTAGAGACTTGGTCATTGTAATGTATACTGAAACAATTGGACACCTCAATAGGCAAAAACGAAAGCTACAATATCGCTAGAATCTCCGAACAATGAGCATCAACGGAGCCTCAATGATCGTTAGTCTTGTAAGTCAGGTAATTAAAGAGCAAGTTGGATATTGTTATTTCTACACACAGTACAGGCCACCTATATAGTCCGAAAACAAAGTAACATGCTCCCTGCCCAATTTTGAATGTGAGGATCCACCCAGTATCAATCATTTTTAGTCTTGTATATTAGCTAATTAAAGAGTGACTTGGTCATTGTAATATACAAATACTGTACAGGCCATCTGTACAGGTTAAAGGGAAAGCAACATGCTCTTTTCCCAATTTGAAAAATGAGCGTCAACAGAGTGTCAAAACGTTTCGGCCTTTTATCATGCATAATCAATGCACGATGTGGCAGTGAATAACTATTTATTACATTGTGACTGGTCATATAGGCTGAAACGCTTTTGACCACTGAATTGCAGCGTTGAAATTCAATTCAATTGTGATTGTCTGGGAGGCTGTCATGGGATGATCACTTGCATGACTGCCGAGAAAGGCTGCCAACTCCCCATTTATAGATATCTGTGATGATTTCCCACTCGGATAACCCAAGATGCATGACCAAAAATTGTTGTTGCTTCATTCACACTCATTTTTAAAATGGTGCAGGGAGCGTGTAGCTTTATCTTTTGCCTGTAACTGCAGCCAATACATTCATTATGTATAACAACGACTAGTTCAGATTTTGATTTTCTGACTCTAAAGACCCAAATTAGTTGACGCTGTGTTGACTCTCATTCTGCCACAGACGTATATACAATATGCAACCATACACTGTGGCATAGTATATCACTAACAGCTTTGTGGCAGCCATTCCATCCTGTTCGTGTACTTACTCCTCTATCACTACATTTTTCTTTATTAATGCATATTAATATATCCTTTAAAATATACGTGAAGGTGTCCGCTAATTGTAGACAATGATAATACTCAAAAATCCATTCCCTTTTAACAATTATCATCTTCGCTGTCAGGTTCCATGAAAACGCTGCTTTTGTCTGCAAAATGGATGTTAGCTGCATCACCACACAGGAGACAGCGTACAAACCAGTAGATGATCGTTCATTAGTCAGTAAATCCGGAATTAAATCTGTATTGCGCTTGCGATCCTTGGCATAAGCATCAAGATTGTACAATAGAGCATAGAGAAAAGATGTATGTATATCCACATATCTGGGTGGCACACCATCTATGTTGGAGCATTCACGTCCTTCACTGTTACCAGGTGGCGCAGGGGGCGTTACGGGCGGAGGTGGTGCCAGTGCTGATCGATGTTCACCAAGTCTTTTCCACCCGCAGCATGTCTGTGGACCCTTTCCTGGGTCATGTTGGCAAGGTAGGAAGCCGTCTATGTGATTTTCAATAACCATTGCAGGGTGTCTTTCTATCGCAGCCTTCACCTTGTGATGACCAGAAAACTCAACACCCTGCTTCATCTCTTCTTGGCATTCAGCTCTAGGTTTCTTGATGAGTTGTTGCACTTTCTCCATTGCGGCGCACGAATCCTCTCGATTGGCCATTTTGTCCAGATTCATGGCAAGGCGGATGTTGGATTGTTCAAGCTGTACCCGCCTTCATTGCCTTGCCATAGTAGCGCACATTTTGAAAACCAAAATGACATCAGTTGCAGCTTCTAAAGTTAAATTCAGCTATTACCTAAACCATATAGAACTCCATTAGCTCCTCTAAGGACCATATAGCCTGCTTCACCCACTCCCAGGGACATTTCTCACGGAATTTGTCTGTGAAAGTTGATGAACTGATAACATCATGATGTTTGATTGTGCAGACTGTGGGGACAAATTTCTTCGTCGACCATGCAGGTATCCCATTATGGGTAGTGTGAATTTGGTCCCGTTGCTCTCGATGTACACCTACTGTACATTGCATTATTATTTCACAGCCGTCTACTTCGATACAGAGTTACTTGCATCTGGTCCCATGCTGCTTCCAAATATCGCTGGTTCCGGGTTTACCTACCATTGCCAGATGTGCATGCTGGGACATATTCATGGTGGCTGCAATTGCAGCATCATGGTGCACTTACAGGTATCTGCATTGCTGTTCTGATTCAGCAGGTGACTTATCGGATGAAGCGCCAGTTGTTCATCTCAATTAAGATCCAATCGTGCCTGGCTGACATGTTTCTGGAGCCATGATGTGATGATGTGGAAAGGTGAGCAAGATGATATCAAAAAGAAGTGGGAAGTCCTGAGGAATATATATTTAGCTACAAGTCAGAATGGGATGACTGACTGCAAAATGGTACAGTTGATTCAGGATGAATCACGCTCTGTATAGCTACAGCGGATTCAAATAGTCCCACGGTTTGCAGTAAGTTGCACTAATGTTGTTTGGGTGTTTCCATGGATACATCAGAATGAGCAACAGCTGAAATCGGATGTTTAATCAATATAGACACAACATTCTTCAAGTCGAAGAACATCAGCTGATGTTTGTCTCAAGACATCGCCGGAATGTTACATGAATCACACGCTAACCATCCAGTCGTGATGTAGAGTTAGCTTCACTATACTCAATGAAGTGATGGTCAAAATACACATTTTGGTTTGTACAATTTGATCAAACCTATTAACCGTGACATAAATGACACAGCTTGACTCAATGGTCCAGATCTTGCAACATCCAACATCTTGCCAAACAACAAAGTCAATACAAAATACAATAGTCAACAGTCCGAAAATGAACATTTTGAACTTTCACCAGGCAAACATTACAAACCAATCAATCAATCCATATGACCAAGTCATCAAGCAAATTAAGACAAGCGCAGCTCGGAGATAGAAATGGACCAAGCTTTGGGAGTACTGCACAGCCAAACAATATAAAACGTACTGCTGGAGGGGAAATGAGGGGAAACGCATGAATCAAGCACTGATGAGAAAGAGTAATGCATCGAGGATTATGTGGAATGAGAGACCACTTTGACACGATAGTGAGTTCAAGACCCAGAGATTGCGATTAAGCAAGAGCAGGAATATATGAGAAATATTGAAAAGGCACAATCGACATCCAGAAAGCATGAAATCAGATTTGATACAATGTTGAATTCCATGGGAAACAGTCTGAGCGCTCATGCAAGTTGCGACAATAAGAAGGACAAGGAAGACAAGGCAAATAATGACGAAAATATTGCGCTTGGCAAACTCAGTGAAGATGATGAACCAGGCTGAGGGATGGGTACAATCTCCAAAACGGTACAGCACCGCATGGAGAGTGTTTGGCAGTGGCAGATAAGGCTGGATGAACTGACACAATTGGGACAGGGGAAAGCAGCGGACTATGTGAATGACAGAGTAATGAAGTACGGGACGGCCCAATTACAGGATTCCACAGTTGTGAAGCCCCAAACAGACAAAACGGCTGCCGCACAATCACGAACAACATTGGGAGAGGATATGCAGACTCCTGATGTTGTCCCTCGACAGTAACACATGCCGCAAGTGACTTCTCGACCAGCAGTTAGTCCGATGAGGCTGGGTTTGATGAAACCTCAGGCATACAAAAGCATAGCATCCCTCTTGCTCGGTGTAGTGCCCGATTCATCACAGATGGAAATTGGAAAGCCTGTCGAAACCATCAGCATTTACCCATCCATATTGGGTGTCAAGCTAATTACAATATCGAAATTGAATTCCGAGGAAGACAGGGTGGGGGCTCCTAAGTCACTGGAAGAACAGATGGCCAAATACGTAGTTTTGAAGACATATCTCTAGTAAACGCAATTTCTGTACCTACTTCAATACAGGGTTGCATTTTCAAAATCTCAGTAACCAAATTGTGCAATATGATAATTCATCAGTCTGTGTGCCAGAGTCATACGGGCCATGCGAATGTTGTAGACACCAAATAAAGTTGAGAGGTGACCGACAAACCTTATATGGTCGTGCTTGTTACCATGAAATATGAAATCAAAACATAAATTTCAGCCCGACTGTACTAACAAATTTGCAGTCAGTGATGTTAGATGGGTAATAGAAGAAGCAGTCAATTCGCAACCAGTACATGGATAAATGACTACTGTCATGCTACAGGAATCTATGCAGCCAACTACATGACTCTCTGCTCGGAGCTGCTGTACATGGTTGACATTTTGAACATTGCTTACGGTAGGACATGGAAATTGAGGAGAATAAGCCAGATAAGCAATAGTGAGAAAGTCGGGCTATATATATCCAAACCTGGTTGATGGATCTATATGACGCAAATTGCCAGCTGAAAACATTGAAACGCAGTGGATTTACGTGATTCATTATTCAGATGAGGTGTATAGTGCTCATTCAACAACTGACAGGTTTCAAAGCTTTGCAATCTAAATCATTATACATAGACACGATATATTGGCTGTCAATAAAGAATGTATGCAGTGTGTGTACAATTGTTGAGCACCCAACAACAGATAGTATGTCTCTAAGGTGAGCATCATCAGAGTATCAACCATTTATATTTTACGTATTCAGCAATCAGAGGGCAGTATAGTCGCATCCATCCAAAGACAAAGTACCAGCTGTCCGTATACCTAAAAGCCATCTGACAATGACTGTTCCCCATCCTAGGAATAGACGTCAACGATTTTTGGTCTTGCATCATGGATACTCACTGGGCAATGCAAAGGCATGTACCCATAATCACAGCATTGGCCATGTTTATGGGGCGAACTACTAGTGACGATATTGCGTCAACCTCCAAAATATTAATGTCAATGGAGCATCAGAGACTTTGAGTTTTACATCATGGATAACCAAATGGCTATGGAGCGATGTTATTCCATAATCAAAGAATTGACCACCTTTACTGGCCAGCTAGTGAGAATATCGCTACTGCCTTCTGAAAATGAATTTCAACTGAGCATCAACAAGTTTTGGGCCTGCACATTGGATAATTTAAACTTCTGGGCACAGCGCTAACCCACAACAAACCTTGTGGGTGCCTTCAGGAATAGTATTACTACCAATGATTTTGCGTCCGTGAACAGAAAATAAGCGTCCATGGAGCCTGAATGCTTTTGGGCGTTGTATCTTGACTAATCAAACAGCTATCCAGCAATGTTGTCCCATAATCAAAGTATTGGTCACCATGATAAGCAAACATGATAGTGACATTATTGCTACTACTGTGTAAAAATGAACATCAATGGAGCAGCTATGATTTTTTGTCATACATCATGTATAATCTGTTGTACGGTGGCGTGTGCTTGAGTAGTCGAGTGTGTGCGGGCGTATGCGAAGGTGTGTCTATTGTATCGTGTAATGAGACATGTTGCATCGACATAAGGTCGATCGATGACTAATGGTGCTAACTACAAAAGAGGCAAGTTACATCATAGTTCTTGGCATAGTGATATCCGTACTTCCAATCAGCTCAACACTCCTCCAGGACGGCTATCACGTCCGTTTCAAACAAAAAACAGTAAACAAAGGAGAAGAGGAGCCAATCAAACATTCTGGATCTCCTCGAAACAAACGTACCCAATCAATCTACTTTCCGACGGCATTCCGGATGCCATTTCCAGTTGTACCGAGGCCATTTCCGAGGCCATTCCCAATTCCAATCCCGAGGCTATTCCCGAGGCCATTTCCAAGTCCAATTCCGATCATTCCCATCGCAGCACACTGCTTCAAGAAGGCGGGCTTCGGCAGTGGCTTTGTGAAGCAGTCGGCGAGCATCTCAGCAGTCGGTATGTAGCTCAAGTCGATCTCTCCATCTCTAGCCATATCTGCAGCAAAATAGTACTTGGTCGCAATGTGTGCAACTGCAGTTCTGCGGTAGATTCTGTTCTTGATGCTCGCGATCAGTGACTGTGAATCTGCGAACACGTGAGGGATAGTCGGGATGCCGAGCTCGTTCAAGAGATGCGAGACATGGGTGAGTCTCATGCAGCCTACTCCAAAGGCATAGTATTCGGCATCGGTCGTGGACTGGGCAGTCGCCTTCTGTTTTCTCGATCGCCAGTCGACCGCTCCTCCGAAGGTGATGACCAGTCCACTTGTCGATTTATAGTCATCCGGGCATCCAGCATAGTCCGAATCGACATAACATCTAGGTGCACCTTCTGCTTCTCCTCCGAAATGCAGTCGCCAGTTCTTCGTGCCGTTGAGGTACCGAAACACGCGCTTGAGAACTACCATATGCTCATTGCTCGGGTCGTGATTGTACCGGCTGAGGACTCCGATGGCATATGCGATATCGGGCCGAGTGGCGGTCATCGCGTACATAAGGCTTCCGATCATCGATTGGTATATAGTCGGATCGCAGGCCTCTTCGTCGGGCTTTCTCTTGTGAAGCTTCATAGCCATTGGCGTGGCAACTGGTCTGGACTCGTCCATTCAGAACTTCGCCAAGATCGTCCGAATGTAGCTGTGCTGATGGATGTCGATCATGTGAAGCTCCCGATTGCGTTCAATGTTCATGCCGAGATAGAAGGAGACACTCCCGAGATCATGCATCCGGAACCTCTTCCTCAGCTGATCCTTGATCTGCCCAGTCAAGCCCTCGTTAGCATTGATGAGGAGATCATCGACGTACAGAACGACTGCGGCGACGACTATGCTGTGATCCTTCTTGTCATGGAGCACGAACAGTCCTCCGTCGACGCGTGATGCCACGAACCCAATCGAGATCACGAAATCCTTGAAAGTGACATACCATACGTGCGAAGACTGTTTCAGGCCATAAAGAGACATTCTGAAGCGGAGTACCATCTTCCGCGAAGTCTTTGTTAATCTTGGATCGTTGAATCTGCTCCCATTTTGGAGCAAACGAAAGTATACCTGCGGTGGGTGCATGTAGATCTTTTCTTCCAAGTCGACTGCCAAGAAAGCCGTGCATACATCCACTTGATGGATCTTGATATCGTACTTGGCGGCGATGGCGAGTGCCAACCTGACGTGGCCCAAGCGAGCAGTCGGTGCATAAGTAGCCTGGTAGTCGATGCCTTCGATTTGGTGATTTCCTCCACAGACTAGCCTGGCCTTGAACCGCTGCACATTGCCTGCTCCATCGCGCTTAATCTTGTATACCCAGTGACTTGGCAAAGCCTTTCTCCCTTCGGGAAGCTCCACGAAATCTCCAAAGACTTGATGCTGACCAATTGAATCTAACTCTTCTGTCATCACCGTATCCCATTTCTCGGCGAGCGGAGACTCGGTTGCTGCTCTGTAAGACTTTGGATCCTCGATGCCATCCTCATGATCGTCGGAGGTCGCAGCTGCAGCGTAGATGGGAATCATATCCTCGAATTCTTCATCTTTGAGAGCCAATTGTGCAGACTCTGCCAATTTGCCTGCGCGGTTTCGGTGACTGCCTTCGGCCGGCGGCTTCCATGCATCTCCAAGTGACGACTCCAGACCAGCCAATTCTCGTGACTTCTTTGTCTATGGCTTCGGAGGATCCGGAGGTGAATCGTCGTCCAATGGCTCCTCCGTTTGACGTTCGGTTGGTTGCTTCTCGATTGGCTGTGAGGTTTCAGATTGCTTCTTGGTGGCTGTGGGTTCCACGATGACATCTCTGTAGAAGTGCTCATTCAAGATCGCTTCGTCTGCAGCATTCGGTGCTGTGTACTGTTTCCCTTCTCTGAATACCACATCTCCGGAGCGGTGAAGCGTCTTAGCCAATGGATCGTATACAAAGTACTGCTTAGTCGATATGCTGTACCCAACGAATATGCCGGGAGTGGCTCTGTAATCCAGCTTCTTTCGTTTTTCTTTCGGGACGTGGACGAAAGCCAAGCATCCGAACACACGGAGATGCTTCATTGATGGCTTCCTTCCGGATCCATGCCACGCCTCGTACGGAGTCTTGCCGACTACCGATCGCGCCGGAGTGCGGTTCTTGAGATAGACCGCCACTGAGACTGCAAATGCCCAGTACTTCTTCGATAGTCCGGCATTGTCCAGCATGCATCGTACGTGCTCCATGATAGTGCGGTTCGGCCGTTCGACGACTCCATTAGACTGAGGAGTGTAGGGCGTAGTCGTTTCCTTTAAGATCCCTTCTGATTTTAGGTATTCTGCGAATTTCTTGGAGGTATACTCACCGCCTCCATCTGTACGAAATTGCTTCACTTGCTTGCCCGACTCCTTTTCTCTAAGAGCCTTCCATTCTTTGAATTTCTCAAGGGCTTCCGACTTGTACTTCAGTATGTACTCATCCGTATGCCTCGTGGCGTCGTCGATGAAGAGCAG
>Ga0307514_10001538_pt1 | contig 27439 bp, 39 predicted proteins | sample 16_EM_MG_FD_203088 | JGI IMG/M metagenome (GOLD analysis project Ga0307514, IMG submission 203088) | Populus trichocarpa ectomycorrhiza microbial communities from riparian zone in the Pacific Northwest, United States - 16_EM | ecosystem: Host-associated > Plants > Roots > Unclassified | place... | reverse complement strand
CTGTTAGGACCCCGACCTCTCTTTCGAGTTTTGCGGTGTCTGCGACTCGAAAGAGAGGTCGGGGTCCTAACAGTTCCCTTGAGAGGCTATTGATATTTATCTAGACTCGCGTGTTGCGCTGTGTAGCCCTGAGGACAGTCACCTAATCACCCAATGCCTTTCGTGAACTAGGTGCACTCTTGTACTCCCGCTGATGGGATTGACCATCTTATACTTTTACGAATAGATAGACTTCAACTTGGCCTCGACCTCCGTAGCGGAGAGCTTGATATCTAGGTGCAACGATTCAATACGAGCCCAGGGGGGGGGGAAACAAAGGATGGAGCCAGATGTTTAAAACTCACACTTCTGTGGGTCTAGATAGGAAACCGTTAAAATTCGATGGTCACCCAAACAGATCACGCGACTCACTTCTGCTGAAATCCTTTCCAGGGTTCTTCTGCATGAACTTCTGGAAGAGGGGTACGACCAACAATACGACTTCCTGGCAGACCGTCTCCCTCTCATCTTCCTCAGAATCATCCGGCAACACCGTCGCGATCGTGTGCCTCTCCACGAGTTCGTCCAACAGATCGAAGAATCTCGTGAACTTCTCCTTGACGGATGACTTGCTCTTGTCCTTGTCTTCCCCCAGGGCGTTCAGGAGGGGCGCCAGGTTAGCGTCCATGTACCTCGCTTTGGCCGTGCGAAAATTGGAGTTGATCAATTCCCTCCCTTGCGAGGAAAGGAGGGCGTCTACCCCATTGATCGCACGGGCCAACAGATGCGTGCGGAGATAGGATATGTTGTTCAGCAAAAAGATGGAACCGAATGCCGGACGACGTTGACTCCTTGAAAGCGTCACGAGACTCGTGATCGTCATGCTCACCACGTCGACTAGTGGAAACAAAAGAATCAGCGGATATTAAAAGAGTGCAGGTTAGGGGAAGGATAATAACTGACAGATGAAGTTTTCGAGTATGAGATCTTCATCACCTTCACCAAGCCTTGCGGTTTTGGGAACCGTGATACCTTCCCCCATTTTCCAATTCCCGTCCCCGAGTTTCAACAACGCCGATCCTACTGCGGTCTTGACCTCTGGCACGCGTTCAAGGAACTCCACAGTCTACCGATTAAATCAGGAAAGTCCCCAAACGCGGGAACAAACACTGGTGCACTTACGGACGTTACGAAATCAGCGACGTTCGTACTGAGTTCACCGCCCTTGCCCATCGCCCCCGCTTTGATGTTGGCGATGAGTTCTGGGAAACTCCTCAAACACACCGATCTGAGCGACGAAAGTGCATCTTTCAGTTCATTCTCCCTCCGTCCTGCACGGCGGCACATTAAATCCTCCCAATGTGCCTCCGATTCAGACAACGAGGTGTACATTGACAGGGCCAGGAATATGTGTTTTTGCAAGTTCCGTTTGATGGAAGTGTTGAGTGAAGATAGGGTCGACTTCAGGAGGGAGATAAGTGGGGTGGTTAGGGAACTGAATGTGGTGGCGACAAGAGACGATGTAGGGATCGGTGCGAAATCGGACAAAAGATTGTATTCCTCCTGGTTTCCCTCGTCAGACGGTATGGTTCATGGATGAGGGATACGCGTGGGCAAACCTCAGCAACTGTAAGCATATTTTGAACCCACGCACCAATTTCTCGACCTGCGAGGACTCCGTCTATGGTTTCGGACCGCTCCAAAAGACGCGTAGCATGAGGCTCGAGGCATTTTCTACTCCAGATGCCACGCATCTCGCCATGGCCACGTTGGGCATCCCGTAATGTGGATTGTATGGCAAGAGCCGCCGGGTGGTTTGGGTGCGTCGCAGGTAGAGGGAGGGTACGGAGGAAGGAGACGATCGGGGTGAGCTGTAATCGCAATGATGGGTCGAAGGGGATGAAATCGAATTCTGGACCGCCTGGAGGGATCCCAGCGGAACCTTCGGCAACAAGTTTTGTGTACAGTTGGGTGACTTTGGTGGCTCCAGTCTCGACGATACGCGCCTGGTGACACGGATTCGAACTTGAAGAATAAGAGTAGGGGAGAATTTGAGACTCACAGTCTGGGTCATGTCTTCTTCGGAAGACTTGAGCGCGATACTTGCATTCAACATTGCCAGTGCTTCCTTGTACGTTTCCAATTGACCAGGCTGAGGACTGTAGGGATCGCATCGTAAACGACGTTTGCAACCGCGGTGAATGGGGGGATATACCCTCTCAAGATCAACGCCTCCTCGGTTGCGATTCCGTCCCGATTACTGGCCACTTCCTCGATCTTCTCGAGGACACTGTCAATGTCTGATGACAGGATGCTCAGTTGCCCTACGAGGCGGTGAGATAACCAAAGTACGCACTTCCGCCCCGTCGTGTGAGAAGTTGCGTCGAAGCATAAAGGGGGAGAATGGCCTTTTCCAGTTTCACTAGCCGACTGTCAAAGCTGGACAGGATCGCTAAAGTATTTCAGCGTGGGCTGGAACGGGGGCGGATAGGTAGCGTTGCTCACCCGTCATCCTCTGAGAGATCTGACGAGTCTTGTTAAGATTTTGCTCGAGCTGCAAAACAAATTTATCTTCCAGCGTATGTAAGGTCGTCGTATTCACTCACGAGCTCTATCTCTGCAGCCTCGTCGTCCATGGCGAACGGAAGGCAACGAGGGTGATCGACAACGAGTGCGGCGGATCAGCGCTGACGGTCAAGATGGAATGCCGTCCCGCAAACAGATGACTGACCTTGACTCGATACCGTCACCAACAGTCACGATAAATACCTGCGTTTTTGCAGGTAAGACCTCTGGTGTACCGAACTGTTCTCTCTTCTCATCCAGAAACAGGGTTTATACCCGTTCCGCCAGCTACATCGCGTTGCTACTAGGCATCTGACCTCCATGGCTCCTGTTTACTCTGCTAAAGACGACAAACTCGTTCATGAATTGATAAGGATCTCTCAGAAGAACCCAAAACTTATCAAAAGTTCTGAGTATGTCGCTCCGGAGGCTCCGGAAATGATCGTTCGGAGCTGGAAGATGAACGAGTACAAGTATTACGATGTCCCATCTCCATTCCCAACTCTCGCCCGCGGGCTGTTCACAACTGAGGTGAACGAAGGCAGGAAACGCTCTAGTAAAGACAAGGAGTATCGGATCGTCGTTCGAGGCTATGACAAATTCTTCAATATCGGCGAAGTCCCGTGGACCACGGTATGTCATCCCGTTTCCGTTGATACGGCGTTTGCCTTGATTGACTAAATCCGTTGCAGTGGGATTCTCTTGAAGCACATACCGCTGCGCCGTACACTCTCTCGTTGAAGTCAAACGGTTGTATCATCTTCATCGCCGCTCTCACTTCGACAAAACTCGTGATCACTTCAAAACATTCTCTCGGGCCCGTTGGTAACGCTACACGTAGCCACTCTCAGGTCGGGGAGGAGTGGTTACACAAACTTCTTGAGAAGGCGGGGAAAACTACCGAGCAGCTCGCCGAGACGCTCTGGGAGAAGAATTGGACCGCGGTAGCAGAGGTTCGTCTGATTCTAGCTGTCGCCCAATCTCTGCTAATTAAGTCTGTGTTAGTTGTGTGACGATGACTTCGAAGAACACGTCTTGCCATACCCTCCGGAAAAATCGGGACTGTATCTCCACGGCATCAATGAGAATGCGAGAGATTTTCGCACACGGCCAACTGATGTTGTCGACAAGTTCGCAGATGAATGGGGTTTCGTCAAAACCAGGACTATCGTACTCAAATCCATCCAGGAGATCAGGGATTTCGCTACGAAGGTCGGCGAAACCGGAAAATGGGACGGTGAAGCCATCGAAGGTTTCGTCGTCCGCACTCAAGTCACCGAACCTCCTACCGACGGAAGGCATCCTGTCTCCCTATCACCGTACGAGCCCGGATCTTCTTTCTTCTTCAAGATCAAGTTCGACGAACCCTACATGATGTATCGCGATTGGCGAGAGGTTACGAAGATCCTTCTCGGTACTAAAGGACCTTTGAGTGATGCTCGTTTGCCTAAAGCGAAGCTGAAACGGCCGGAAACCAAGCTGTATCTCAAATGGATTAAAGGGGAGATCGGTCGGGATCGCCGACAGTTCGAGGACTATGGCAAGGGCAAGGGGATCATCGCTACCCGGGAACGGTTCTTGAAATGGATGGAGACTGGTGAGGCCCAAGAGGCAGCGTTGAACGAGGACATCTCCACTTCAAACGTTACATTTGGCAAGACGATCATCCTACCGATTGCGATACCCGGTGTCGGTGAGGGCTCTGCCTACCCCGATCTTTGAGTTATGTTCTCACCTTACCACAGGAAAGACTTCTATCTCAGCGGCACTCGAACATCTCTTTGGCTTCGGACACACTCAAAGTGACGATGTCAAGTCTAAGAAGACTGGCCGTCAGTTCGTAAAGAATGTTCAGGCATTGTTGAAGAAACACGATGTCGTGATCGCTGACAAGTGCGCAAACCATCCTTGACCCATTCATTTGTCTGACAACTGGAATAGGAATAACCACTTGAGGCAGCATCGTACGGCTCTCCGAGACGCCATCCGGAGCGACAACCCTCCAGTCCGGCTACTCGCTCTCAACTGGGCCTTTGAGCAACCACTCTCCACAATTCACCGGATTTGCAGTGATAGAATCTACGATAGAGGGGATAAACACCAAACTCTTCACGCGGACGTTCACGGAAAATCACACGAAGACGTAATCTGGGAGTTCATTGAACAACGCGAGGAGCTCGAGGAACACGAAGTCGACGAAGTCGTCGAGATGGACATCAACGAGGACCTTGAACACGCCCTGGATCGAGCTGTTGATGGCTGTGTCCGTATCCTTGGGTTAGAGAAGCCAGATCAGGAGAAGGTTGGACTGGCGCTGGCTGCTGCTCGTGGTTATGAGCCCACGAAAAAGAAGGAGGAGAAGAAAGAGAAGGAGAAGAAGGGAAGGAAGGGCAGGTCGCCCCGCTATTACGGGTTCGTCCCGGAGGTCGACTTGCTCGAACTCCTCAACCCTGTCTTCTCAGCACCAGGAGATGCAGACGCGGCTGACGGGAAACGGTTCTTCACCAACCTGAAGAAAAACCGCCGGATCACAAAGCAACCTCACATCACCATCGTCCACTCGAAAGCCCTCGATGAGGAGTGGGCTCAACCATTATGGGACCGTTGCTCCGAACTCTATCTCTCCTCCACTCCCACTACTTTCCAATTCACCCTTGGATCCGTTGTGTGGAACGACCTGGTTATGGCTGTCACCGTTGACGAGGTTGTACCCGCGTCTGGAGACGATGAAGCGGGGAAATCATTTGTGGATCAACTCCCGCAGGAGGTTTCGAAGAAACTACACATCACGGTCGGGACCGCGAGCGAGGATATCCCGGCTGTCGAAGCGCGCACGCTTGTAGGGGATTGGAGGAACGGAAAGGACACGAGGTTGGTGCAGCTTTCGAACATACCCACCACGAAGGGTCGCATCAGAGGGCTTTCCTCGTGAAAGGTCGCTCGCTCGGTATCGGTCATTTACTCCTCAATGCATCACTATATCCATGTACGCACTATGAACCTGTTACTACAACTCGTTGGCAATACACTTTTAAACCTCATTCCCAGATCGCCACTTCAGGCCCCTTCGGCGGTGTGTGAGCTATAAGTGAACTCCGCATCTTCCTGCTCTGAGCTCTCTTCCAGTCCCTTCCCAGAATTCCCCCGTTTTTCCCTTGCTGCCAGGTAATCTTCGAAGGACCCTTCTGCCCAGTAGTTTTCCCCGTAGTCCAAGAACAATTCCTTATTCTTCGCTATATTCTTCGCTGTATTTATGCGTCAGTGACCGCTAGAAAACTACCCCTGACGTTGACACGGACTTGCGTAATACACGATGCGGTGCTCATCGTTGACGAACCAAGCTGAAAGTCCTGTCGTTCATTTCCTTATCTCATGGAATTCACCACGGCGACATACCAAATGCCGTGACGTTGAAATCTTTGTTATGGTTCAAATATCGGGTCTCGTTACCCACGGTTAGAGCATCAAGTGACAACGACTTGTTCAGGTCGAAGAGGTAATTGAGTTCTGTGTACCGGGTCAAGTACCTGTCGTGCAAGCTCAGTAAATCCTCCAGAAGTAGGGTAAGTACGTACGGTCTTGATGTGTGTTCGCAGTTCCAATAAATCTCCCCCACGTATTCTAATCAGTTGGTGAGTATCCCGCAATGGACATTGTAGAGAGAAGCACGCCACCTCCGATAAAGTCGTCTTTCTTGATAGACTGCGTAGCGAACGCACCAAGGCCGTACTTCGCCGCTGCCACCTCCACTGGCTTTGTAACCGTATGGTCAGAAGTTTCCCAGGATTATTGCGGAGCGTCGAAAACCCACCTTTACTTGTCCTTTTTGCAGAGAGACGTTGGAGCAACAATAGCCTTTGATGCCTGTGCATGACTTTCTTGAGCCGCCAGGACACATCCCATACAAGGCCAGTACCTGCTATGGTCTCACTATGCATTACCCCACGTCAGGGCGATCTAAGAAACCTCCAAAAGTATCACATACCGAGCATGACACCCGCCACAGACCTCAGGGTCACACTCCCGGTGTGCCGCCTGACATTCACACTTGGAACGCTTTTCGTCCTTTGAAGTCTTGCATGGTGGATTTTTGGGGCCAGTCCGTCTCCATTTACATGAACAGCCTTTCCTGCTAGCGATCAGAACAGCGGCTTTTCCGCACCGGCGAACGTACCACCGAAGGAAACCTAAGACCCAGCATTTTAGTAAGCGAGCCGCACTATGGTGCTGTCGGGAGTCTGGCTCACAGCTTTTGGTGCACGGGCAATTACGTGAACAGTGAACTCTACGTAGATAACAGTGACACTCTCCTCGTGTGGGTTTATGGCACGGTCCTTCATGATCACAAACCTTTCCACTGAGTAATGTCAGCGCCGTGGTGATAAAAGGAGGATATATTATACGCTGTGAATCCTAGCCACGGAGCTTCAGGTTTACAATCCCCTAGAAAACTCCTGAGCGAGTGCGGTGGTCGAAATTCAAACGAACGTACTGAACCATGACCTTCCCGGGGGTTCGGGGTCATGGGAAGGAATTTCGTGGTGCATGAGGCCGGAAACAAGCGCCGAAGAGAATAGCTGACTGCGATATGCGAAAACCTTAGACGATGTTAGACCTAGAGCTGTCGCCAGGCAGAGTAATTACATCTCTGCAACTTAGCCGACACAATCCTGCAAGATGGCATGGTAGTTCGTCCGGTAGGAGCTTTATCAACGAGATCACATCTTTTGCCATGAGTTCTCTTGGAGCCATGTCCTGATTTGCGTCGAGTTCAAATGATGTTTTAGTCGCAGGGAACACGCACGACATATTCGTCGCTCTCCAGCGTGAAGCACATATTATCACAGTTCTTCTTGGCTTTCAGTCGAAGGGAATCATTGTTCAACGTCGGTTTGATGTTCCGATTTAACTTGCGATCATTGACTACGGGTGACGGTTCACCGAGGGTAAGATACGTGATGAATCACGTACTATGAGAAGGACACGCTGACTGGATGCAACCCAAGAGAGGGCAGAACTGGCGTAACATTGAATCAATGCGCGATGGGACATCCCACTTTTCGATGACGCATAGATCGTCTCCCGTGCTCTTCAACATTCCGGGCCACTCAAGGAGATCCCTAATGATCTTCACTCAGAGCACAAGAACACACGTGTAGGGCGCCTACCGTTGCTCACACGCCCAAAGCAGGCCATCGGAGTCAGTAGTGGGTATATCGGCCTGGGGTAACACAGTCTCTGCGTCAATCTGAGGGGCGGTGTAGCCGAGCTTGCGAAGCTTTAAGAATGCCTGAAGTTGTATAACCTCGACTTTACACGTTCAGCGTGTCGGAATACAGGACGTCGAGATGGACTACTCACGGTCTGGATCAGACAACGATTGCCAACGAAGCTTTGGATCTGTGTAGTCGTTGTCCTGCAAAAATTCCTCGAGAAATCTTTTCGACTGGAACCTTGCCTCATCCGCGTATGGTATAAACAGGGGCGTGACAAAAGGGTTGTAATTCCACCTTTTCGCCATCACATTCTGATTGCTTGGTGTGCACGCCTGATATCTGGGATGTGCTCGCACGACGGGTAAAGCCCTGGGCAACGACTGACGTATACCGGAGATTGGTCGCTTCAAGTGGCGATAGGTCATGATATCTATATCTTGAGAGAAATACGTTGAATCTTCTGCTCTAGGCGCATCCTGGGCAGGGGTATCAGTCGCGAGTGAGACAATAACCTCGGAGGCGTATCCAGTCTCCCAAGCGTAGAAATCGTTCCAGGCGGAGCGGTATGTGTCCAGAATCCTTTCCTCCGCCATCCTCTGGTCTGATCCGTCGGGAGAGATCGAATGACGATGGGAGTGATCGTGGGAAACTTGAGCTTTGCGGCCGCGGTCCGCGTCGCGATCCTCTTCTGTTCTTGCACCTGACTTTACCTGGACAACATCACAAACAAGAGCTTGAACCATCGTGACGAATAGCGCATTGCGAGTATGTTGTTTGCCAACTTTAACCAAGACTTTACGTGCGTAGGTATGTCTCGCAACGGGTGGTCACGGTTGCTCAGGTGGCTCTAGATGTATTTCTGTCGGAACGAGGAAGGGCTATAGCATCACGAACTGTGATCCATTTGGGAGAGTTTACACAATGAGTACGTTCCAGTCCTCACCTAAATGGCGTTTCATCTTCGCTCACAGTCAAGGCTAGACGATGGTGCTCGGGGAATCGTCGAAATGCTCTTTTGCACATCCCTAATCGCATTGGTTGGTGCGGCGGACCAGCCACAGTCTAGCCCGAGGAAGTTACAAATTGTCAACACCAAGGTGGGTTCACGTGAATCCTTGTCGGACTGGGGTTGGTGACCAACCTTCTCACAGCGACAGTCCATGATTTGCGAGTTGTTGTTCCCCTCCTCGATACTCGCGGTCAAACTCAACCGGAAAACTCTCGTCGTTGTCCTTGAAGCGGAGATTTACATATACGACATTTCGAATATGCGACTGCTTCATGTCATTGAAACCACCCCCAACCCCGAAGGTACGTGGCCTGATCAACTCCTTTTTTGGTGGACCTGACTCCCGGGCGATGCAGCCATCGTGGCACTATCCCCTTCCTCGGATAACTCATACCTTGCATATCCATCCGCCGTTCCCTCCCCCACTACTGCCAATCTCGTCAACCTCAGCCAATCCCCGCAGACCACCCCAATACAACAATCAGGGGATGTCTTCCTCTTCTCTACTCGCTCACTCACCGTCTCAAATGTAATCCAAGCACATAAAGCACCCATCTCTTTCCTTTCCATCAACTCGACTGGTACTCTTTTGGCAACTGCATCTGACAAGGGCACGGTTATTCGCGTTTGGAGCATTCCAGGGGCTGAGAAACTGTATCAGTTCCGGAGAGGTACCCGAGAGGCCCGGATTTACTCGATGAACTTCAATTTGGTCTCTACGCTGCTAGCTGTTAGTTCCGCGCACGATACCGTCCATATCTTTAAGCTGGGACCGCAACGTGGTTCTCCACCATCCCGCCCGAAGCCACCCCCGAGCCCTGGGGGTTCTGTCGACAGTAAGGAGGGTTCTCAGACTGCGCTAGATGCCGGTTACGATGCATACGTCGAGAAGAAGAGAAACAGTAGCGTGTCGTGAGTTAATTTTCATCCCTTCCGAACGCAATCACAATAACCTGTCCAAGGTCCAGCCTGCGTAGGCGATCGCTAAACCTCACAAAGAACCTCACCGCTTCTGTCGGTACATACCTCCCAAGTGCCGTCACCGAGATGTGGGAACCTTCAAGGGATTTTGCTTTCCTACGGCTACCCACGAGCGGTTCACGTTGTGTAGTTGCTCTGAGCGGGTAAGTCCGTCGGTCTTGTGATCTAGTGGTTGATTCCTCAATCGCGGAAAAACTAGTACTATGCCCCAAGTCATGGTCATCTCGGCGGAGGGTGACTTCTACGTGTACAATATCGACCTGGATAATGGTGGAGAGTGCTTATTGACAAAGCAGTTCAGGCAAGCCTCCATTTTGCCACTCGTTTCTTCGCAACTCATTAGATCTCAGTATATTGGACCCCGCTGAAGGGGCCGTAAATGACTAACAGCTTCTCTTTACGCCCACCCTCATCTCCATGTCCGTTGCGAGTTTTACTCCAGCTCTTGCGTTCTTGTTGAACAAGCACCAATGAAGATATTACTATCTAGTACATGGATTACACGGATGGAAGTAACATAAGTCAAGCGCACATGTGGAACATCTATTCTTCCATCCCATCACTATCTTCCTCCTCGCTATCGCTCTCTTCGCCTTCAGCGACGTCGATGGGTTCAATGGCAATGTCATGATCTGCACCCATGTACGAGTCGCAGATGACAGAGAGCTTGAGTTCGTGACGTCCTTGTGGTAGGGTGAACTCGAGCTTGACAGAGAGGTTCTTGTTGACCGTAACCTTCTTGATCGATAACAGTTGTCGGGTACTCTGCTCCCCGATGACGAGCCACCAGTTCGGTAGCTTTTTGAATGGATAGTAAGGCGCGACCGCGATTTGGTCGTCCGCATCTTCCTCGTCAGCGTCACGGGTGAGAGCGACCTTGAGTGTGATGGGGGAACCGGCGGTGTAATCACCCTTCACCAGTTCGTAGTTCACATCCAGAGCAGGATACGAATTTACGAAAGCGGCAACGTCCCGCCTGAGGACAGTATGTTAGAGTAGGGAATTTTTGCTTCGTTGGAAAGCACTCACATCTGTTTGCTGTTCATCTGCAGCAGCTGGTTCCTCTGATCATCCTCGAGATCAATGACATCGTATACCGACTCGACCCCAGCATCCTTGCAACGCTTGATTACCTCACCGTCGAAGTGAGGGATCTGTTTGAGGGGAGAATCTGTCTCCCACATCGCCTGAACACACATTTGAGAAAGGTCCATCGCTCCCACGGCATTCAGCCAAGCATTCGACGACATGACATCTACGCAAGCCGACAACAAGTTCAACACCTTCTCAAGTACGAGGACCTGATCGGCGGCGAGGTCAGGTGGAAGTTGGAGGCGAGAGAAGTGGGCCTGAAGGAGCAAGCAGGTCTTGAAGTGGGGGGCCTCGAAGTTGGGGCGCGGCAATTTGACAGGCACGCGGTCGTAGATACGTCGTAAGAGAACGTCTTCGTGTCGTCGGATGGGAATGTTCTCGAATTCTGCCGACGAAGAAACGATCTCAAGCAGACCCTTCAACTTCGTCTTCTCCTGCAGAGACGCGGTGTACACCTCCACCGTGATGTCTAAAGGGGGAAGCGTCAGCCTGTCGAGTCAACTTTTGAGGGTTCCGATCGTAAAAGACGCACATGAGATGTTGTAGTATGCGGCAATCATACCAAGGTTGAGGGCCGACAGGGACATTTCGTCATCCTCTGTACAGTCGTCAGTCTCAACGCATGCAGATTCCAAACAACACCTACCAATTGTAATACACTTGGAGTTGACTAAGTCGTTCAACGTGTTCTCCACAAGCTCCGACAAGTGGTCGGAGAGGTGACTGTGGCTGACATTGTGGAGGTTGTAGTAGTTGGGGTTTTGGGTCATCCTACGGTAGAAGTACGTCCACGTCAAGATATCCTGGATTCATCATCAGACAAGCTCATTACTGAACTCTGGTGGAAACGTTACCATGGCATCTTGCTTGTTTTCGATGGTCTTGACAGCAATCTCCGACAGGAAATAATCGTGCATCATATTCGTGGGGAGATGCGACTCGATAGGGAGACCTTCCGACAAGAATTTCTTGTAGAAGTCCTTCCTCGTCTGTTGACACATGAGGATGCACCGGCTTCTATCATCTTCAAGGGGTCGGCAGGCTCGGCCCATCATCTGGAGGACCTCCATGACGGGGTAATCGACATATCTGTGTTCCCTGCCTTCATAGTATTGAACGCCCATAATGATGACCATATAACTTGCGACGGGCAGACTCCAAGCAGTCTCCTGTTATTCAGGTAAGTCCTAGTGAACGTGGGGAAAGATAATAGAATATACCCTTGAAGCAATCATGACCTGGATAGCACCAGCCTTGAAGAGGCGTTCAACGATACGCTTGTCCTGTTTGTCCAAAGCCTCATGGAAGTACCCGATACCGTACCTAAGAGTCTCGACCAGACCCTTGTCGGTGATGTGATCCAAATGTGGCTGGAGGTCTTCCTCTTCAATGTTCAGAAAGCGTTTCGAGTTTTCGTCAGAACCACAGTGAGCAATGATGTCATCGGCAGTAAGTCTACACTGCTTTCTTGAAGAGACAAAGATGATGACTGGTTTAGTAGGCGAGTATTCGAGGACAGCGAGATACGCAGGCTTGGACATCGAGATCATGAGTGAGGGGAAGTGTGGGATAGAGAAACTCTGTAGGTGAACGTCGAGGTCGAGTGGTCGGACGCTGCGAAGCACTATAAGTCTCATTAATCGGCGTTCGCAGAGGGATGCACTCACTGCGGTGGGAAGTTGAAGATGTGGTGAGAGGGAGCGCCGATCCATTCACCAAGGTCCCTAGCATTCGCGAGAGAGACTGAGCAAACCACAATACGAGTGTTGTTGTCGGTCTGCTTCGAGATATAGCGAGTACGAGATATCACAATCTCGTAGGTCGGTCCAATCTCCGCACCGATCAACTGAACCTCATCACAAATAAGGAGGCCAAGGTTCTTCACGTTCTTCCTCTGTTGCCACCTTCGAGATATAACGTCCCATTGCGTGGGAGTGCAAACAATCACATCTCCCTTCTCGAGCAGACGAAGATCAGCGCTTGTCTCTCCGGTCAGGCTCACGATCTCCTTGCCGCCCTGGACTCCCCCAAACTTCGCCTTCCACTCGGCCAAACGGAGATCGACCATATCTTGATACGGCTCAATGCAAACCGCACGCTTAGGTTGTGGCAGACTCCAGAGTCGCATCAACGCAAACTCTGCACAGATGGTCTTTCCGCTACCGGTAGGAGCACCGATGAAAACGTTATCGTCAGTAGTGTACAAAGGTTGGAAAACCTGGGTCTGGATCTTGTTGAACGTCTTGATGGTGGAAGAGTAGATGGCTTCGAACTCTTTGTTGTGAAGGGCGGAGATAGGAAGATGCTGGAGATCAAGGAGAGTGGTTGGCGGAGGGAACTTCTCGGGGAGGATGAGGTGCTTGAAAGAAACAGGGACGCGAGTCTCCGAGTTCAGCCATCGGTCAGAGAGGATGGAGATGAAGTAGTTTGGCGGAACGGGGTCGAACATCGGAACGGTGATTGTGACGTTGTGTTCCATATCGGCGTACTTTTGTCGAAGGATGAACGTATCGCTGAAGAGAATGATTTCGCCATCCACATCCTCTACGAGGATTGTGAACGACTCAGCACCCCCATGAACCCTCTCGTCCCATTGGAAGTCAGGGATAATGGTGAGGTCGATGCGAAGGAGGGAACGAGTGATAGGCTGAACGGAGGCTTGCAACCTGAACAAGGAACATCGTTAAGTAAATAATGGGGGAGGACTTTAGCGAACTCACTGTAATTTCGGGAAGTTATGTACCAAACGATGCACCAGTTTACCGGCATTCTGGAGGTTGAGAAGCTCCCCAATCTCTTGTGGTGTCTGTAGGAACAATCAGCTGGGACTTTGGGACTTGCGAAAATTCTCACAAGATCAAAATAGCGATCCCATGGCTAAAGCGGAAACATCAACGAAAAGAAGATCAGAGCAGCGGAGGAACTCACAAATTGTTTCGCCTCCGCCCTTCGAATAATATCAGCAGGGACTCCCTTGAACTGCCTCAACGGTGTCATAGAACCCCACCTGGCCACGACTCAGTACTGGATAACAGACGGACGCGATCTCTCAACTCACATCCGACGCTCAACCATCTTGCAGAGTGAGAGAGCACACTTGGCAGGGACAGCCCATGCCCGCTTCAAACAAATCTCGTAGATAGCACGAAGAATTCTAGAAGGATAAACACAGCTCAGAACGGTGGCAGGGCAAGGAAAGAATGGGGCTCACCGTCCAGCAGATTGTTGAACATAGACCATATCTGCAACAAGAGCGAAGCCCTCGAGCTTTAGCCCAGAGATATACGCCTGCAACAGGACATTGATCTTGGCGGCGGGTTCATCTATGCCCTCTTTCACAGGGATCGGCACACGCTCCAACAGCTTGCCCAACTCGAGCTTCTCCTCTTGACGGACAGGAAGGAGCTTGAACTCCTTCGAGAGAGCGAAGACACGGAACAGCTCGATGGTAGTCATAGTGGATCGGAGATGCTGATGGTAGGTGGCCATGGAATCGTACGTCACATAGAAGTGCGAGGCGATGCGTCCAAGGTCAGTACTCTGGAACTTTCCAGAGGCTCTTTCATACTTGATGAGGTGACATTTCTCGAGAAGAGCAGCGGCAGTGTGAACGATATCAGCGCGTTTCTGGACGAGAGAACCATCGTCATCTTGGTAATCAACGCCAATACTGTACAAGACGGGGTCCTTGAGCATGCGTACGTACCTGTGAAGCAGTTAATAATGTTTACATGCGTAGGCGTGTGAATGAGACCTACAAGTATGTGTACCCGAGCCACTGCACGGCTTCGTCTCGGTTCCGGATGGTACCCAACACAATCTCGGCGTTGAGGTTATCAGAAAGTTTCGACACGAACTGGGATTCGATCGGGAGTTGTTGGTTTAGCAAGCTGAGGTAATACTGAAGCTCCGCATGATTGGTAATGATGATGCCCTCCCCGAACGTATCGTACTGCGGACGGCCAGCACGCCCAAGCATCTGCAAGACATCTTGTGGGGAGAGCTCGACCCATCGGCCCTTCTCCGGGTTATAGATCTGGGTGCCCTTGATGATAACGGTATGTGCTGGCAAATTGACTCCCCAAGCCAAAGTAGCGGTGCAAACTAAGACCTGGATATGACCGTCGGCGAAAAGCTCCTCCACAAGACCACGGTCTTCTCGAGTCATACCGGCATGGTGGATACCAAAGCCGAAGGGGAGGAGGTCCCTGAGGTTCGGATCCTTCACGTTGTTGGCCTCTTCCTGAAGAATCTCCCTCGTGGCCGCATCTGGCCGCACGAATTGAGTGATGGTCTCTTTTTCGACGGACATGTCACGGATGAACTTGGCTGTCTTCGCGGTCTCCTTCCTCGAGTGAACAAAAACCAACGTCTGGTTCTTCCCGGCTTGCTCGAGGAGCTTCTCGTAGCAAACCTCGTTCATGACCTGATACCGTTTGATCGCCTTTTTCTCCGTGATACCGATGAACTGTTGTTGGAGACCACAAGGTCGATAGGAGGAGTCGAAGTAGAAGAGACCCTTATTTTCGTCGACGCGGAGGAAGGTAGCGACGTCCTGATAGTTGGGAAGAGTAGCGGAAAGTCCAACCAACCGGACGTAATCGTTCGTCTGTTCCATTCGTCGGATGGTCCTCGCAATGATACTTTCAAGAACAGGTCCGCGCTCGTCATGAAGAAGGTGAATCTCGTCGATGATGATGAGACGCACAAGGTTCGTATAACTAGTGTCCGTGCTCTTCCTCGTGATGACATCCCACTTCTCCGGGGTCGTGACGATGATTTGAGTCTCGGCGATCTGTTGTTTCGTCATCTGAGAGTCTCCGGTTAACTCGCGGACGGTGATCCCGAAGTTTTTCAGCCTTTGTGAGAAGTTCCCCACTTGTTCCTGGACGAGTGCCTTCATTGGTGCGACGTAGACAATCTTGAAAGAATCCAGCTCGAACTTCCCCGTCTCTTCATCACGCCACTTCGCCATTTCATTAAGAATTGAAAGCATTGCGACGTTTGTCTAACAGAGTCGTTAGTTCGGTGCCGTTCACATGGGGGTAAGTTATCGACATACCTTTCCAGCACCAGTGGGAGCACATAACAGGATGGGTTCATCTGTACCGAAGGCGACGGGATAGAGCTTACTCTGAATCCGGTTCAGTGTCTTGGTACCAGGGAATGCTTCACGAGCCCAGGAAGGAAGTTCGTCGATGGGAATAAGGTCGCCGGGAACAACAGGTTTTTGTTTCGGGGCCGGGACGTGGATCTCTTCGTAACTTTTCCTGGCACGTTTAAACGATCCTTCTGGAAGCTTGCACTTCTTGTTGGACATGAGGTGGCCGCCCTGACTGAAAGCCATCGATTCGAGATCCACAGTTGCCTTTGGTTGCACGGTAGAGCCGGGAGCGATGTTTGCGGTCTTCGGTACGGTCTGCTTCGCGCCCTCATCGATGTCCATGGCGTCCGTTCGAGCCTTGGCCTGACGATCCCCCGACAGCTCCCTCAAGATCCAACCCAGACCCCTCTCCCGCATCATGACTTCCACATTTACCCTCTCGTCCGCGTCACTCCTCATCAACTTGGTGCACCATACAACTACGTCGCGGTTCTTGAGGAACTTGGTGATAACATGGAAATGATCGTACTCGAAGATATCCATGAGCTCGTTTTCACAGTCTCGAGGGTTAGATTCCGAACCGAGGACAGACATGACCTTGGAAGCCTTCTCGGCAGCGGTCTCGGGGTCAGGATAAATCTCGGCAATTTGTCGCTGAACCCAGAAAGCGTCGATCGAGTGGGGAGGGACGATATCCTTGTCGACGTCGGCACGAGATTTTGTCCGCGAAGACGAACCGCCGGCAAAGACCAGTTCGTCCCCTTCAGCGGCGTCCGCGGGTGATTGCTCCTCCTGGGCCTCTTCCTCCTCATCTTCTGATTCGCCCCGTACCTCGAACCTTTCATCCTCCTCTTCCTCCGGCTCCTCCTCGTCGATGATGACGTTGACACCCAACTCATCATCGATTTCGGCGTCCTTCCTCTCCAAGTCCGGATCGACCTGCATTTCGTCCTCCGCAATATAATCCGTGATCTTCTTTGACAGGCTCACGAGCTGAGCAAACGAGTCACCCGTTATCGGACCGACAACCTCCTCAACCTCCTTCTTCTTGTCGTAATCTTTCATGTTGTCGTTTTTCAGCGTCTCTAAGACCGTGTCGGCGGCGCTGCGAACGACGTCCTGAGCCTGATCTCCGAGCGCGCTATGAACGAGGGCAAGTATCATCTCGTAAACCTCTCGCGTCTCCGCGGTGCGAGGACGATAAATCAAGCCTTCGACGTCTTGAGTAGCCTCAATGATGTCAGTGTAGCCGAAACCTGACTCTGCTACTCTTCGTTTTGACGGCTGCCTGTCCGATACGTCTCGGCCCTCGGTCGCCTTTTTCTTCTTCTTATCGAGGTCCTTTGGAGCCTGGCGCTGGACGCGCGAGCCCATTTGCTTTGGGTCGATTCGTCCTGCGAGAGAAGTCGGTGCGCCGTCGGGTTCCTTGTCGCCTCTGGGTAAGTTGGAGCGGTCTGGAGTTAAGACCAAGGAGGCAATCGCGCCATAGTTGTAACCGGAGAGATCTGGCTTTCCAGCGGGAGGCATAGTCGTGAAACCGAAGAGACCGATAGAGAAGAGAGTAATAAGGACTTGGTTATAACCAAGCCGCGCAGCGTGACGCGAGGTCACGGACAAAAACGTTACGCGCGTATCTTGATCCGATCAACTCACGGAAGACTGAACTTGAGTCGACTCACATCGGACAATAATTATGAGCATCAACGAGTTGGCCAGTGTTTTTAGAGAGACAAGCGGAGCGATAGATCTTCTTTAGCCCATGGCAATTGGCTCTGTCGGTTTTCATCCGCCAGAACCCGCGCAATGGAAAATGAGCCCAGCACTTGCAACTTCGAATCTACTGCTTTCAAGGACCCTGCTGTACCGATCAGCCCGGCAAGTGCGATAAAAACATGGCTAAGCCAAACCCTGGTGAATGGCCTACTGTAGGACAGTACGTATGAATCCCAGACAATGACGAACTGCCTCATAACTTGCTGTCCAAGACCAGGACTGACGAAGCAGGACCTGTAAGTGGAAACACGGTTTGAGGCTCCGTCAATTCATCGAATGAACTCGGCAATCACCGTCATCTGAGCTCCGCGGCCACCGCTACGTTGATGTTAACGTTCCACCCTAGCCTTCGCCATGTCGACGAAGGACAGGGAGAAGGATACACCAGTCAGGCAATCATCGACATCCCGTGGAACTGAACCTCAATTATCCCTCGGGTTGAAGTCGAAGTACTTTTCTCCAGACCGGATCAAACTTCCGCTTGTGTTGAACGGGGAGGCGGGGTTGAGAGACCTTGACTCTGACGGAGCAGAGGTGCTTCATGCTTCAGGGTCGAGTCGTCATGCGTCCAAGAAGCGTAATGTGTCTGAGGTCTCCGGGTTTTCGAAGCCTCCCGGTAAGAAGAAGAAACCTAGCAGACCGTACGCACCACCGGAGAACTATGCACATCTTGCACACCTCCCGGACTACCTCAAAGGCAACCTAGACGGTAAGTAAGGATCGGATCCATGTAAAACAACTCTCACGGATGTGTTCTGCAGTCGTGTTCTGTGGCATAAAGTGAGTGACGCGCCACATGCAGCGGTAATGGCACGCCCACAGAGATCAGTCCAGCCGTGAGGTCGTCTACGGACGGACACCATTACGCTCACCCGACCAACCACTTTTGGAGGTGTCTAACCCTGTCAGGTTTTACTGGCCCTATAACCGCACCAGAGGATCACACGCTTCCGGAGAAATATAACCTCGGTTTAGTAAGTGATAAAGACACCTCCCCTTCCACAGAAGCTCATTACCACAGACGAACCTCATTGACAGGCCTTCAGCGGAGGTTAGAAAAGGAAAGGCGGCGGTGGATTATCCGCTGATTCCTTTTCTCGTAGCAATCGGAACTATCGAAGGAAGAGATGCGGGACGCTGCCCCTGGCCTGATTGCCAAAATCGGGATGCACAAACCTCTCGTCGTTTCCTTCGTTGGCAAGGCCATCTGGGGCCACGTCGAGTCGTATTTGGTACGGATAATCAAAGAAAGAGGGAAACACCCGCGGAAACATCCGTTTTCTTATGATCTGCAACCGTACAAACTTGTCTATTCCGATGATGTCCTCAAGAGTCCGTCCGCCCAGTTTCATCGTTCCTGTAATCGTGACTGACGGATTGACTAACAGAATCAACTCAAGAGACACTATTCTTCGTTGTTCCGAGCACATCTGCCAGGGTTGTTGGGTATGATGTAAGCTCGGGTCTTATTCGCGACCGGTCCTCTAACGGTATTTTCTATTCCTAGCTCAAAGCCAAAGCAGCGATGTTCACACTTCTAAGGTCCCGGTTGGGTGAGGTAAAAGCAGGCGAGGTCGACACCACTTCGATGATACCAGTCCCATTCCCCATCCCACCACTAGATTCGGCGATTCACTCTCGTATCGCAACACCACCTGCGAGCGTGTAACTCCGTGCGTAAAACCGATAAGGTCCGTGTTCTGGGCGTTAGTGTGCCGCCACAACCCTCGGGAAATAGACAAGTTCACTGGTACAAATTATCAACTCTCCTTTCTGGACCTGCCACGAACACGGGGTTAGACATCGAACAACCTATATCCAGACAAGGGGCCGCTCACACTTCGATTGTTTCTTGTGGCTCTAACCTTCTGACTTTTGGCCTTTCCTCGCGGTAGCGACTGTATCCGAATTGATCATACGCGAGTGATACTCAACTTCATCTTTCTTCGCTCAGCGTTTCCTCATCAAATCAGGATGCGCAGCCTTGACCATCCCCTGGAGCTGCCTCTTCCGACGGTCCTTTGACCAACCAGGATGGGCTTTTCCGTTCTCTTTTCTTCCCCAGACCTTTGTGGTACGAAAAAATCTTGTGTGCTTCCTTCTTTTCGACGTAAACCTCGAGGCAGGACTTCCTCTGGGTATGATGAGATTATACGTTCAATCGCGCTACGACGTTTCTCGTCAGCTGGATCTTGTGGCTGGTAGGACCGCGATCAACAGCCCGCAGAGAGGCGATGGAAACTCTATTGTGGAATTAAGGGGCGTTAGGGTCGTGAGTAGTCTTGGTTTCGTTTCTCTTCCAATTAAGCGATTAGGCTCTAAGCGAAGCGAACGACCTTCTACGTCAGGTGTGCGTTTTTGTCGCCAGAGGGATAACTGGAACATTCCAAGACGCGATCGGCACCAGGCATGATCAAAATTCCAACAATGACGTTCATACAAAACAGGTCACGAGGTGATACACAGACGCATAGATTACGCGGCGAGTTCTCAAGGTTCCGGGGTATCCTTCAAAGTCCGACGAGTAAGTATTGCCAACAAAGGACGCGAAGAAGGAACATACCTTGCTTTCGAGAACCTTCTTAACTGCCTTATCCAAATCGAGATCGACAATACCCAGGTGGTATTCCACATCCGTCTTATTCGCGGTGGTTACCCAGTCCATGTGAGCCGCCTGGACAGCCGCGTTCAACCTCTTGCGGTTGTCGGCTACCCACCTGTTGTACGCAGCCTGCTGGTCTTCGACCGACTCGTTCCTCGGATCGTGCTTTGTCGTTTCCAAAGCTCGCTTGAACGAGTCGTCCTTGTGTTTGACCGACTTCCCGTGGGCTGTTCGCTTCTCGAGGTACAGCTCGATTCTAGTCTTCTCAGGGTGTACGCGGGAGGGGAATTTCAGCCACTCGATGGCCTCCTCGACCGACTTCCCGTTCATGCCGGGCCTCTTCTTCCTCTTTGGAGGCTCTGTCGCCGCACGTATGTCAGGGACGTCTTTGTGGCGCACGGAAAGTTTCTTTTTACGAAATTTACCTGGTTGCGGGGGGTGACGGAAAGGAGGATTCTGGACACCCTCCAAAATATCTTCCGCAATCTTTTGCGGGTCAAAAGGCAGAGTGCCGTCCTTGACGACAGAAAAATCAGCGAAGAAATGAGAGAAGAGCCTGGTTTGTAGCTTACAGTACCAATCATGTTGTGGTTGGAGAGTGAAGAGGGACAAAGGAGGGAGTTGTTCGCTTCCACAGATATTTATGATGACATGTGTGCAATTCCCATCCTAGGATCACAGGGCCAGGCGGGGATGACGTGAATATTAACTGGTCGGGCGGTAGCGCAGTACGCCTGAAATCCCCAGCCATACGGAAGGGACCGTACATCCAAATCTAGAGACCTTGAAGATGACCGGTCTAGCTAAAAGCCGGAAACGGGCCGTGGGTCCTCATCAACCTTTTCGGAAAATCAGCCTCAACTCAAACCACAACCAACATCATGGCCGAATTTTCGTGGTCAGACTCAGTCAAAGCTGCTTTCTCCCCTTGTCTCTCCTGTCTTAACTTCGCCTCTCGCTCACATCACAACGAGCGACCCTCTTCGCAAAATTCCTCTCGTCCGGATCTAGACCGTCTTCTCCAGGACGTAGACACAGACACCGAAGCGGAAACCCTCTCCCTCCACTCGAACATCGGTGGCTCGCGAAGAAAGAAGAAGAGGCGTGGCTCTCCCAAGAACATCACCCTCTTTGGCTATAACCTCTTTGGAAAGCCACCCATCAGGCTCGATGGTGATGACGATCTACCAGTCGGTGGACGGGGCTCATCTAATATCATAAAGAAGTCGATGTCTACTTCCACCTTGGACTCGGATGCGGCCCCTCTAGATCCCTCGACCATTGCGCAGTTGTCTGCTGCTCGACCCCCTTCCCCTGGTGCCGGCGAAGAGGAGCTGCGGAGAAAAGAGGAGCGAAGGAGGAGGCGAAGAGAGAGGAAGGAGAGGAAGGAAGCCCTGGAAAGGGCCATGGGTCAGGCAGACTCGGAGTTTGAAGGTTTCCCTGGTAGTGGTTCTGGTATCCCAGCTCCAACGTCTCCTCGGGAGTTCGTTCTCGTTTCCCCCATTTCTCCTAGTGAGGAATTGGTCGAAGATGCGGATCTCGATGCACAGGCCTACAACGCTACGAGGCACCTTGGAAGCACTCGCTCTGAATCCGATTCGCGTTCTAGGACGTCAACCTCCATGTCGAATCCCGATTCCTCCTATTACAATCACCACCACTCCTCACAACAACCCGTACCTATCGCCGCCCCGAGTACCCAGAGACAGAGTTCACGCGACATTCCTCGCAAGGAGAGAAAGTCATCCCGTCAAAAAGGGTCGTCCAAGTCTTCGTCCTCCAAGACTTCCCAATCCGCTTCGATACGTTCTCCTGTCGAGCCCACGTTCCCCCCTCAGCCGATCATCGTGAAACCAGAGTTCGAGGGATTTCCAAATGATGGTACTTTCCCCTCAACTGGGCTTAGTGGTGGAAGGATGAGCAGAAAGAACAGTGAGATGGGCGTTTTTCTTGCAAGACGAGGTGAGAATTGATGATGGCAACAACGATACCTAGGCCTGGTAACATTATATCTGTTGCTTCATGTACCATGACTGATTTACGCTGCGTCTCAAACTGCATTTTACGCTACAGTACATGTATACTTACGGGTTGTTTGCCTGTACTATTGACTCTCCAGCTTTCGTCCCCGCTGTGTTCTGGTACAGAATTAGGTGCTTTGGTCGCAGGACCGACGCCGTGTGGGGCATACCTGTCTGAGTTTTGCGAGATGGATCTTAAGAGTTTCGGCGTATTGGTCAAACCCAAGAGTGACCATGGCGTAGAGGATATCCTCTCCGCCTATGGTTTTGCGTTTCTCGACGAGGCATTTCTCTGCGGCTTCGCTTGTGATGAAGCTTATGAACTCCGAGACACATTCCTGAACGCATTCCTTCGCCTCCTTTGAGATTTTGGCCGTTGCAGGGACGCTGGATTTCATGATCCTTGCCACATTTGCAATCTTTCGATAAACGCGTCAGTCACAAACCCAAGCGAGGTGGGAGTGAAGAGAGAGAGAGAGAGGAAGTGTGAGGAGGGGAACGGGTCGAATGTGCAATGTAAGGGGAGAGTGGTCGTGCTCACGGGCAGGAAACGATCTTGTTCTCTGTACTCTCCGACTTCTTGGTCCGTTATAGGCGCAGGTTCTGGAGCATCCTGGGTAGATTCGGGAGCGGCGCTGGAACCGTCACTGAGGGGAGCGATATTTGGTGTGTACTCGGACGACATAACAGCCTTGACGAGACCTTTGAACTGAGTCCTAGTACTGGTACCCTCCCACACCCATTACAACTGTGGCACACCAGCCCACGACCACGCAACCGCCCCTCCTCGAGGTCTCTATTGAGTCGCTTTTAGACCGTACACGAACATTGCCCTGTCGGACCTCTCTAACCTCGCCGATGGGAATTCCGGGCTCAACATGTGGAAAATGGATGGGCGGGTGGCGAGGTTGACTCTAACCTCAAACGATTATCTCCTCATTTGATTCAGACCACGATGAGGCAAGTACCCCCTACTGTACTCCTTGACGAGAGCACATCCAATCCCATCGGGCTAACCATCCCCCATGCACAGTACGAACACGTACCGGATCCAGACCACTGATCCCACCAACGTCCCCGAGGTCCACTCCCATCCTCTGGACCACACCGTCCAGAAGTATCAGCTCAATCTCAGCGATCCATGCGGTCTCCGTCAGGGAGGTGTCCACCTCGTAACCGTCCCCCCACAAAACTCCTCTTCCGTCCCACACTGGCACAGCACCGAAGACGAATGGTTCTACATCATCAAAGCGGGACCCGACACCCAAATCGTCCTCCACGACGCATCTACTGGGCTCCGCGAAGAGCCCGTCAAACCTGGGGAGTTTTATGGATTCCCCGCTGCGAACAGGACCGCGCATGCGTTTAAGACGGGCGAGACCGAACTTGTGTATCTTTCTGGAGGGAGTAGGAAGGAACTCGAGGTTGTGCATTTCCCTGGACAGTCGAAGCGGATCGTGTTGGATCGGACGGGGTCGACGCCTAGCTGGACGACGGAAGAGGTCCATGTGAAGGATACCAAAGTCCCTGAACGTCCCACCAAATGATGATTAGAATCGGATAGTCAAGGGTGAGTGTCTCCTTCGAGAACTGTCTCGTTTTGATGATACCTTCACACACCGGGAGGGGCACCCTTAACTCATTGAGGACCCCTAAGAACACCCCAGGCGGACAATGCTATCCTGGTAAACGTGCTTCACCGCGACGGAACCGTTTGGTTGCGTTCGCCTAAGAACGGAAAACTGAACCCTTTATCCCCCCCTTCTTTTCTCCCTCCGCCGTCTTCTTCGGTGATACAGAACCTCCATCACTAATGTTTTGACGGTAGGCACCCATCCCTGAAAAGACACCTACGAATGGGCCTCTGCTGGTATATAACGTTAGACAATCAATACTACCAACACTTTCTCTCAACCTACGCAAACTATATTGTTGTGCGAGCAAATTGTGGTATTAATTTTGTCCTTTGCTGGATCTCGTAGTTTTGTAGATGAGCCAGAATTGAAGCACTCGTGAGAAACCTCAACTGACACATCTCGACGCGCAAAACTCAACCTCGGGCGAGTCGCGTGCCATTCGTCCCCAACTCCGAAATGCTAGCAGCGTACACACGGGCTGTTTTCTCTCTCGCTCGTCGGCGTGCCTTGCTCGCTCCCACAACACCTGCACCGTACACGTCTACTCTACTTCATGTCCGGGGTTACGCCTCTAAATCCGGAAAACACTCCTCCAAGGATCGATCCAAGGCGTCGAAAGCTCGACTGAAATCCTCGAACTTCGATGGTGAAAAGCATGGGGTCGTTTCTACGGACCAGCTGGTCCCGGGTTCGCAGCTTCGGATTGCCGAATCCGCGTTGGGTGAGTACCAGAAGTGTGAAGAGAAGATGGTTACGGCTGTGGAGTGGTACAGGAGAGAGGTCGCCAAGATGGAGACTAGGGTGAGCGGAAGGGTGACTCCGGAAATTCTTGCTCCCGTTTCTGTAAAGATCCCCGGGAGAGGGGCGAATGGGGTAAGGATTGAAGAGGTTGCTACCGTCGGAGTGAGGGACGGGTCGGTTTTGATCGTTACGGTCTTCGAGGATTCGGTAAGTGGTCCTGGCTGTTTTTTGTTCGTTCGATAGACTCCTCCTCCTGACCGGCGATTGTTCATAGTAGTCACTTCCACATGTTGAAACCGCTTTGTATGAAGCCAAGATCCCTGGTGTGGTTCCCCAGCGCGTGGACGCACGTACTATCCGGATACCAATTCCAAAGTTAGTCAGTGAGAATGACGTCCGAACCTACCGTCTTTAACGTTTCACTTCCACCGCCAGGCCGACCGTAGAAACTAGGAATAATCTGCAAACGGTCGCTCAACGTGAAGCAGAGAGTACCCGCGTCCAACTCCGTAAACACCACCAAGCGAGCATCAAGAAGGGAAAGATCGAGAAACACTCGGTAGAAGTGGAAGAGGTGCGTGTTTCTCTGCCCTCGTTGATGTTGGGTCAGATGTCGTACGAGCATCGCTGATTTGCGGATCCCGCAGTTCCAAAAACTGACGGACAAATACATTGCCGAGGTGGACAAAATCCTCGCGACTATGAAGAGACAGAAATGAAGCCTCCGACCCAATTCGCCGGATTGCGTCCTTGGGAGAGCTTCAACCTTGTTCCACTCCCCATCAAGCAACATCGCGTGTACTGGCCTAGACAGGCATACGCGGGACCCTCATCACACTTCTCACCCATCCACAATGTCAACTATCTTTACCCCGTAGTTATCACGTGCAACACCGTAGAAGGTGGATCACTAATATCAGGAGCCGCAGAGGTCAGATCTGACGTTCACAATCCTCATATTTAAGTCACGAAACATTCCGGGGCAATTTTTTTCATCGGTCGCAACGAATCCCCAACTCTTTCATCATGCCCTTCACTGAGATCAAGGCCACTTTCTTGTCCTCCCCTCACTTCGCCGTCCTCGGTGCGTCCAAGGACCAGTCCAAGGTTGGCACGAAGGTGGGTCTCGAGGAGCGACCATATACATTTCCTAAACTCGATATCGTGGTAGATTTTGAAGTGGTACCAGGCTAGGGACAGGGATGTCATTCCTGTTCACCCGGTATGCAGTGACCATAGCCAAGCATATGACCGAGCTGAACGGACGCGTACGAGTAGAAAGAGACCGAACTCGAGGGACTGGCCACAGTCAAGTCTTTGCACGAACTCAAAAATCCCAGCCATACGTCCGTGAGCGTGGTTACTCCCGCCAAGGTGGGAGAAAATCACATCCGTTCGACGCGACTCTGGATCTAATTGTCAACGCCCAGGTCACCCTCGGTGTTCTCGAAGCAGCTAAGGAGTTGAACGTCCCCGCAGTATGGTGTCAACCCGGAACAACCGACGAAGCCTGCGAAACATACATCAAGGACAACGGGATGAGCGAGAAGGTGATCTTTGGCGGGCCCTGCGTGCTCGTCATGGGAGACAAGATCCTTGCTTCGTTGTGAGAAACGGTGATTCGGAATAACTCGAACCCGAAGATAGAGCGAGAGGCGTTGTATAGTATTACGCGTTGTATTAGTTATAAGGAGCTCATTGGTCCGAGTAGCGCTTGACCTGGCTCCAGAGTTTACCCTGGGGTAACGGATGGCTGTAGTCGGGGGTTGGGTGAAAGAAGAAAACCGGCAGACGAACGTTCCACGTACTCTTTCGGCAGTTCGACCTCGCCGGTGTTCATGTCAATACGGACGAACTTTGTCAGTTCGACCGCCGGTTTACCCGCACACCTGGGATTGCCAGCGAATGATCAGGCAAACTACGGCTAAAGTTACTTCACAGACCAACGTACACTCTGAAGATCCTTGGAATCGGATAACATACGTATCTGTGCACACCGTTCACCTCTTCGGAAGGACAGGTGTGTTGCAAGATTTCGACCAGCGCACACCCGCTGCTCGAATCATGCTCTTCTCGGGAACCCGCCGGGGACATCGTCATGGGCGGACCAGCTCGATCGGATGGGGACGAGTAAACGGGAGGGGAGGACACTTGGGTCTCCCCAAGGACGAAATAAAAACCTCGTCCCATCCTTTTCTCTTTCCTCATTACCCCTCCTCCCTTTGCTTCTCTCCTCCTCCTCCGAAAAAAAAATCTAGCCATGGTCTTCAAAATCGCTGGTGCGGTATTCTCCCCCACGCCTCTGACGATCTACCCTCTCTGATTGCGACATGCCGTGTCCGTAGATATCTCCCTTGCCGCCTTTGGCCGTAAGGAGATCGAAATCGCCGAACAGGAGATGCCAGGTCTTATGTACATGAGGCAGAAGTTCGCCGCCTCCAAGCCTCTCAAGGGCGCTCGCGTCGCAGGATGCTTGCACATGACGATCCAAACCGCCGTCTTGATCGAGACCCTCACTGCTCTCGGTGCCGAGGTTACCTGGTCTTCTTGCGTACGTTTTCTTCTTATGTCCCGTTTCGTCGAAGATGGATCTAACCCCGCCTTTCAGAATATCTTCTCCACCCAGGATCATGCCGCTGCTGCCATCGCCGCCACCGGCGTCCCCGTCTTCGCCTGGAAGGGTGAGACCGAGGAGGAATACACCTGGTGTATTGACCAA
>Ga0307514_10001536_pt1 | contig 27470 bp, 24 predicted proteins | sample 16_EM_MG_FD_203088 | JGI IMG/M metagenome (GOLD analysis project Ga0307514, IMG submission 203088) | Populus trichocarpa ectomycorrhiza microbial communities from riparian zone in the Pacific Northwest, United States - 16_EM | ecosystem: Host-associated > Plants > Roots > Unclassified | place... | reverse complement strand
CGGGTGGTGCACGACGTGCTGGCCCTGCAGGGCATGGAACGCGGCCGGGTGCGCATCGCCGCCACCGAAGGTTTCTCGATGGAGTTTTTGCCGCGTGTCATCAGCGACTTCACCCAGCAGCACCCCGGCATCCAGTTCCACCTCGGCGTCTACCCGCCGGCGGAGAGCACGCGGCGCATCCTGCTCGGCGATGCCGACATCGGCGTCGTGATGAGCCGCGGTGCCGAAAAGGACATCCGCATCGAACACCTGCAGCCGTCGCCGGTGATGGCGGTGATGCGCCAGACACATCCGCTGGCGCGGTTCAAGCAGTTGAGCCTGATACAGCTGCAGCCCTACCCGCTGGCCCTGCCCGAGCCCGACGCCACGGTACGCCAGCTGTTCGACCTCGCCTGCAACCGGCAAAGGCTGAACCTGGAACCCTTGCTGACCAGCAGCTACACCACCGCCCTGCTGGGCTTTCTGCGGCACGAGCCGCGGGGCGTCACCATCTCGGGCGAAATCTCGGTGCGTTACCAGGTGGCGCGCGGCGAGCTGGTGGCGGTGCGGCTGAGAGACCGCGGCCTGGACCTGCGCAACATCGAGGTGCAGACCCTGATCGGGCGCACGCTGTCACGCACGGCCCAGGTGTTCCTGGACTATCTCAAGGCCCAGCTTCTATGATCTGCATCCATCCACGTCAATGCTGAAGGAGCAGCACATGCGTATCGCCATTGTTTCGGACACCCACGGCAACCTCCCGGCGCTCGAAGCCGTGGTCAAGGACATCGGCCGCCGTGGCGCCGATTGCATTGTCAATCTGGGCGACAGCCTGTCCGGCCCGCTCATGCCACTGGAAACCGCCCGGTTCCTGATGGACCAGGACTGGGTCCAACTTGCCGGAAACCACGAGCGCCAGATCCTCACCCAAGGCCCCGACGAGCGATGCCTGTCGGACGAATTCGCGCATGCCCGGCTCGGGCCGAAGGAATTCGAATGGATGGCTTCGCTCAAGCCCAGCCATCGCCTCAGCCCCCAGGTGCTGCTGTGCCACGGCACGCCGGGCAGCGATCTGGTCTATTTTCTGGAAACCTTGGAGCCCGCGAATCTGCGGCCGGCCACCATGCCCGAAATCGACGAGCGCCTCGGCCAGGTCGATGCGGAGCTGATCGCCTGCGGCCACACCCATATACCGCGTGTGGTCCGGGCCTCCAGTGGCCAACTGATCGTCAATCCGGGCAGCGTGGGGCTCCCCGCTTATGACGACGTCCATCCATACCCGCATGTGGTCGAAACCGGTTCGCCGGACGCGCGTTATGCCATTGTCGAACGGCTTGAAGGCGCCTGGATTTCCACGCTTTTTTCTGTACCGTACGATCACCAGGCCATGGCGGCACTGGCCCTGGCGCATCAGCGGCCGGACTGGGCACACGCCCTGGCGACCGGACGCATGGCCTAGCCCTTAAGAACGTGTTTACGATCTAAGCGTTCTCGCGCTTGTTCAGCAGCGCCGTGGCCACGCGCGAATTGGGCTTGCGGTTCAGGAAATCACTGACGTATTTGCCCGCATCCACGAGCAGGTCGAGGTCGATGCCGGTTTCGATGCCGAGGCCGTGCAGCAGGTACACCACGTCTTCGGTCGACACGTTGCCGGTGGCGCCCTTGGCATAAGGGCAGCCGCCCAGGCCGGCCACGGAAGCGTCGAACTGCCACACCCCCATCTGCAAGCTGACCAGGGTATTGGCCAGCGCCTGGCCGTAGGTGTCGTGGAAGTGGCCCGACACGTCATCGAGGCCGTAGTGCTGCAGCGCCGCGTCCAGCGCGCGCTGCACCTTGATCGGCGTGCCCACGCCGATGGTGTCGGCCACGCCGACATGCTGCACGCCGATGTCCTTCATCAGCCGCGCCACCATGCCCACGCGCTCGGGTGCGATCTCACCCTCGTACGGGCAGCCCACCGAACAGGAGATGGCGCCGCGCACGTAGATGCCGTGGGCTCGCGCCGCCTCGGCCACCGGACGGAAGCGTTCGATGCTCTCGGCAATGGAGCAGTTGATGTTGCGCTGGCTGAAGGCCTCGCTGGCCGCGCCAAAGACCACGATCTCGTCCGGCCTGCAGGCCAGTGCGGCCTCGAAGCCCTTGAGATTGGGCGTCAGCACCGAATAACGCACACCCGGCTGGCGCTCGATGCCGGCCATGACCTCGGCCGCATCGGCCATTTGCGGCACCCATTTCGGCGACACAAAACTCGTGACCTCGATCTCCTTCAAGCCGGCCTGCCGCAGGCGCCGCACGAGTTCGATCTTGACGGCGGCCGGCACCATCTGCTTCTCGTTCTGCAGGCCGTCACGGGGGCCGACGTCGACGAGTTTGACGCGGGAAGGCAGCGAGGAAGTGTTCATGGCGACTCCTTGAATGGGTCAGTGAATCAGGATTTGCCCGCGACCTTGGAGGCGGCCAGCAACTCGGGGAACTGGCTTTGCAGCCATTGGCGGGTGTGGGCTAGCAACTGGTCGGCCTGGGCCTGGCATTCGGCCACGACGGCATCATTCACTGGATCACCCTCGTAATCGTTCAGGTTGCGCTGCTTGCGCAAGGCGTCGAGCACGATGATCACATCCCTTGGCAGCCCCATGGTCAGCGGCAGCGCCTGCAATGCGGTCTGATGATGGCCAGGCTGGCTGGTGGATGTGCGGTAGCCCTTGGCCCACAGGCCCAGCATGGCGCACTGCAGAATGGTCTTGTAGGCGGCGTCGAAGCGGTTTTCAGGACTGAGTTGCGCGAGCCCCGCGTCCAGCAGATTGCGCGCAGCCGCATCCAGCAGGCGCTGGATGCCGGCCGGGGTCGCACTAAAGGCCTGCAGCCGCTGGATCGCCAGCAAGTTGGCCAAGGTCATGTTCGGTTCCCATCAAGAAAATTTTGGGATTGGCCAGGATGTCGCCAATGAACGGATCGGCGTCCTGCACACGGCGCCGAAACTCTGCCACGCTGTAGACCACTGGATTGATCTCGCGGCCCAATGCGGCCTGCGCGTGATAGGTCGCTTTCACAACCTCGGCAAAGCTGGCCTCGGTCACCACCAGCACGTCCACGTCGCTGTTCGCGGTTTCGGTTCCGCGCGCGATGGAGCCGAAGATCAGCGCCATCGGCGGCCGCAACGGCAGCAGTGCCTGCGTCAACACCTCGGCCGCGCCAGTGGTCTTGCGCAGCAGACCCGCAAGCTCCGTGAACACCGGACATTGCCGGTTGGCCTGATAACGCACCTGATTGCCCTGCGCCTTGCGCAGCAACAAGCCCGCTTCGGCGAGACGGGCCAGTTCCTTGTGAAGCGTACCGGGCGCGGTTTCGGTAAGACGCGCCAATTCGCGCACGTGGTAGTCGGCGTCGGGGTGGAGCAGCAATTGGCTCAGCACCTTTTTGCGATAACTTCCAAAAAGAATGTCGGTCAACATGAGTGGCCTCGTTCGCATCGATTGTAGCAAATATTGCTTCAATTGAAGCTTTTTTGACTACGATCAAGATCCACATACCGATCTCTCAATAACCCCGGTCGGCATGGACCACGCCGGCCACCGGCTCGCCGCGCTCCATCGCCAAAATCTTGCGGGCAATCTGTTCGATGCTCTCAATGCGCAGCGTGCGCGCCGAGGTGTGCGGGGTGACGGTGATCTTCGGGTGCGCCCAGAACGGATGGTCTTCGGGCAGCGGTTCGGTGCGGAACACGTCGAGCGTGGCGCCGGCCAGGTGGCCGCTGTCGATCAGCGCGATCAGGTCTTCGTCGACCAGGTGGCCGCCGCGCGCCACGTTGATCACATAGCCGCCAGGCCGCAGGCGCGACAGTGTGTCGCGGCGCATGATGTCGACCGTCTCGGGCGTGAGCGGCAACAGGCAGACCAGCACCCGGCTCGCGGCCAGGAAATCGTTGAACTGCGCGGCGCCATGGAAGCCTTGTACGCCGTACTCGCCATCCGCGGCCCTAGGCGAACGGCTCCAGCCGTTGACCGGAAACTCGAACTGCAGCAGGGACTTGGCCACACGCTCGCCGAGCACCCCCATGCCCATCACGCCCACCGGGAAATCGCGGCGGCGCAGCTGCTTGTTGAACACCCAGCGCGCGTCGAGCTGGTTGGCCGCGCAGACGTCGAGTTCGCGGAAATGCCGGATCACCGCATGGCAGACGTATTCGGCCATCTGCACCGACATGCCGGCGTCGTCGAGCCGCACCACGGTAGCGCCGGCCGGCAGCCGCAGGCGCATCAGTGCGTCGACACCGGCGCCGATGTTGAACACGCCCTTGAGCGCCGGCTGCGCGTCCATCATGGCCTGTGGTGGCGCCCAGACCACGGCATGGTCGGCCTGCGGCGCGCCAGGCGTCCATTCTTCGACGGTGGCATGGGGCAGCGCGGCGCGCAGGCCCTCGAGCCAGGGAGCGGCCTTGGTGCCGGTACAACAGAAAGTGATGCGCATGGGGGCTCGGTTGGTTTCTTGAAAACCCTGATTAAACCGCGAGCCTGAGCAGCTCGGAGCCTTCGGTCACCTGGTCGCCGGGCGCATAGAGCAGTTCCTGCACCACACCGTCGGCCGGTGCGGCAATGGTGTGTTCCATCTTCATGGCTTCCATCACCGCCAGGGCCTGGCCCTTCTTCACGGTGTCGCCGGCCTGCACCGCGAACGACACCACCTTGCCCGGCATCGGCGCGGTGAGCCGCCCGGCCTCGCCATGCACTTCGCCGGCATGGGCCAGCAGGTCGATGACGGTGATCTGGGTGGCGCCCTGCGGTGCGAAGACATGCACGGTGTCGAAGCGGCGGTCGATGCGCATGGTATGCCGCTGGCCGAGGAACTGCAGCGTCAGCCCCTCGCCGCCCGCGCTGAATTGCAGCGTGCCGGCAAGCTCGCCCACGGCCAGGTGCAGGGCGCCGTCGTGCAGATAGGTCAGCACGGCTTCGGCCGCATCGCCGTGGAATTCGAAGGAGAAACGCCGCAGGTTCAGGCCCGCGTTGCGCCAGCCGTCGCGGCGGCTCCAGGGGTCGGTCCAGCCCGCACGGGAAGCGCGGGAGATTTGCGCCTGCTCGGCCAGCAAGGTCGATGCCACCGCGGCAGCGGCGGCCAGGGCCAGGCCCAGTTTTTCCTGGTGGAACAACACCGCCTGCTCGCGCTGGATCAGCGCGGTGTCGAGGTTGGCCTCGGCGAACGAGCCGCTCTGTACCACATGCCGCAGGAACTGCACATTGGTCGCCAGGCCAACGATGTGGACCTGCGCCAGGGCCGCATCGAGCCGGGCCAGCGCCTCGGCGCGGGTGGCGCCGTGCACGATGAGCTTGGCCACCATCGAGTCGTAGAACGGCGAGATCGCATCACCCTCGCGCACGCCGTCGTCGATGCGTACCGCGACGCCTGTGTCGCTCATATTCGTGCGTTCGAAGCTGGTGCAGGCCGGCTTGCGGTACACGGCGAGTGTGCCGGTGGCGGGCAGGAACTGGTTGTCCGGCGTCTCGGCGCAGATGCGGGCTTCGATGGCATGGCCGTGGATACGCAGCGCGTCCTGGTGCAGCGGCAGCTTCTGGCCCGAGGCCACACGCAGTTGCCATTCGACCAGGTCCAGGCCGGTGATGGCTTCGGTGACCGGATGCTCGACCTGCAGCCGAGTGTTCATCTCCATGAAGAAGAACTTCATTCCGTCGCCGGATTGTTCGACGATGAATTCGACGGTGCCCGCGCCCACGTAGTTCACGGCCCGCGCCGCAGCCACGGCGGCGTTGCCCATCTCCTGACGCATGGCCTCGGTCATGCCCGGCGCGGGCGCTTCCTCCAGCACCTTCTGGTGGCGGCGCTGCACCGAGCAGTCGCGCTCGAACAGGTAGACGTAGTTGCCATGGGTGTCGCCAAACACCTGGATCTCGATGTGGCGCGGGCGCTGCACGTATTTCTCGATCAGCACCGCGTCGTCGCCAAAGCTGTTGATGGCTTCGCGCTGGCACGAGGCCAGTGCATCGGCGAAGTCTTCGGCCTTGTCGACCGCGCGCATGCCCTTGCCGCCGCCGCCCGCGCTGGCCTTGATCAGCACCGGGTAGCCGATGCGATCGGCCTCGCGCCGCAGCAGCGCCGGGTCCTGGTCGGCCCCGTGGTAGCCGGGCACCAGGGGCACACCGGCCTTTTCCATGAGTTGTTTGGATTCGGCCTTCAAGCCCATGGCCTGGATGGCCGATGCGGGCGGCCCGATGAACACCAGCCCCGCCGCGGCACAGGCCCGCGCGAAGTCTTCGTTTTCGCTGAGGAAGCCGTAGCCCGGGTGGATGGCCTGCGCGCCGGTTTCGCGCGCGGCCTCGATGATGCGTTCCCAGCGCAGGTAGCTGTCCTTGGGTGCGCTGCCGCCGATGTACACGGCCTCGTCGCAGGCGGCCACGTGTTTGGCATCGGCGTCGGCATCGGAATAGACGGCGACGGTCTTGATCGCCATGCGCCGGGCCGTGGCGGCCACGCGGCAGGCAATCTCGCCACGGTTTGCGATCAGGATCTTGTGAAACATGGAAGGTGCTCCTGGGTCAATGCCACGCGGGGGCGTGGTCGAGGGTGAGATGGGCGGCCACGGCGGCCGGGGTGGGCGCGGGCAGGCGTGGCACATGGCCCCAGCATGGGGCTTGCAGCACGGCCTGCAGGGCGGCCAGGTTGTCGTCGCGGTGCGGCATGGCGGGGTCGAGCGTGTTGGCCACCCAGCCCGCGAGGCTGAGCCCGCGCGCGCGCAATGCCTCGGCGGTCAGCGCGGCGTGGTTGATGCAGCCCAGGCGCAGGCCCACCACCACCAGCATCGGCAGGCCGATGTCGACCGCAAGATCGGCCGTGTCCCAGCCGGGCAGCAAGGGCACGCGGAAGCCGCCCACACCTTCCACCAGCAGCAGCTGCGCCTTTGCGGCACTGGCACGCACCGCGGCCAGCACCGGCGCGCGCTCGATGGGCCGGTCTTCGAGCCGTGCCGCGATGTGCGGCGCGCAGGCGGTGCGCCACTGGAAGGGGCCGACCTCGGCCTCGCTCAGGCCCAGGGTTTGCACGGCATGCAGCTGGCGTACGTCTTCGTTGTACCAGCGGCCCTGTGCGTCGAGCGCCTGACCGGCGGCCAGCGGCTTGACCGGCGCCACGCGCCAGCCGCGGGCCTGCAGGGCATAGGTCAGCCCGGCACTGATGCAGGTCTTGCCGACCTCGGTATCGGTGCCGGTGACGAACAGGCCTTGCATCACGCGGCCTGCATCTCGCTGGCCTCGGCCGCGGCGGTCAGCGCCTGCAGCAAGCGGTCCACATCGGCTTCGGTGTGGCTGGCGCACAGGGTGATGCGCAGGCGCGCCGTGCCGCTCGGCACGGTGGGCGGACGGATGCCGGGCACACGCAGGCCCTCGGCTTCGAGCCGGGCCGACAAGGCCATCACCTCGGCGTTGCCGCCCACCACCAGGGCTTGCACCGGCGTACTGGAATCGAGCAGGCGCCAGGCCAGGCCAGGGTGGCGTGCCAGCAGGGCCAACACACCGGCGCGCAGTTGGACCACGCGGTCGCGCACGGCCTCGCGGCGCTGGCGGCCTTCGGGGCCGGCAATCAGGTGCAGCGCGGCCAGCAGCGCATGCTCCAGCGCCGGTGGCGCGGCGGTGGAGAAGATGTAGTTACGCGCACTCTGCAACAGGAATTCGGTGACGGTGGCATGCGCCACCACGAAAGCCCCGGCCAGGCCGGCGGCCTTGCCCAGCGTGCCCACCAGCACCAGGCGCGGGCTGCTGAGGCCGGCTTGCTGCAGCGCCCCAAGGCCGCCCTCGCCCAGCACGCCGAAGCCATGCGCGTCGTCCACCACCAGCAGCGCGTCGTGGGCCTCGGCCAGGGCCAGCAGTTCGCGCAGCGGAGCGATGTCGCCGTCCATGCTGAACACGCCGTCGGTCACGATGAGCTTGCGCGGCGCGGCACTGCTGGCCAGCAGGCCGGCAAGCGCGGCCGTGTCGGCATGCGGATAACGCGTGATGCGGGCACGCGCCAGCCGCGCGCCGTCGATCAGCGAGGCATGGTTGAGCTGGTCGCAGAACAACTCGGCATCGGCGTCGCCCAGCGCGGTGACCACGCCGAGGTTGGCCATGTAGCCGGTGCAGAAGCCCAGCGCGCGGGCCTCGGGGATGTGCGGGCGAAAGGCCTCGCCCAGCCAGGCCGACACCGCCGCATGCGCCGCCGAGTGGCCACTCACCAGCGGCGAAGCGCCCGAGCCGCCACCCCAGCGCTGCGCGCCTTCGGCCAGGGCGGCCGCCAGCGCGGGGTGCGCCGCCAGGCCCAGGTAGTCGTTGCTGCAGAACATGAGCAGCTCGCGCGCCTGGCCATCGGCGCCGCGCACGCGCTGGTGCGGCGCGGTGCCGGTTTCGGCCAGGCGCAGGCGGCGGGTCAGGTCGTGTGCGGCCAGGTCGTCCAGGCGCTTTTGCAGGTGTTCAAACCACATCGTCGAGAGTCTCTTTCACAGTTTGGGCGAGCCAGTCGGCAGTGGGCTCGTCGATCAGGTAGGGCGGCATCAGGTAGACGCTCTGGCCGATCGGGCGGATCAGCAGTTCGCGCGCGCGGCCCGCCAGGTGGAAACGTTCGGCAAAGCCCGGCCCGGCGGCCGGCACGTCGAACGCGAGGATGGTGCCGCGCTGGCGCAGGTGGGCCACGCGCGTGTCTTGCGCCAGCGGCGCAAAGGCCGCGCCCAGCCAGCCGGCCTGGCGCGCATTGGCCTCGAGCTGGCCGGCATCGAAGCGGTCGAGCACCGCATTGGCGGCAGCGCAGGCCAGGGCGTTGCCGGTGTAGGAATGCGAGTGCAAGAAGCCGCGCGTGGTGTCGTCGGACCAGAACGCGGCAAACACCTCGGGCGTGGTCAGCACCAGCGACAGCGGCAGCGTGCCGCCGGTGATGCCCTTGGACAGCAGCAGGAAGTCGGGCCAGCCGGAAGCATCGGTGGGCGAGGTGTGTTCCCAGGCGAAGAAACGGCCGGTGCGGCCGCAGCCCACGGCGATCTCGTCGGCGATCAGGTGCACACCGGCCTCGGTGCACAGGGCGCGCACCGCGCGCAGGTAGTCGGGCGAATGCATCACCATGCCGGCCGCGCCCTGCACCAGCGGCTCCAGGATCAGCGCCGCGATCTCGGCATGGCGCTCGGTCAGCAGTTGGCGCAGCGCGGCCAGGGCCTCGGCTTCGTTGCCCAGGCGGCTGTCGGGCGAGGCCACGGTGTGGGCGCGCATGAGCAGTGGATCGTAGGCGTCGCGGAAGATGGCCACGTCGGTCACGGCCAGGGCACCAATGGTTTCGCCGTGGTAGCCGTTTTGCAGGCAGACGAAATGGCGCTTGCCGGGCCGGCCGCGGTTGCGCCAGCTGTGAAAGCTCTGCTTGAGCGCGATCTCGACCGCGCTCGCACCATCGCTGGCGAAGGAGCAGTGGCCCAGCGCGCCGCCGGTGCGCGCGCCCAGGCGCTCGGCCAGGCGCACCGCGGGTTCGTGTGTGCAGCCGGCCAGCATGACGTGCGGCAGCGTGCCGAGCTGTGCGGTGATGGCGGCGTTCAACCCGGGATCGGCATGGCCGAACAGGTTGACCCACCAGGAGCTGATGGCGTCGAAATAACGGCGGCCGTCATGGTCGAACAGCCAGGCCCCCTGGCCACGCGCAATCGGCAGCGGTGGTGTGTGTTCGGCGCGTGCCATCTGGGTGCAGGGGTGCCACACGGCATCGAGGCTGCGGCGCTGCCAACTGGCGCTGACGGAGGACGGAGCGCTCATGCGATGGTTCATACGGAGGTGATGGCCGCTGTACGGCCGGTAAGGCGCCGCCAGGCCGCGCGCAGGAACCGGAACAGCCACACGGTGACGGCCCACATGAGCAGCACCATGACGGCCAGCAGCACGGCGAAGACCAGCGGGTGCCGGGTGGCCAGCCACATGGCGGCCACCGCCATGCCGTCTTCGACGAAGCTGGCGATGATGTTGGAAAACGGCTCGGGCGAAGCGTTGATGGCCGCACGTGTGCTGGTCTTGGCGGCCTGGCTGGTGGCGGCCAGCGTGCCGCCCATCAGGCCGGCCACCGCCGCCATGGTGGCGTTGTCGGCACCGAACACCGCGGCCGCGAGCGCGGCGCCGGCCGGCACCCGCACCACGCTGTGCACGATGTCCCACAACGAATCCACACCCGGGATTTTGTCGGCGAAGAATTCGATGAACAGCATGAAGCCGCTGGCGCACAGTACGGCCGGATGCTGCAGCAGCTGCAGTCCGCCGGGCAACGGAATCCAGCCGGCCAGCCCCGCCATGCCGGTGATGAACACCACCGCATAAAGCCGGAAGCCACTGGCCCAACCGAGCGCCGCCGCCAGTGCCAGCAGGCTGCCCAGGTCCAACTTTTGCGCCACGTGCGCGACGCCCGTGCCCAGGTCGGCGGCCACGCCACCATCCACATGCAGGCCCATGGTGTGCAGCCACTGCACGAAGCCTTGCCAGAGTGCATCCATGGCGATGCCCTTCAGCCCGCCAGCCAGGCCGGCTTGCGTTTTTGCAGGAAGGCCTGCACCCCTTCGCGGCCTTCGTCGCTGGCGCGGATGTCGGCAATGCCGTGCACCGTGCGGGCGATGAGCGCCGCGTCGATCTCGCGTTCGGCCACGTCCTGCACCAGGCGCTTGCTGGCACGCACCGCGGCCGGGCCGGCGTTGACCAGCGCCGCGCTGAGTTCCGCCACCTTGGCGTCGAGCGCATCGGCGCCCACCACCTCGTGCACGAAGCCGATGCGCAAGGCCTCGGCCGCGCTGAAGCGCTCCGCGGTGAGCGCATAGCGGTGCGCCGCGCGCGCGCCCATGGCCCGTACCACGTAGGGGCCGATGGTGGCCGGAATCAGCCCGAGCCGCACCTCGCTCAGGCAGTAGTTGGCCGTGTCCACACTCACCGCCATGTCGCAGGCCGCGACCAGGCCCATGCCGCCGGCGAACACATCACCCTGCACCCGCGCGATAGTCGGCTTGGGGCAGGTGTAGAGCAGGCGCAGCATCTCGGCCAGCTTGGCGGCGTCGGCCAGGTTTTCGTCGCGGCTGTAGCCGGCCATGCGGCGCATCCAGTTCAGGTCGGCGCCAGCGCAGAAAGCCGGCCCCTCGGCCGCGAGCACGATGGCACGCACGTCGTCACGCTGGCCGAGCTGGGTGAAGGCCTCGGCCAGGCCGGCGATGGCTTCGTCGTTGAAGGCGTTGCGCACCTCAGGGCGGTTGAGCGTGACGGTGGCCACGTGGTGTTCGATGGTGATCGGCAGTGAGTTCATCGCGGGGCTCTTTCGCTGGGGGGGTGATCACATCCGGAACAAACCGAACCGCACATCCGGTATCGGCGCGTTCAGTGCCGCGCTCAGGCCGAGCGCCAGCACGCGGCGGGTGTCGGCCGGGTCGATCACGCCGTCGTCCCACAGCCGCGCGGTGGCGTAGTACGGGTGGCCTTGCACCTCGTACTGGTTGCGGATCGGCGCCTTGAAGCTTTCTTCTTCCTCGGCGCTCCAGCTTCCGCCCTTGGCTTCGATGCCGTCGCGCCGCACGGTGGCCAGCACGCCGGCGGCCTGCTCGCCGCCCATGACCGAGATGCGCGCGTTGGGCCACATCCACAGGAAACGCGGCGAATAGGCACGGCCGCACATGCCGTAGTTGCCGGCACCGAAGCTGCCGCCGATGATGACGGTGAACTTGGGCACGTTGGCCGTGGCCACGGCGGTGACCATCTTGGCACCGTTGCGCGCGATGCCTTCGTTCTCGTATTTGCGGCCGACCATGAAGCCGGTGATGTTCTGCAGAAAAACCAGCGGCACCTTGCGCTGGCAGCAGAGTTCGATGAAGTGGGTCGCCTTCAGCGCCGATTCGCTGAACAGGATGCCGTTGTTGGCGATGATGCCCACCGGCATGCCTTCGATGCGCGCGAAGCCGCAGACCACGGTGGTGCCGTAGCGCGCCTTGAACTCGTCGAACTCGCTGCCGTCGACGATGCGGGCGATGATCTCGCGCACGTCGAAGGGCTTGCGTGTGTCGGTGGGGATCACGCCGTAGAGGTCTTCCGCCGGGAAGCGTGGCGCCAGGGGTTCGGCCTCGACCGGCAGCGCGGGCTTGTGCTTGTTGAGGTTGCGTACCGAGGCCCGGGCCAGCGCCAGCGCATGCATGTCGTTTTGTGCCAGCTGGTCGGCCACGCCCGAGAGCCGGGTGTGCACGTCGCCGCCGCCCAGGTCTTCGGCACTGACCACTTCGCCGGTGGCGGCCTTCACCAATGGCGGGCCGGCCAGGAAGATGGTGCCCTGGTTCTTGACGATGATGGACTCGTCGCTCATGGCCGGCACATAGGCGCCGCCAGCCGTGCACGAGCCCATCACCACCGCGATCTGGGCGATGCCCAGCGCGCTCATGTTGGCCTGGTTGAAGAAGATGCGGCCGAAGTGGTCGCGGTCGGGGAACACCTCGTCCTGGTTCGGCAGGTTGGCCCCGCCCGAATCCACCAGGTAGATGCAGGGCAACTGGTTCTGTTGCGCCACCTCCTGCGCGCGCAGGTGCTTCTTCACCGTCAACGGGTAGTAGGTGCCGCCCTTCACCGTGGCGTCGTTGCAGACGATCATGCAGTCCACCCCATTGACGCGGCCGATGCCGGTGATGACGCCGGCGCAGGGCGCGCTGTCGGAGCCGTCGCGGTCGGGGTACATGCCGAGCGCGGCCAGTGGCGACATCTCCAGGAAAGGCGTGCCCGGGTCGAGCAGCATCTGCACCCGTTCACGCGGCAGCAGCTTGCCGCGTGCCGTGTGCTTGGCCCGCGCCGCGTCGCCGCCACCCGCCGCCGCCTGCGCCAGCTTCGCCCGCAGGTCGTCCACCAGTGCCCGCATGGCCGAGGCATTGGCCTGGAAGTCTTTGGCCCGGGAATTGAGGTTTGTCTCCAGAACTGGCATGCAGCTTCCTTCTCGTTTTGGGACGTCGGCAATTGACGTTTACGTAAACGTCAATTCTAGGGCAAAAATTACATGGTCTTTACCGCACAGGTGTGGAGCGCATTCGCGGGGCAGATATAAAGCATGCAGCGTACTCCCCGGTATGCATCCAAATCCCAGTGTCCGGGCGAAAACCCCGGCGCGCCATTGCCGGATTCCCTCACCCCATGCGCTGATGCCTCCTGTCGAACTGGTTCTCCTGCTGTTGATGCTCGGCGCCCTGTCCGGCCTGGCCGGACGCTACATGCCCGCCGTGCCGCTGCCTTTGCTGCAGATCGCGCTGGGCGCGGCCATCTCGTGGCCGCAGGACGGCCTGCACGTGGCGCTCGACCCCGAGATGTTCCTGCTGCTGTTCGTGCCACCGCTGCTGTTCGCCGACGGCTGGCGCATGCCCAAGCGCGAGTTCTATGCACTGCGCCGTCCCATCGTCACGCTGGCCTTCGGCCTGGTGTTCGCCACCGTGCTCGGGCTCGGCTATTTCGTGCACTGGATGATCCCGGCCATCCCGCTGACTGTGGCCTTCGCGCTGGCTGCCGTGCTGTCGCCCACCGATGCGGTGGCGGTGGCCGCCATTGGACGGCGCCTGGGTCTGCCGGGGCCGCTGATGCACATCCTGGAGGGTGAATCGATGCTGAACGACGCCTCCGGCCTGGTGGCGCTGAAGTTCGCGGTGGCGGCCACGCTCACCGGCGTGTTTTCATGGCGTGCCGCGGGCGCGGACTTCATCTGGCTGGTGGGTGGCGGGCTCGGCCTGGGCATGGTGTCGGCATGGCTGTTCAGCCGGCTGCGCGACGCGGTGACACACCGGCTGCATGAAGAGGCCAGCATCCACACCGTGGTGCTGCTGTTGCTGCTGCCGTTCGCCGCCTACCTGGCGGCCGAACACCTGGGCGTGTCGGGCATCCTGGCCGCGGTGACGGCCGGCATGACGGTGAACTTCGCCGACCTGCGGCGCAGCGAACACGTGGCCGAGCGCATGCAGGCGCAAAGCGCCTGGACCATGATCGAATCCACCTTCAACGCCACCATCTTCCTGCTGCTGGGCCTGCAGCTGCCGGCCATCATCGGCAGCGGCCTGAGCTACGGCCAGGATTTCGCCTGGGTACTGACAGCCTATGTGGTGGCGATCTCGCTGGCGCTGCTCGGCCTGCGCTGGGCCTGGATGGCCCTGGCCGTGCGCCGCGCCATGCGCACCGCACAGCGCAAGGGCCGGCCGGTGGAGGCCCCCACGCCGCGGCTGGTGGCGGTAGCGGCGCTGGCCGGCATCCGCGGTGCGATCACGCTGGCCGGCGCCTTGTCGATCCCGCTCACCTTGTCCGACGGCAGCCCGTTTCCCGCGCGCGGCCTGGTGATCTTTCTGGCCACCGGTGTGATCCTGTTCACCCTGCTGGCCGCCAGCATCGGCCTGCCGTTGCTGCTGCGCAAACTACCCCCCGAGCGCGAGAACCCGCACCGGCGCGAAGAGCGCGAAGCCCGCGTGCTGGCCGCGCAGGCGGCCCTGGACAGCCTGGACACCATGTCGCCACTGGCCGCAGCGCACCGCGACGTGGAGCGCGTCGAAGTGGCCGCCCGCGTCGCCGGCGACTACCAGCGCCGCATCCAGACCAACACGCCGCCCGCGCTCGACGGCCCCGATACGGCCGACCCGGCCCACGCCCGCCGCACGCTCGCGCTGGAGATGAACCTGCGCCTGTCGTGCCTGCATGCCGAGCGCGAAGCGTTGTACGGCTTGCGGCGCAGCCACCGCATCAACGACAACACGCTGCGCGAGCTGGTGCACGAGGTAGACCTGGCAGAGATCATGGTGCGTAAACGGAAAAGGGCCGACACGGCCGAGCGCACTGAGAAGGCGGTGTGAAAGCGGCGTGAAAACTTTGCTTGGAATGCTTCCTCGTCAGCAAACCAACGCAGGCAACGCGTCCATGCTGCCAAAAATCATCGAAGCCCCCGCCGCCAGCAGCGGATGCGGATCGTCGTGCTCCGGGGTGCCGGGCACGTAGCCGAACACCGTTGCCCCGGCGGCCACGCCGGCCATCACGCCGGTCACGGTGTCTTCCACCACCGCGCAGCGCGCCGGCGCCACGCCCAGTGCGCTGGCGGCGGCCAGGTAGACGTCGGGCGCGGGCTTGGAGCGCGGCATTTCGTGGCCGCTGAACACCCGGCCCTCGAAGAAGCGCATCAGGCCGACCTTGGCGAGCTGCAGTTCGACCTTGAAACGGTCCGCGCCAGAAGCGCAGGCGATGCGCCCGCCATGAAACGCGTGGATGGCCTCCACCGCCGGGTGGATGCGCGGCACGGCCAGCAGCCGTTCTTCGAGCCCCTGGTTGCGCCGCGCGCGGAACTCGGCCATCCAGGCTTCGGTGACGGGTTTGCCGGTGTTGGCCTCGATGGCCGCCACCTCGTCCTTCACCGCCTTGCCCACGAAGATGTGCATGCATTCGGCCGGGGTCAACACCCAGCCCTGCTCTTCCAGCATGTCGCGCAGCACGCCGTTGGTGATCGGCTCCGAATCGACCAGCACCCCGTCACAATCGAACAACACCGCTTCGAATCTCATCCCGTTCCTTTCAGATCGGACGATGTTAACAAGCGAGCGCGCGCGGGGCGTCTCAAGCACATGGCGCGTGGAGGCGTTTTCATGCCTCGGCCGGCCCCTGTCTTGTTATGCTCGCCCCATGGCCCACCTATTGATCGTCGAAGATGATGAACTGCTGCGCGACGCGCTGGCGGCGCAGCTGGCACAGGCCGGCCATCACGTGGCCAGCGCCGCCAACGGCGCCCTGGCCCAGGCGCAGCTCGAAGCCACGCGTTTCGACGGCGTGATCCTAGACCTGGGGCTGCCCGTGGTCGACGGCATGGAAGTGCTGCGCTGGATCCGGCGCCGGCTGCTGGCGCTGCCGGTGCTGATCCTCACCGCGCGCGACGGCGTGGAAGACCGCGTGCAGGGACTGAACGCCGGTGCCGACGACTACCTCACCAAACCCTTCAGCATGGCCGAGCTCGAAGCCCGGCTGCAGGCGCTGCTGCGCCGCTCGCGGTTGCCGGCCTTCGGCGGTTCGCTGGAGCTCGCCGAGCCCAGCGGCCGCAAGCTGCGTGTGGACCCGGTGCGGCCGCTGGCCTGGCTGGGCGACGAGCCGCTGGACCTGACGCAGCGCGAATGGGCCCTGCTGGCGCTGCTGGTGGCCAACACCGGCCAGGTGGTCAGCCGCGAGGACGTGCTGACGGCCTGGCAGACCCAGCCGGGCGACAACGCCGGGCTGAGTTCGAACGCGCTGGAGGTCTATGTGCACCGGCTGCGCCGCAAGCTCGGCGAATCGGGCCTGAGCATCCGCAACGTGCGCGGCCTGGGTTACCTGCTGGAGCCTTTGCCGGAATGAGCGCCGCGGTGCGCTGTACGAAGGCACTGCGGTGAGCGCGGCGGTGAATGCCAAGGGGGATGCGCCAGCCGCCCCCGGGGCACGGGCGCCGGGCTTGTCGCTGAAGCGCTTGCTGCTGCTCTGGCTGCTGCTGCCGCAGGTGTTGCTGTGGCTGGTGGGCGGGGCGCTGGCTTACCGCATCGCGCTGAGTTATGCCGAGGGCACGATCGACCAGTCGCTCACCCAGACGGTGCGTTCGCTGTCGCGCCAGGTGAAGCCGATGGGTTCGGGGCTGCTGGTGGACTTCCCCCGCGCGGCGCAGGACATCCTGGAGCAAGACCCGAGCGACCGCGTGCGCTACATGGTGTCGTCGCCGCCGGGCCTGTTCGTGCTGGGCAACCGCAGCATGCCGCCACCGCCATGGACCGAGCCGCTGGCCGCCGGCGAGACCCGCGTCTACAGCGCCGAACTCGACGGCCAGCCGGTGCGAGTGGCACTGCTCGAGGTGAACTACGGCGACGCCGACTCACCGCAGCGGCTGCGCGTGCAGATCGCCAAGAGCATGACGGTGCAGCACCGCATCGCGCGCGAACTGGTGGCCGACATGTTGCTGCCGCTGCTGCTCATCGGCAGCCTGCTCGGCGTGTTCATCACCGCCGGCATCACGCGCGGCCTGCTGCCGCTGAAGAAGCTCGAAGCCTCGCTCGGTGACCGCACCGGCCGCGCGCTCAGCGCACTCTCACCGATCGAGCTCAACCAGGCGCCACTGGAGGTGCATTCGCTGGCCGGCGCGGTGAACCAGCTGCTGGCTGCCGTGCAGCGCAGCGTGCGCCAGGAAAAACGCTTCCTCAGCGACGCGGCCCATCAGTTGCGCACGCCGCTGGCCGGCCTCATCGGCCAGACCGAGCTGGCCCTGCGCGAAACCGACCCGGCCGCGCTGCAGGAGCGGCTGCAGAAGGTGCACGCCGGCGCCCTGCGCAGTGCCCACCTGGTACACCAGATGCTGTCCCTGGCGCGCACCGAGGCCGACATCAATTTCACGCCGTTCGACGCGGCCGCGCTGGCCCGCGAGGTGGCGCGCGAAAGCACGCCGCGCGCCATCGCCCAGGGCATCGACCTGGGCTACGAGGGCGCGGAGGCCCTGCCTCTGCTCGGCGAAAAGCTGTTGCTGCGCGAAGCCCTGAGCAACCTCATCGACAACGCCCTGCACTATGCCGGCCGCGGCGCCACGGTGACGCTGCGCGCCCACCCCAGCGCCGAGGCCACCGGCCAGGCCGTGATCGAAGTGGAAGACAACGGCCCCGGCCTCCAGGCCGACGAACTGGCCCATGTGTTCGAGCGCTTCTGGCGCGCCAGTGAAATACCGGGCGGCTGCGGCCTGGGCCTGGCGATCGTGGAAGGTATCGTGCAGCGCCACGGCGGCACGGTGCAGGTTGCGCCGGTGCTGCCGCACGGACTGCTGGTGCGCATCAGCCTGCCGGTGGCGGCTGCCCCGGCCGCCCCAGAAAATCCGGTCAACATCTGAGCTGGGAAGCGGCCTCAGAAGCTGCCGGCGAACCCGCTCAGAGCCGCGCGCCGCTTTGCGCGTCGAACCAGCTCACGTTGTCGGCATTTACCGCCAGGCCGACCTGGTCACCAGGCCGCACCTGCGTCTCGGGCGAGGTGCGCACGGTGACGTTGCCGGCGCCGGTCTGCACCACCACGAAGGTATCGGCACCGGTGGGCTCGACCAGGCTCACCTGGCCGCGCCAGTGGGTGGCATCGGTCAGGCTGATGTGCTCGGGCCGCAGGCCCATCAGCGTGCCGTCCGTCGGCGAAGGGCAGGCCAGCGGCAGGCTGCCGCCCTGAATGTCGAACTGCCCCTGCGCCGCGTTGCCGCTGTTGGCCGCCGCGCGCCCGGCGATCAGGTTCATCGTCGGCGAGCCGATGAAGGTGGCCACATAGGTGTTGGCCGGCCGGCGGTAGATGTCGTCTGGCGTGCCGAGCTGCTGCAGCACGCCGCCCTTCATCACAGCGATGCGGCTGCCCAGCGTCATGGCCTCGATCTGGTCGTGGGTGACGTAGACGCTGGTGATGCCGCTGGCCTGGTGCAGGCGCTTGATCTCGGCGCGCATTTCCACGCGCAGCTTGGCGTCGAGGTTGGAGAGCGGCTCGTCGAACAGGAACAGTTGCGGCTGGCGTGCCAGGGCCCGGCCCATGGCCACACGCTGGCGCTGCCCGCCCGACAGCTGCGAGGGCCGGCGGTCGAGCAGGTGTTCGATCTGCAGCATGGCCGCCACTTCGCCGATGCGTTTGGCGCGCTCGGCCTTGGGCACCTTGCGCATTTCGAGCGCGAAGCCGATGTTGTCGGCCACACTCATCGTCGGGTAGAGCGCATAACTCTGGAACACCATGGCGATGTCGCGCGCGGCCGGCGGCACGCCCACCACGTCGCGCGTGCCGATGCGCACGGCGCCTTCGGTCGGGTCTTCCAGGCCGGCGATGATGTTGAGCAGGGTCGACTTGCCGCAGCCCGAAGGGCCGACCAGGATCAGGAACTCGCCGGGCGCCACGTCGATGTCGATGCGCTTGAGCACTTCGACCATCTTGTCGCCATGGCCGAAAGTCTTGCGGATGCCGGAAATTTGCAGTGCGGATGCCATGTTCTTTTAACCTTTCACAGCACCAGCTGTAAGTCCCTTGACGAAATATTGACCGGCCAGGATGTAGATCAGCATCGTCGGCAGGCCGGCGATCAGGGCCGCGGCCATGTCGACGTTGTAGTTCTTGACGCTGCTGCTGGTGTTGACCATGTTGTTCAGGCCCACGGTGATGGGCTTGCTGTCGGCGCCGCTGAAGGCCACGCCGAACAGGAAGTCGTTCCAGATGTTGGTGAACTGCCAGATCAGCGTGACCATCACGATAGGTGTGGACAGCGGCACGATGATGCGAAAGAAAATGCGCCAGAAGCCCGCGCCGTCGATGCGCGCGGCGTTCACCAGTTCCTTGGGCACGGCGGCGTAGTAGTTGCGGAAGAACAGCGTCGTACCCGCCAGGCCGGCCAGGCAGTGGACGAAGATCAGGCCGCCGATGGAGCTCGAGATGCCGAGCCAGCCGAGCACCTGGCTCATCGGCAACAGCACCACCTGGAACGGCATGAACACGCCGAACAGCATGAAGCCGAACAGCAGGTCGCTGCCGCGGAACTTCCACAGGCTCAGCACGTAGCCGTTGATCGCGCCCCAGAGGGTGGAGATGATCACCGCCGGGAACACCATCACCACCGAGTTCATGAAGAAGGGCTGCAGGCCGCGGCAGTCGGTACCGGTGCAGGCGCTCGACCAGGCCGAGATCCAGGCCTCGAAGTTGAGCGACGAAGGCAGGCTCAGCAGGTTGCCGTTGCGGATTTCCTCGGCGTCCTTGAACGCCGTCACCAGCATCACATACAGCGGCGCAAGGAAGAACAGCGCCGCCACCAGCAGCACCGCGTAGAGCAGTCCGCGCAAGATGAATTTAGCGGTCATGGGGCTTGCTTCGTAATTCGCTGTAGAGGTAGGGCACGACGATGGCCGCCACGGTGGCCAGCATCATGGTGGCGCTGGCCGCGCCCAGGCCGATCTGGCCGCGGGTGAAGCTCATCACGTACATGAAGGTGGCCGGCACGTCGGTGGAAAAGCCGGGTCCGCCGCCGGTGAGCGCCATGATCAGGTCGAAGCTTTTGATCGACAGGTGCGACAGCACCATGATGGTGGAGAACACCACCGGCCTGAGGACCGGCAGGATGATGCGCCAGTAGATGCGCGGCAGGCTGGCACCGTCCATTTGCGCGGCCTTGATGATGCTGTCGTCGATGCCGCGCAGGCCGGCGAGGAACAGCGCCATCGCAAAGCCGGCCGACTGCCAGATACCGGCAATCACCACGCAGTAGATGGCGGTCTCGCCCTGCACCAGCCAGTCGAACTGGAAGCTGGTCCAGCCGATGTCGTGCATGAGTTTTTCCAGGCCGAGGCTGGGGTTGAGCATCCACTTCCAGGCCGTACCGGTGACGATGAAGGACAAGGCCATCGGGTACAGGTAGATGGTGCGCAGCCAGCCTTCGGCGCGGATCTTCTGATCCAGCAAGATGGCCAGCGCCATGCCGATCAGCATCGCGCCGCCGACATACAGCACGCTGAAGATACCGAGGTTCTTCAGCGCCAGCCACCATCGGTCCATCTCCCAGAGCTTCACGTATTGCGCCAGGCCGACGAACTCGTCGTAGTTGGGCAACATGCGCGAGGCCGTGACCGACAACACGCCGTTCCAGACCATCAGCCCGTAGATGAACGCGAAGCCCAGCACGAAGCCGGGGGCGATCACCAGCTTGGGCAGGGTGTTTTCAAAACTCGATTTCATGCGGAGCGACTTTCAGGCCGTGAACAGACCGGACTTACTCCCTCTCCCGCACGCGGGAGAGGGTTGGGGTGAGGGTCGGTATTACTTCGTCGCCGCGGCCGAGGCGATCTTCTTCATCGCATCCGCCACCGTGATCTTGTCGTCGTTCCAGAACTGGCTCACCGCGTCCTTGATCGCGCCTTCGGCTGCCGGGCTCACCGCCATGCTGTGGGCGATGGAAGGCACCAGGCCGCCGCTCTTCGCGGTGTCGACGAAGTCCTTGGCCGAGGTCTTGGCGCAGTCGTCGAACTTGGCCATGTCCATGTTCAGCCGCACCGGGATCGAACCCTTGTTGAGGTTGAACACTTCCTGGAACTGCGGGCCCATGATGACGGCGGCCAGGTCGTTCTGCGCCTTCTGCGCATCGGCCGACTTCAGCTTGAACATGGCGAAGGAGTCGATGTTGAAGGTGAAGGCGTTGGCCGTGCCCGGCGCGGCGGCGCACAGGAAGTCCTTGCCTGGCACCTTGCCGGCGGCCAGGAATTCACCCTTGGCCCAGTCACCCATGAACTGGAAACCGGCCTTGCCCTGCATCACCAGCGCGGTGGTCAGGTTCCAGTCGCGGCCGCTGGACGCAGGGTCGGTGTAGCTCTTGATCTTGCGGAAGGTTTCCAGCGACTTCTTCATGGTGTCGCTGTTGATGGCCTTGGGGTCGAGCTTGACCAGCGCGTCGCTGTAGAACTTGGCGCCGCCAACACCGAGCACCACCGACTCAAAAGTGGTGAAGTCTTGCCAGTTCTGGCCGCCGTGGGCCACGGCGATCAGGCCGGCAGCCTTGATCTTGTCGGCCGCGGCGAAGAATTCGTCATAGGTCTTGGGCATGCCGGCCACGCCAGCCTTCTTCAGCACGTCCGGGTTGGCCCAGATCCAGTTGACGCGGTGCACGTTGACCGGCACGGCGACGTAGTTGCCTTTGTACTTCATGGCATCGGCCACCACCTTGGGCAGCAGCGAGTCCCACTTCTCGGCGGTGGCCACGGGGGTCAGGTTGGCCAGCACGCCTTCGGCCGCCCATTCCTGGATGGCCGGGCCCTTGATCTGCGCCGCGGCGGGCGGGTTGCCCGAGACAACACGGCTCTTCAGGACGGTGGCCGCAGCATCGCCGCCGCCGCCGGCCACGGCGAAGTCTTTCCAGACATGGCCCTTGCCTTGCATGATTTTCTTGAGTTCGGCGGCCGACTTGGCTTCACCACCGGAAGTCCAGTAGTGCAGCACTTCGACTTCACCGGCATGCACGGCCGGAATCGCAGCTGCGGACACGGCCACAAGCACTGCGCTGGCCAATTTGGAAAGCTTCAACATCATGTCTCCTGGAGTTGCCGGTACGCGCGAGAAACGGCTGCACGGCAAGGGTTGTGGATCGATGCGACAAGGTATCGCGCCGGAAGGATTGTAATTTTTCATTAATTAATTAAAAAAAATACTAGTGCTTTCCCTAGAAAAAACAGCTTGTCACAGTTATTTTTGCTACGAAATCAGGAGCGGTATAAAAAGAAAAGGCCTCTTTCGAGGCCTGTTTTGATAGATGCTTGATAGATGCTCATGCGCCAAGCTGGTCGCCATCGACATAGAACCAGCGCCCCTGTTCGCGCACGAAACGGCTGCGTTCGTGCATGCGCACGGCACGGCCCGAGGCGTCGCGCTGGCGCGCCACGAATTCGACTTCGGCATGTTCACCGTCGATGCGCCGGTGCGACTTCACCGACAGCCCCAGCCATTTGGCGCCGGCGTCGAAGTCCAGCCGCGCCGGGCGCTGGCTGGCATGCCAGGTGGCCAGCAGGTAGGCCGCGTCTTCCCGCACGAAGGCGCTGTAGCGCGAACGCATCAGCGCCTCGGCGTCGGGCGCCGGCCGATCGGCGAAGCCGTCGATGTAGCGGCCGCAGCAGTCGGCATGGGCCAGTGGTTTTTGCCGGCTGTCGAGACGGCCGCAGGGACATGGCGCGGTGGGTGGAATGTCAGGCATCGAAGAGGACAGGAACAGTCTGGGGACTGCATCTTATGATCGCCGCCATGCTTGCCAAGATCATGAGCCTGTTCCTGCTGGGCCTGGTGCGTTTGCTGACCGGCGCCCAGGCGCGCTGGCACGGCTGCCCGCCCAAGGCCGAGCAGCGCATCTATTTCGCCAACCACCAAAGCCACGCCGACCTGGTGCTGATCTGGGCCGCGCTGCCGCAGGAGCTGCGCAGCATCACCCGGCCGATCGCCGCCAAGGACTACTGGACCACCAGCCCCTTCCGCCTGTGGCTCACGACCAAGGTGTTCAACGCCGTCTACGTGGACCGGGCCCGCACGAAGGACGCCAAGGACGCCGGGGGTGTGGAGCAGGACCCGCCCACCGATCCATTAACGCCGCTGCTGGAGGCGCTGCAAAGCGGCGACTCGATCATCATCTTTCCCGAAGGCACACGCGGCCATGCCGCCGAGCCGCAGCCGTTCAAGTCGGGCCTGTTCAGCCTGGCCTTGAAGTTCCCGCAGGTGGTGCTGATCCCGGCATGGATCAACAACGTGCAGCGCGTGATGCCCAAGGGCGAGGTGATTCCGGTACCGGTGCTGTGCTCGGTGACCTTCGGTGCGCCGATGCAGCTCGAGCCCGGCGAGGAACGCCGGGCCTTCCTGGACCGCGCCCGCAACGCGGTGGTGGCGCTGCGGGACGTTTAGTGCAACTTCAAGGACGATGCCCATGAGTTTCCAAAGCAATTTCTTTCTCCGCATCCTGTCGAGCCTGGTGGCGGTGCTGTCGATCACATGCGTCACGACCTCTGCGCTGGCCGACATTACCGTGCAGGAGATCAAGATCCCGATGACGGTGAAAGGTACGTTCAGCGATTCGCATATTCAGCTGGCCGCCACCGAGTACAGGCCCGAGGGTGAAGGACCGTTTCCGCTGTTGCTCATCAACCATGGCACGCCGCGGTCCCAGGCCGACTTTGCGACGATGAAGAACAACTACGCCTGGCAGGCCCAGTTCTTTGCCCGGCGCGGCTTCGTGGTGATCAATACCTTGCGTCGCGGCTATGGCGCCTCCGACGGACCATGGGCCGAGAACTATTTCAACTGCGGCAACCCCGACTACATCGGCGCCGGACTCGAAACTGCGAAGGACATCGATGCCGCACTCGAATATGGCCGTGCGCAGCCCTATGTCGACGCACAACACGTGGTGCTGGTCGGGAAATCCGCCGGGGGCTTTGGCGTGCTGGCCCTGTCCAGCCAGAACCCGCCTGGTGTTGTTGGCACGATCAGCTTCGCCGGTGGACGCGGCTCGCGCGGGCCTGACGATGTCTGCTACGACAGCAAGCTGGTTGCGGCCTTCAGCCACTACGCCAGTACGACCCATGTGCCGATGCTGTGGTTCTATTCGGAGAATGATCACTTCTTCGGCCCGGCGCTTGCGAAACGCCTGGGCGAGGCCTATCAATCCAAAGGCGTGGACCTTGAACTGGAAATCGTGCCGGCCTATGGCCGCGACGGGCACGGCTTCTTCGAGGGGCGCCCGAATGTTTCCACCTGGGCGCCAAAGGTGGATGCGTTTCTCAAGAAAGTCGGCCTGCAGGAGCACATGCAGTAAAACCTTCTTACTGCGCACGCAGCCACTGCGCCAGGTCTTCCAGAACCTGCAGGCCGACGGGCGACACGGCATCGAAATGGATGCAGGCGTGGATCGCGCCGGGGTAGTGCCGGTGGGTCACGGCCACGCCGGCCGCCTCGGCGCGCAGGGCCAGCGCATGGCCTTCGTCGCGCAGCGGGTCATGGCCCATGGTGGCGACCCAGGTGGCGGGCAGCCCTGTGAGGTCGGACTGCAGCAGCGCCAGATCGGGATGGTCGGGCGACTGTCCGTCCAGGTAGCTGCCGATGAACCAACGCATCGCGCCCATGGTGAGGAACTTACCCTCGCCGTTTTCCAGGTACGACGGGCTGGGCACATCGGGATGCTGCGCCACGGGGTAAATCAAACCCAAGGCCCGCACCGCGGGAGACCCCACCCGGCGCGCGCCGACCAGGGCCAGTTGTGCCCCGGCGCTGTCGCCCGCCACAGCGATGCGGCTGGCATCGCCGCCCAGGTCGGCAGCGTGCGCGCCGACCCAGCGCAATGCGGCCTCCACGTCGTCAGGGGCAGCCGGGAACGGGTGTTCGGGGGCCAGACGGTAGTCCACCGCCACCACCAGCATATTGGCGTGGTGGCACAGGGTACGGCAGGCCCTGTCGTGGGTTTCCAGGTCGCCGATCACGAAGCCGCCGCCGTGCAAAAACAGCAATACCGGCCACGGGCCTGGCGTGGCAGGGGCATATACCCGCGATGCCAGCGCACCGCCAGGCCCGGGGATGCTGCACGCGCTGACCGCACCAATCATCGGTGCGGGCAGCCCAAGCGCCGCATCCATATCCCGGTAGACCTGGCGGGCGACATGCGGTGGCAGCGTCTCCAGCGGTGGGTTGCCCTGGGCCGCGGCCTGGGCCAGAAAACCGGCAAATGCCGGGTCGAGAGGCGCTGCTTCCAGCACGGTGCACACAGGTGATGTCATCATGGTTATTTGAAGTTCAAGCAGAAACAGGCGTCGCGGCGGGCTGCGCGACAGCAACAGCGGGTTGGCGCAACAGGAAATGGCCCAGGGCCGGCAGCAACACCAGTGCTCCGACCATGTTCCAGACAAACATGAAGGCCAGCAGGATGCCCATGTCGGCCTGGAACTTGATTGGCGAAAACGCCCAGGTGCCCACGGCCAGGGCCAGGGTGATGCCGGTCAGCATGACCACCCGGCCGGTGAATTGCAGCGCGTGGTGGTAGGCGTCCGACAGGCTTGCGCCTTCTCGCATGCGGGCCAGCGTGATGCTCAGCACATACAGCGCGTAGTCCACGCCGATGCCCACGCCCAGTGCAATCACCGGCAGCGTGGCCACCTTCACGCCCATGCCCAGCCAGACCATCAGCGCCTCGCACAGGATGGAAGTCAAGACCAGCGGCAGCACCGCCACCAGCACGGCACGCCAGGAGCGAAAGGTGATCCAGCACAGCAGCAGCACCGCGGCATAGACCCACAGCAGCATCTCGCGCATGGCCTTGTGCACCACGATGTTGGTGGCGGCGGCAATGCCGGCGCTGCCGGCGGCCAGCTTGAACCGCACCTCGGCGGTGTTGTGGACCGCGGCGAAGCGCTCCACCTCGGCCACCACGCGGTCCAGGGTTTCGGCCTTGTGGTCCTTCAGGTAGACGTACAGCGCCAGGAAGGAACAGTTCTGGTTGAACAGCTCGCGCGGCGCGCGGGTCTGCACGCCGCCGAGCGCGCCGTCGTTGGGCAGCAGCTCGAACCATTTGAAGTTGCCTTCGTTGTAGCCCACCATGGCCAGCTTGGACAGCGCGGCCATGGAATTGGTGGACTCCACGCCCGGCAGTTGCTCCAGCTGCCAGGCCAGCGCATCGAGCTTGGCCAGCGTGCCGTAGGTGGTGCATTGGTCGACCGGCGTGGTGACCATCACGGTCAGGATGTCGGCGCTGGCCGCGTAGTGCGCGATCTGGTAGGCGTTGTCGCGGTTGTAGCGCGAGTCGGGGCGCAGCTCGGAGGCGCCGGGGTCGAGGTCACCGGTCTTCAGGTGCAGACTTACGGCATAACCACCGGCGGCCATCAGCGCAGACGCCACCACCGCCGCGGCGGCCCAGCGCTTCTGCGTGAAGTGGTCGAGCAGCGCCCACAGCCAGGCGCGCTGGTTGCCCGCGGGTGCGGCTTCTTCGCGCAGGCTGCGGGCCGCGGCCCGCTCGCCGACACCGGTATAGGACAGCAAAATCGGCAGCAGCACGAGGTTGGTGAAGATCAGCACGGCCACGCCGATGCTGGCGATCAGCGCCAGGTCCTGGATCACCTTGATCTGGATGATGACCAGCACCGCGAAGCCCACGGCGTCGCACAGCAGCGCCGTCAGGCCGGCCATGAACAGGCGGCGGAAGGTGTAGCGCGCGGCCACCACGCGGTGCGTGCCGCGGCCGATGTCCTGCATGATGCCGTTCATCTTCTGCGCGCCATGGCTCATGCCGATCGCGAACACGAGAAACGGTACGAGCACCGAATACGGGTCGAGCTCGTAGTGCAGCAGCGCCAGCAACCCGAACTGCCACACCACCGCGATCACCGAGCACGCCACCACCAGCGCGGTACTGCGCGAGCAGCGCGTGTAGCCGAACAGCACCGCGGCGCAGATCGCGAGCGCGAGGCCGAAGAACATCAGCACCTGTTGCAGGCCTTCGATCAGGTCGCCGACGACCTTGGCGAAACCGGTGACGTGGATGCGGATGCCGTCACTTTGGTACTTGGCGCGCAGCGCCTCGACCTGGCGCGACAGCTCGCCGTAGTCCAGCGCCTCGCCGGTCTTGGAATTTTTGTCGAGCAGCGGCACGAAGATGATGCTGGACTTGAAGTCGCCCGCGACCAGCTGGCCGATCTCGCCGGAGCGCTCGACGTTCGTGCGCACCTCGGCCAGCGCCGCGGGCGAGCCGTCGTAGCTGTCGCCCATCACGGTGTTGCCGTCCAGCCCGTCTTCGGTGACGGCGACCCAGCGCGTGTTCGAGGTCCACAGCGACTTCATGAACGGCCGGTCGACGCCGGGCAGCAGGAAGATCTCGTCGCTGAGTTTTTGCAGCGTCTCGAGGTAGGCCTTGTCGAAGATCGAGGCGCCTGTCGTCTCGACCGCGATGCGCATTGCATTCGTCTGCCCGGCGAGCTTGGCCTTGTTGGCGAAGTAGTTGACGATGTACGC
>Ga0307514_10001535_pt1 | contig 27472 bp, 27 predicted proteins | sample 16_EM_MG_FD_203088 | JGI IMG/M metagenome (GOLD analysis project Ga0307514, IMG submission 203088) | Populus trichocarpa ectomycorrhiza microbial communities from riparian zone in the Pacific Northwest, United States - 16_EM | ecosystem: Host-associated > Plants > Roots > Unclassified | place... | reverse complement strand
GGTGAAAGAGGACATAGTCCACATTTTGTGTGTAGGACACTTTGTAATCAGAGCCAAACACTCATTGGAATTAAAAGGGCAGGTCATTTGGGATCTGAGTTTAAGTGGTAGGTACTTGCCACAATCAACCACTCAGCCACAGAATTACGACCAATCAGAATCGAAAAAGACACATGTCATGTCCTTAAATGAAAAATACCCCGGATATTTTGAGGACAGAAACTCGTTCGGCAGTATTGAATATATCGTCTGGGCGAGCGTCTTCATGGTAGAATGCGCCTCGTCCCACACCAACCAGCGTTTTCTGGGAACGCGGCATTGTCAGCAGCCTATTTGCCCGATATCACCGCAGAAAGGCCACTCGCATATAATACTGATCTCCATCGAACCTCAACGATGGGGCTCAGGAAACCGTATCCGCACTTCCACTAGAAGTCTAAGTGGACTTTCATTGGTGGCTACTTAATAGTGTAAAAAAACATCTAGGTATGTTGGCACATCAAATCTACTTTTGTATATCCTGGAATAGTAGCTATCTACGAAGGGCGGCTTACATCCCCTACGCACCTCTAGAGCCCCTTCAAATGCCAGTGTCATAAAGCATGTTTCGTAGCGATGATTGGGCATAGAAACGGTGTTAATTTCATGGACTCATGGGTGACTTAGTGCGATTTGCAACAATTAGGATGAAGGTTACAGGTTGATATCAAACGAGGCACTGTGGTACGCACTAAGGACCGTATTTCTACAACAGTAATAGTTATATAGTCGCTACAACTTTTATCAACTGGGCTATAAAGTACATCCATTGGTACTGCATCCGCGACGATCCAGTTCAATGCCGACCACGCTTGTCTCCACTGTTGTGGGCCAGCCATGGGGGCACTGCACCATGGATGGTTGAACCTATGGACGGTGCGGCTCCATGAATAGTCCACAACACGACCATTGGGTAGGGCAGAGCATAGCGGTCACAACGGATCACTCGTATTGTCACAATTCATCTTGTTACTTTGGATGCTTTTTTGACTTGTTAATTGACTGATCTCTCGAGGCCAGAAGGCGCGTATATATATACAGACTTGTCTCCCATATTCGTCTCCATATCTCTTATCCGTTTGCATATCCGTTTGCACTGATATGAGCCGCTCTGCAATGATATGAGCCGCTCTCCTGAGGCATATCTTCATACACCAACTGCATATCAAACGGACCTGAGCTGTGAGGCTCACGATGAAGGTACACATGCAACACATCTTACGCCTAACTTTCTAAATCAACTCTAAAGGGATATGCACCATACTCTATTTTTATTTGTTCCATTCATGGAACCGTCCTGTCCATGGATAGGCGACTACCACGAATGGGTCACAGCAGATCTAAGCTTCTACGAACGACAGAAGACCAAGGGTATTGAAATTGTTTGTCCCCCCTCATCTCCCCTCCATATATATCTTTCTCTTCGAAGTTGGATTCAGTAGTGACTAGTGACGCCATAGACCGACGGTAGAGCCGCGAGAACGGGAGATTATATCATTCCCGTAGATACCGACTCAGCTCTTCTCAGCCTTCCGGGAGTCCATGAGCCTCCGATACCTGTAGACAGTGATCACTCTACTATAGTAAAGTTTAACTCGCAGACCGACAGAACCTACAAAACCACGTTGTCGTATATTGGGCAACTTTTCAAGTCATTAAATTCTCAAGCCGGAAAGACTTAATATCTAGGCTCATATGGACTCCACGCTTATCTAGATGTGCATCACAAGAGGAATCGGCTGCAGCAACTTTCGGGAGCAAAAATACTAGAACGGTAGGACAAAGCTCTACCAACGAGCTAATTGAAGCAATACAATAATGGAATATTGAAACTATCAAGGTGCTACTTGAATGCGGTGTGTCAGCGAACGAAAGGGATCTGAAAGGTGTCTCTGTGTTGCATCATGCGGCGAGAACTGGCGACGAGGAGATTGTGAAGACGTTGGTCAGGAATGATGCTCACATTTCTGTTAGAGATCTCAAAGAGAAGTCGCCGATTGATTATGCTAAGTCTTGTAGACATACTGCACCGGCTGTCAAGATATAGACTGGGAGGATGTGATTGAGTATGTTTCGATTTCTTTATCTGGGTACTACTATAGTTTATGCATTGGAGTTCTCCAAAAACAAGTAATTTTTGTCCTTCACTAAAATAAGGCCAATTGGATGTATCCTGCCTGAAAAAATCATACGGCAGTCAATTTGGTGATACCCCGTGAAGTCTACTGTGGTGTCGAGGCTGCAGGGTGTCCAATGGGATCACCAGTCTGAGGAAATCGATGATAATCCAAACCATATATCGGCCACAGGGCTTGCTCGAGCTGCTGAATAGGAGTGTATCAACTACTCTACCGTACAAACGTTGAACCTTGAAACATATTGGGTGGACCCTACTTGGTGGGAATTTACGAGTATAAATACATACCAGCAATACCTAATTGAGTCATTGCTTCCGATTAGCTTTCGCGATGTACTCCTAGCTGGCAGCAGACTCCCCGAATAACCATTTCCCTACCTCACTATAAAAAGAAGTCGCTCGGCGTTCACACAAGACCCGACAAAATGACAAAATATAGGTCTACGCTCGACCGCCAACTCCGCGCGCTTGGAGAGGTCCTACCCGGAGTCGAACCGGGATTGCCGGAATCAGAATCCGAAGTGCTGACCATTACACTATAAAACCCCATCTATGTATTTGGTGATTATGATTTAATCTAAGTAAATGTAAGAAAATCGCTCAATGGGTTGTCTCGCACCAGACGTTTTACACGGCCTCGACTAAACCCTTAACCCTAAATCGCTGCGCTGGTTGAGAATTTAGCCGACCCGCAAACGGGTTGAGTGCGCGATTTAGGAGGTGCGGTACGAAACCCAAAATCACGTTCGACGCGCTTTTGGCCTAGTGCGAGACAACTCAATGAGTTTAGATGCGATAGGCTTTAAATTTTAGGTACTGTACCGAGCAGTGACCAACGAACGACTATTTGAAAATGATAGATTTCGCCTAAGAACGAGTGCAAAATGACATATTTGGATTACAAACCGAGGTTAAATGACATGAGCTGCGAATGAGTGAGACAGATGAGGATGAGCGAGGGTTTTGAATTCTAGATGAGCAGTAAGAACATAAATAGGGGGAGCGCTGGAGCAGGAACTGGGTTCATGGGGCGGAGGTAAAGGCTGTAATGACGACATAGCCTCAAACCTTGAGAATTAGAGTGCGTTATGTCAGGCCAAAAAGGATCCTAGAATTCTATCATATTGCTTTACTAGTACCGTTCAATGACATATGGCTCAAATCCCTGGGTAATGAACTGCCCGTAAATGATGCTTTTGAGGTACATACCAAACAAATCGATGACAGATGATGCTCTTTGGTCACTGCTTGGTACAATATTTCAAGGAGTGAGGTAACTACAAGGAAAGCAAGTAGCAACCCATATCCATCCCCGGAGGTAAAACCCCCACCGCAGAAAAGCAGAACATGAAAATGTAAATGGTGTTTCGCAGGAAGAATCCTGAAGCTCGAAATCTCAAAGAAGCAAACCTAGCTGTGGAAAAAGGTACCCGTAGTGAACCAAATAAACACCGAACACACTGAGAACCCTTTTGCACCGGTACCCATATGCCATAAAATTTATGTGACAGAACTAGTCCCATTCCTCGTCATCATCACTGTCGATATTGACTTGCTGCCTGTTCTTGGTGAAATTTGTGGGGGCGAGCGAGGTCATGAGAATATTTCGTCCACTTATCGGTTTCCTGGGCAACAGTCTGGCCGTACATTACTTCCTGGCCCTTGGGAACTTTTTTATTTGGAACTTTTGGCGCCTTAGCCCAACTTCCCTTCTTAGTCTTACTGGTCGTCGAGGACCGGCCATGGATGGAAGAAGGGGCAGCGGAAAGCTCCCGGGGCGGCCCTCTAACAGCTGCGGAGGTGTGTGTGCCTCTGGCTCCGGCTCCGGCTCCGGCTAATTGAAGGGTGTCCACACGTTATTATCATATTCAGGTTCCAAAGAAGTGGGTCCACCCACTCCGGTTTCTTCACCGTCATTGCCGTAAGCAGGGAGTCCAAGACGGGCGCTTTCACCCTGGGCGTCAAAAGCGGCAGTCCTAGCAGCAATTCCGCGGCGGACCCTGGCCTTCTTCACACCTTTGGTATTGTTTGCCGGTCCTGTCTGGGTCGTCGAAGTCTTCAGAGACCTTTTACAGCTCGTAAGTCTTAGTGCCAATAATGAGAGTTGAGGATGGATAACAATCCGAATCCGAATCTGAATTTCTTTCGAAGTAATCGTCACTATCCAGAAGCGTGTCATCTGCCTCATGAGCCAAATGAAACCCAACACATATCTAACCCCTGGATTTGGTAGAATTCTTGCGTTCGGCCTTGGCAAATTTATCGAGACCCTTCCTTTTGTGGCAGATAACGCAGGTGAGTTCGATGGTCTGCTGTGAAGTGCAGGCCATGCAGGTGGTGTTGGGGTCTTTCAAGGAGCGGCCAGCAGGAGCGTAAGCTATAGATCTAATTAATGTCCATAGCGAGTAGCAAACAATAATAATAATAACTCACGGTTATGGATAGTGTCAGAGACCCGCTGAAGTTGACAGTTTGCATACCGGGACTTGGGCTTGTTCTTTTTACAGACGCAGCAAGTGATCGTGTTAGGGATTCCGCCGCTGTAATGGAATCAGACTCAAACATCAAAAGGTGAGAGAAGTAGCTATGGTAGGTACGTACCCGTTTGAAACTACAGTATCCTTCTTGTTGCGCTGGTTGACTAGGTTTCTTCCCACGGGAGGAAGATGCGGCGGAGGCATTTTGTCGGTGGATTGTCAACCACAGTAAGATGGGGGTTGGAGTTTGTTAATTGATAATCGTGGTGGTAGAGGTAGCTCAGAGGAACGTGAGGGGAAGTTCACGATCCGTATCCTCCGCTCCCATCTACAATCACACGTCCTCCACGCCTGTAGCACCGTCCCTGTGCACTCCCAAGCCTGCTTGACTCCCATTTCCTCCAAGTGCGTAGCATGAACAGGGAAAACAACTAAAATGATAAGACAGAGTTCCACTTTAAGTAGATGTTACACAGCTCAATATCGCAAGAGCATTCCGCTTATCTATAGGAGTTGATGTGTATGCGCTCAACAGCTGCAACCCGAATCATTCTTGGTCTGTTCTGCGGATCCGCCAGCCACACCCTACATCACCAACGCCCCTATCCCCCATTTTATCCAAATCAACTCCCACCGCTAGTCAACTGCTCAAGTATCATGGCGTCATACTCGTCGCTACCCTCAGCAATCTGTTGAAATGTACTGATTGCTAGAAGCTTGTATTCTAAAGTACAGGTACATTCGTGATCTTATATACGGCATTCAGAGTATGCCTTGTACGCATGCATGCGCACTCAGCTGGCATCTCCAGCTGAGTCTGGAATGACCATCATCTTAAGGAGATTATGCATCAGCTCAGCTGAAGCTCGTACGTCAGGGAGGGGGACCATATATGCAACACAATCGTCATACCACTTATAGTCTTCCACCAAGACAGCCACACAACAGTTGGGCGTTAGAGGGCGAGTGGACTCAGATACGACGGAAACAAGGCACGGATGGGTGGGGCTAGACATACAGTCGGCTCGATACATCTCGTCAATCTGGAACTTCGATCCTGAGGCCTTAAAAATACCAGTGTTACTTATCAATAGACCCAGCCTTCAAGCTGCCATACCCATGGATGGGGCTGCATCCCACAGGAAGCGGAAAAGAAAGGGCAAAGAAGGGTGGTTTAAAATTCGAGACAATTCATACCCATAAAACTAGATATCGAGGTGGGAACAGTCAGGACCCTCCAACACCCAAGAAATATCCCGTGAGATTTGGTTCTACGCCCAATTCCCGTTTTACTGCCGAAAACATTGAAGATGCGGTGGTTTCTATACAAATCTCCGCATTGGATATAGGGAAACAAAAATAAGGTGTCCGGGCAAGGAGACCTTAGGGCAACGGCTCCAAAGCTCCAGTAGTAACTTTGGCGTCTTTGAGGGCTTAAGGATTCGATCCGTAGACTGTCTAGACTGAGAAGTAATGCAGATTTACTATCGCCGCTAGCTCTTGTTAATCATTCTGTTTTATCATCTCCTAGCTTGGGACGTTCGAAACTCAATGGATGATGGCCCATAGTTATGGGGAAGTGGGATTCAGAGTAGTCACGTGAGAAACAGTACTGCCGCGATAAACGAGCTAAGAGATTCAACCTTCATCGATGATAGCAACAATAACACCCAGCCCGTATCTAGCTCCTAAATAATCCCTCTACTGGCTGGTTTGCGTTTACAGATGTCAGATTGATGTGCAGTCAGGTTTTCAGAGCCATCGGCCTCATGCTCTCCACAGCAGCAATAACTCCAATTCTTATTAGTTCTGAAGCACGGGTAAGCGGCTTGACCGCCGGATTCTTTTTTATTGGAAATTTTGGAACTGCATACGCGTCAATGATTCGATAAAGTTTGTAATGATTAGACTTGGCATCTGTTTCAGCTCAGCTGTAACACAAGCACACAGGGGCATCAACAATCCGGCACCTTTGAAGATCCATCATCTCGGCTTCTCCGACTACAACCATCACCACTACTATGGCAGACGCAATCAGCCTAGGATCAAGCGTTCTTGCATTCATTACAATCGCTCCTCAACTATCTAAAGTATCTGTAATCTTTTACGGTTCACTTCATGACGCCCCAGATGAAGTTAAGCGTGTTCACACCCGGCTACGGGATCTTGGGTTTGCCTTAGACTCGATTGATCGGATTCGAAAGATACATCACGACTTCGACGAGGACTGCTAGATTCAAGAATTTTGGCGCGAAAAATTCGGGAAACTTCAGAGCGATTTTTCCGAATTCAAGCTGTTTACGGAGGCATTGAATGTGAGTATGAAGGGAGTCAAAGAGAGAGTTCAGTGGTTCTTATCACATCAAGACCAGGCAAAGAAAATTTCTGGCGCTTGTCTCCGAGGACATAGAGGTGCTGGTGAATTTGCACCGGCTTATGATGGAATCGTACGTTTGATCGTTAGATTGAATATGATGACAAGTACTGACCCCGAAGCCCAGACATCAGTCCCGTAGTATTAACAAGTTCCTCCAAACACAGACTCCCATCGTGAACATGGTCAATGAGATTTCCGCCACAATGGTTACCAAACGAGAGTTCATCAGGCACCGCAATGCGATACGGTATCGCCCACCCACGGCCAAACCTACGAAGTATTGCAAGCAAAATGTTGATGTAATGGTCTCGAGTGTCATGATGCGGAATACAAGTTACCACCTTCCTATCGGCAAAATCACGGTATCGTATGGCTAGCGATCTGAGGAATCTAACCGGTCAATGGATAACGAGTACACGCTAGCTAGACGTTGGGAATTCCATCCATCCAGCGCCGTGGTTATCACACAAATGTCTTATCACCCATGCCATGGCAATCATACATTGTGGAACACAACTCGCTCGACCGAATATCACCCCGACCCTGTCAACTATAGTAGCTTTGTCTTGGGATTATCCGATCTGGGCGTGTATCGAAAGTGGGAACGTGATGGAATTGCGACATCTCCTTAGTACAGGATCGTTTGGTTTGGCCGATGTTAACCCTGTGGGATGCCCGCCCCTGGCAGTTGTAGGTATCTATACTCCAATTATTCCCATCTTGTAGAACTGATCTTTAGGGTACATAGGCTTGCCATCATATATATGTACGGTAATAATCCCGGAAGACTAGGTATCATCAATTTGTTAGCACGCGCAGGCTTAGATGTTAATAAGATGGATGATCAGGGAGGGTACGCTTGATCGGATCGTACATTTCTATGTAATCATATTGACTCCCGTGAACAGAACCCCTCTGATGGGATTGGTGGGGTGTGTTGGGCAAGGACCAAGCACTCTCACCGCGCCGAAATTGCTTTTAGACACAGGGGGTACCCTCTCATTGTATACAAGGGATGAGACTTACCCACTCTACCTCAGTGGCTTGTGCCACACCGCTACAATCACGAAGCATATGTATGAAGATCTTATTGGCACTCTAGAAGAGTATACTTTCGAGTTGTTCTCAAGGGAGCCAGATCTGGCTACTGTTGGGGCAACAAGGCAGCGCGCGTATTAATTGATTCAAATTTACTGTTTGGACCTTATAGAACTAAGAGATACATGGCAGCAGGCTTGTCACCCCACAGGAAGCCCGCGCGAGGCAATGCTTGATAAGATAGTCTCCCTGGTAAACACGTTGGACGAAATAGATCCTCCGTTATACTCGCCGAGACCGAATACTACTTTGCTTGATATCCTGGACACACTGGCCGGCAATGGCGGAGCCGTCTCTGCGGTCAACGAAATTATATTGTCTCATTGCCCATTCTCGAAATTTTGCACGGTTGCTTTTCTCCTGGTTCAATGTTCGGGAATGCGGAATCCAACTGATAAAAAACGCAAACAAGGAAACCCTAGAAATCGTGAAACGTTGTGGTGGGGGGGGCCCATCATATGTGCAGTACAGATTGTTGTGTCTATCTACAGAGATCGCGGACTGGCAGCAGTGCTTTGAAGAGAGCGCTTATCCTGTTGTGCTGAATTGGACGCTTCTTGACAGCGTCTCCAACAATCTTTCAAATCAGCATTTAACGTTCTTGATCTCCAACGGCGCTAATGTCAATTATTCCCGTCCCACTTGGTACGCAGGACCGGAAACCCCCCTTAGGTTAGTTGTAGAAGCCGGAAACGTGGAGAATGTGCGCCTCCTGCTCAACTACGGTGCTAACATTCTATTGGAAACCGATTCGTCTGGTCCCAGCTTGAGGTATATCAGTAAGCTTGACTATATAGGCACCACTCCGCTTGTACAGTTCAAACGTATCTCAGAGATTGCGATATCATGTAGCCATCTTGAGTTAGCGGGGATGTTGGAAAAATCGAGAACGAGGAGGTTGCCAAACGAAACATCTGTATATCGCCAATTACAAGCGAGTTGTCTCACTATACGAGCGAATCGACATTCACTTTTTACAGCTACAGAGACGCCATATAATATCACTACTAGTACCACAGAGTCACAACCACTCCAGGACCATGTCATGCTTGCTATAGGGATATTCTTCGTAGCACTTGATTCAGCGCGGCACATTTTCCTTCATGGCCTCGGTTGGGGCATAAGAAATCGACAACTCATCTGGTTGGTTTGGGGGGTGCTATTTCGGGCATTTAGTGGATGTTGCTATATTGCATGGGAAATGGTGCGGGAGTTTGGATGGGCTTTCGTAGGCGGAGGTTTGATCAGTTATTCTCAGCGGCAGTAGTTAGGTTAGTAGACGGCGGATAGGCAGGAGTTTAAGACATGGGATTTTCTGATCTGTGGATTGGAGTTTATGTGTCCTGATTTTTGTGTTGGTTTTGAGTATACTATTCGGTCTCACAAACTACCCTCCCTAGGATAGGGATACCGATTGTTTCAACACGAGCTGCTGTCGTCAGTGTTTGTCAAGAGAGGAATCAAGTCGCGATATCTGTTACAGATGTACATGATGTTACAGGTCTGATACACGGTCACGGCTGCAGGGGCTGATGCCTTCTGTATATATCTCGAGTCTTTCTCCTTCTCTCTTCTCTGTACCATAGAATATACGCACACGGTTCTCCCTAACTTCCATATCGTAACAATATCGGACTCGAGAGTGACGAGTGATTCCGGATGATAATTTGGGTCGACTTTACATTGAGCCTCAGTTATCACCTTTAGCAAATACAAAGGCAGAAAGTTGATGAAATTCGAGGGGATATGGCAGAAAGGCTGCTTGTGCATGCACCGTGACCACGTTTTACCCAAGCCGGCAATCTAGGCCTTTCGTGAATCGGAAACCGATGGAACTATCTCGGACGGCAAATCAATCGTGTAAACTGGTACAGTGCAGGATCAGAATGGCGAAGGGCGATACAGAGGTCTAGGTAACAGACGAGCGGTGGCAAGAGGAGAGATTAGGATGCCTTTTTACGTAAGTTCATTCCCGTGGTCTTGATATTGAGAAGCAAGTCATCTTTCAAATTTTGGCGCGAGTGACCCCAGAACTTAGACTACAGTTCCAGAGACCAACAAGCCTAGGATATGGTCAAATCCGAACAAAGATTGGTATGACTTCTTAAGAAATCGAAGACAGAATGTGGCCTCTCACGCGATGTCACGAATTCTTGACAAGTGCTGGATGTAACTGAACACAGCTGAAGGTTGAACAGCTATGTAGCTAAAGCTGCAGCCTTCAGGGGTCAGCTAAATAGCAGCATCTATCTTCACTGCTCACCGTTAGCTGCTGTGCGGCTCGCATACCAAAACGAATGCTTACCGGTAGTGTGATTTCTTGCCTTTTTCAACATCGAATCGATGAACTTCGGCTTTAGTATCGGAGACTGCATAACAGTTACCAAACAGCTTTTAAGCAGCATCTTCCTGAAGAAGATGCTGAATAAACTTTTAGCAAAGGTACTTTAGGTTGGTCGGTTCAAAGTCTAGCTACCCCGAGGGTTCAAGGAGATTGACACTCATCAGCATGTGTAATGGTTCGCTCAAGGAGCTCGAAGATCTGTTGTTGTTGTTGTTTATTCATACTGTATGCACTCTAACTAGAGTATGACAGGACCTAAAATACCCCCTCCGCCTCCGGGCGAGCCGGCTAGATGGCGGAGCTCCCCCCCGCTACCCTTCATCCCCGCGCTCGAAGATCTGTTGGATCGTTACAAGAAAATGAGGGACAGCTCCCAACTGACCTTTCAGCGGTTCAGTTGGATGACAGAACCGTGGTCACTTCGGAATAGGCTACAGCTGCACACGAATACTATCTCCCTATTTCTGACTATATTGAACAGTAGAAAGCATTTATGCTGGTTACTACTGATCAGAAGGGTTAACGCTTGTTCAACTCAACGCTCAAACGAATCGAATCAAAACTCGACGAAGTCCTTGAACAAATCCGTACCAGTCAACGAGCATCACCCGGGACTTCAGCAAGCACAATGCAGACGCCGAGTGGGACGAAAACTGGAATGAAATTATTGCGGAGCTGGAGGCCGAGGGAATTCTGGAGAAGGACATCTCGGAGAACCAGTAATTTGTGCAGTAGATAGATGCTGCGAACGAAATTAGCAGATTTTCTAGAACTTCCTGGGGATGAGCAGTACTAAGAGTATCCTATCCGCTACCGCTCCACACGCCATGGCACACTACTCAGCCATCTTCAACTCCCGTTGCAAGTCAACATACAACCCCCTGGGATAGAAGCAACTGCGAGCCTCCTAGGACCGCGCGGGATAACACATGGCTCAACCAAGAGACACCTTCGTTCCCGCCGTGCCTCCCCGCACCGGTATATCGCAAACAACCTGTTAGGCCAGTGAATGTATACGCACGCGGCCTATACTCCGATATATATGGAGCTACAGTTCCCCCTATTATCGTGCACCCACCTACCTACCCGGCCATGGGGATCGATGCAGCAGACAGACACGCGGTGCCTTTTCTATCCCCAACTGAAGCCGAAGCCCGACGCGCACAAAATGCAATGCAAACCGATCTCGGCAAGGAAGAATATGCGCGTCAACAAGCATACCGCCAGTCAGATGAACACTGAGACCCAAGTAGGCCAAGGAATGGATCTGGAAGACACCAAAGTTGTGATTATGTCGATGAACAGTCCAGACGGCGGAAACCAGGGCAAGAATATTAACGTCGGCCAAATATTCCTCCACTGCCGTCGCATCCGTTAGCTGACAGTGACGGCGAGGGTTCCGCTCCATCATTCGGTTCCATCCCCGAGAATCTGGAGAATATATTCGTGTAATCCGCGAGATTAGGTGACCACGATGACTTCGAGTATATTCTAGGCACTGGGAAGTGCCTGCACCGGCAATGCTGGTTCCTGAGGCGATTGAAAGGGATATCTCCTCCACTCTCGAGGAGTAGGTTTGGACTAGTGCCGATATGCTTGGTCAAGCTGACGTAGCAGTCTTCAGACTGTTCCATGGATGCAAGAAGAAATTTCGAATCAAGCGTTATATGTTTGACTGAGACGGACGTGTAGTGAAGGAAGATAAAAATTTAGAAGCTGTGATCAAACCCGGGATGAAGGTAAAACCGTCATACTCTCGCTTGTGCTGTATCTAACTATTCTCATCAAATAGCCTGGGGGAAAATTCCAGTTCAAAAACATAAGAGACCCGCTCGACGACACTGGGGACAGGCGACAGGACTTGCACTTAATCTTACGAGAAGTAGGTCTCATGCTGCTGGTTGTCGGGTTGCTGTTTGTATTCACGGCTAATTAAGTGCTCTTTCGTGAATTGTCTCAAGATCCACTCAGCAGCTCGTCATACAACAGAACGTTTCTAGCAATATGTTAACTCTAAAATTTCGTCGTCCCTTCTTCTACCTGCTATTCCATGATCAGAATGCTGTTATATCTGGTGGTTGAGCTGCTTTCTCTCTTCCCCTTTCTAACTGTCAATATGTACCTACAGCCACTATTTACCTTTAATAGGACATTGCACATCTCATGAGCTCAACTTGAATAAAGTGATCCAAAGCCTTCAACATGCCATCCTGTTACCATATATCCTACACCATATATCCTACTCTTCCTTCCTCTTCCTTTATACACCAAAAAAATGCGCGTTCTAATTATAGATACCCCTGTCAACCCATTTCCCTTCAGCAGCTTCATTTTCACCCTAATTCTTATCCTCCATACCAGGCTACTGACGCTCGCTCTCCGCAGCCATTTGTGGCTCATCCTTTTATACCCCTACCTCCTTTTCATCTCCTTGGTCGCATTACTCGTCCATAACGTCCTGAAATTGCTACAAGGCAGAGAGTACGAACTTGTGCCATTGATACCACTTACATTCAAGTCGGTGTTCGATTTATTCTGCCTACGGTGGTTTGTGGACCTGTTGAAAATGGAGGATTTTTGGAAACCCAAAAAGGACGTCCTGTTAGGATTCGGGGATGATACGCCAGTTGAAGAGAAGCTGGGGGCGGTAATGTGGGGGTTTGTACCGGAACCGTTCAAAAGGCTGAAAATGCTGCTACAGAGGCCGTGCGAACGCATCCAGAACACGCGGTCGAAGATTAGCAAGCTGTGGGAGAAGGCTCCGGTGCTTGCTATACTGTCGGGAAAGTCGCTGTGGAATGGAGTACTGGACACCACCTCTACATACATTACGGATTGCATCAAAGCGGAACAACCGCATTTGGAGGTCATGGTGATATGCAAGCTATTTCAAGTCCTCATCATGGTTTGGAGGCGTACACAGACAGTTCGCCTGGTCATTGGTCTATGGGAGCTGTGCAAGTTATTGATGAAGACAATCGGTAATTGGGTGAAGCTGTTGTGGCAATGGCTCACTAAGCGGTTCGCACAGACGTCAAAGCCGATATCGATGCCAGAACTGATACCAGAGTCTAAACCAGTGAAACCATGGAATCCAAAGGAACTAAGAAATTGGATCAATGACACCCTTCCGGCTTCAAAAGAAACAAGAGCCTCAATAACTAAGCTCCCGGAACCAGGAAAACTCATTAATAAAGACCCGGTTACGGAATGGTTCCCGAAATACGCACTGGAACGAAGGAACAGCTGCTCCATAAATGTCGTTTGCTTACAGAAGATGAATATGTGGATGACGGGTACTATATCGGTGGAGGATGAAAATATAACGTCAGGTCGAATGCACCATGATAGTGAAAGCGATGTCCCAGCCCCGAAGAGGAGGCGTCGTCGCTTTGATTTAGACGGAGAGACGCGGGGCCTTTCTTTTCAGTTAAAGGGATTGGAACTACTTACACGTCCGCGTCGGGAAAAACCCTGGGAGCAACCAGGCTGGATCGAGCCTCTCTTCGCGCCGGAAGTGGAAATGCAAGATGCACCTCCTCGTCTCCCCACTCCAGAAGCTGACCAGCGGGATGAAATAGCTCCATGCATACATGCTGAGCGCCGCAACTTTCAGAGATCTAGATTAATGTGTGCCCATCCTTTGGAAAGAAGTGGAGTGGTTTACGAGAATGGGACTGGGAGGGTACGGCCATGCACCGAGCAAGAAGAAATAGACGCACTGTACTGCCTGGGCCAATCCAATCATCCCGTTCCTAAGGAGGAGAAAAGATGGGTCAAGGTTGGAGATATTCATACAAAAGAAAGCCTAAAATGCATCTCAACGCCAAAACCGAAACGCTGGTGGCCATGGTTCAAACAGGTACCCCCGAAATCTGACGAGCCGAAGCCCAAGAGACTCCCTGGATTTGCAGAAAGGAAGAGTGACGATACGCTAGTACCTGCATGGGAAGCGGACTCGCCAGGGTTAATGTAACAAGCTTGAATTTTATTCTGTGTATCATGTCAGACAAGATAGTGTGTAAGTTGATGTGATCCAAATGCCAATTCATTCATTTCGAAGGGTGCTAGGATGAGCGCCGAGTGACGATGTATGCATGAGGCTTACAATGCCGTTCTTCCAGTTGGACCGTTCCACAGAAGATCCGCCTTGCGCCCTGCGGTTGACTTTGTCACTCTTATTTCCTCTGACCTCCAAATTCTCGCAGCCCCCGAGGAGACCCAATTGATGCCACCGAAACCCAGTGCCAAGTTGAAGCTGGCTGCCTCCATACGCCCACCTCCCAAGCCCCCAAAGCGAAAACCCGAGAGACAGAAAGGGAATCCGAAAAACCTGAAATCAAAACCATCATCGCCAGCATCACAACCACCATACCCTCCCGGTCGCAGATACCTGCCCCCAACACAGATCCCAAGTCGGTACTCCTCTCACAACCAACCGCTTCCTCGACTTTTTCTCGGTTCGCTGACTTTCGCAGCCTCCTCATCAGACCCGACCCCTCGCTACCCGCCTCCTTCTTCAACTCTTCGCTACACACCGCATTCTTCGATTATTCAGCTGTCGCGACGTCTGGTGCCCCGCAGCCCGAAGCAACGAAGTCTAACATCCTCGCACACGTTATGGACTCGTGGAAGACTGCCACCACGGCTTCTCCCGCTACCGGCAACGATGGAGTCGGAGCGACATTGTCGGAGCCGCCTCTATTCCCCGATAACGTGCCGCTAGACGAGTCAGACGAATGCTCCGAGTCGGAGTCTGATGAGTCGGATGATGAAGTTATCTACATCGGCACCACGACCAAGGAGAGTACGGGTGGACGTGATACAGGTGGCCATGATCTACATCCGAAATCACTCTCCGGCGGCAGTAGTCTCGAAGACGAGATCAGGGAAACTCCGGAAACTCAGTCGCATCCCGAGGTGGATCTCGACCGACTGCTGAATAGCATCAAAGATTCTTCAAAGCCCGGACCTCTTTTACTGCCCTCTCCTCAGCCGTCGGTTCTAGGAAAGCGAGTTCGATCGCCGTCGCCAGAACTAGCACTGTCACCCGAGTTGTTTGAAGAGATTGGAAGAGTGAATGGGATGTTTCGGATTCCGTGTATTAATTTGGAGGCCCCACCTGCGACCTTTGAACTCTCTGTGGCGGGTTCAAGCGAGTGGAGGGTGCTGTTGGCGTTTTCCAGCGACTATCCTGCGGAGCTACCAAGTGTTCTCCAAGTCGACGACCACAGGAACGGTGCAAAAATGTTTAAACTCACAAAGGATATTCTCCGGGGCGATAGTTTTAAAGCTGGGACTCCATGTCTGGAAAAATTGATGCGGGAATTGGTGGAAGCACTGGCTGGTAAACTTGGGCAAGTACCGTGGAAGTATATATCCCAAACGACAAAATTTGTTCCCATACCGTCGTCGGTAGGAGGTTTCATGACTACCTCTGCTCCAAAAGTGTACCCCAAAAGTTGGTTTCCGTCGTTCGAGGAGTTCGATGATCAGATGCAAGCTCTTCGAGCTGCAAGCCTAGATTATCCACCGAAGCTACCAGTATTCACGAAGCGTGACGGATGGAAAACTGCATTTGTAACTTCGCCTTACAGTGGATGTTTACGGTTAATGCTGACAGCTACTAGATTTCAGAGTCCTATGCGAGGAGCCAGCTCAGTCATGGAGAGGTTATTGAGGGCAACGAGCGTTTGGAGGTATGCTCCCGGGTGTCCTGTTGATGCAGTTACTTATCGCTCTTAGTTTCTTGGAGATTCGGTACTGAATGCCTTGATTTCTGCAAGCATGATGAAGATGTACCAGCTGAACGAAGGCGGTATGACTGTATGTTTACAAGTGTCCGTTGAGGGGGCCCGCTGACGATCCTTGCAGAGACTGCACGACATACTTCGCTCTAACGCCCTCTTTAGCGCCTTTTCTCGTGCTTATGAGTTTCCCGACAAACTTTTGCGTGAACATGGCAGGAAGGAAGCGTTGGGTTTCAAGGTCGAAGCTGACATTTTCGAGGCCGCAGTTGGTGGGTTGTTCCAGGATGGCGCCGGAGAAGAGCGGGGATGGATACAACTCCAAGCCTGGTTCGACGTCCTGATCGAGCCTTGGATCGACTGGACTATTGCGAGACTGGATCCAAACCTTCGGGATTCGTACCTAACGTTCAACCGCGTTCCACTCGACAAGAAGAGCCAATCCCCACTCAATCCCAAAGGCCTGACTGTTCCGAAGGGCGTCCGTCGGGATCGCAAAATCCTCAAACCATCTGGCCCTCTCACGAGAAGCCGCAGTGGCAAACTCAAGCCGTCTAAACAGCCCAAACAGCCCAAACAGCCCAAACAGTCCAAACAGCCTAAGCAGTCTAAGAAAAAGAAGCTTAAGTTATCTAAAGATCGTGGTCTTGTGCCATATGTTGCTCCGCAGACGGCTGTTGAGAAGTGGTCAGAACCAAACATGGCTTTGGTTAATGTTGAGCGACCGAACGCTGGCCCCGAACAACGTCGCAGGGAGCGTCTTGCGGGCATTGGACAGTATAATGCAATGAGCAACCTTCCTGGGACCCACGTTGCAAGCCAGGACATGCAAACTTTGGCCCGTGGTCAGACCCGTAACTACGCAAGGCTTCCAGATGTCAGACTACCAGAAAACCGGATTTTCCAGCCTTACCAGTCGCCGGCGACCTATGCAATTGCGGGAATGGCATTTGGAGCTTGTTATCAAGCGCCACAAGAGGATAGGCCTGCCTTTTCGCTCCCAACACACCCCAATTCCTCACCTCCATCCCGCCCAGATTGATTGCGCCGAGAAATGATCAATGGGAAGACTATCTGGGGACTACAGTTTCTGTTTTCCTTCTTGTATGTGTACGGAATAGATTACATTAATAGGGTTTTCTTGTACAAATGCCTAGACTACCATATCTTACTCAAATGTTTTTCGTTGGAGTTGTGCGTTTGTTTCTGCGTTGGGTTGGTTGGAGAGAAGGATTGGTATATCAATCTTTTGTTGCAATCCTCACATGTAATAGGAAGATACCAAAAGTCGGGCGCGCCCCATAAAGTGCGGAAATTCTACACCTCCACCGTAGCAATTGAGAGAGATTCTGAAAGAGAAATGAGTGATAATAGGCTACCAGAGATGTGTCTATGAAGTTTTCTTAGAAAAATATTTGTGTAGCAAATGATGAGGATCTTGGCATTTCTCGTTGTATGGGAGAAAAAAGTCGGGCGCTCTTTTGCCCTGTGACACCGCGCCCGACATACCCTTGTACCCAAGTATATTAGCCTAGGTCGCTATAGCTCGGATCTAAGTTCCTCATGAGTAAAAGTTCCCAACGCCAGCCGATCCGTCGCATAAGTTTACAGTGCCAGCGCACTTCGACAATACAACAAAATGGCGAGAGGACAAAGCCCAGAGACAAGATCTGAGTGTCAGAATGAGGGTAGAAAATAAAATAAAACACGAGGAAGCGAAGTAGTAAGGTAAACACCCAGAAGTATCATCACTTGAGGACATATGTATATGGCCATGCGTGTACTGAATGATAGCATAAAATCGTCTGAAAACTGAATGCAGCCTTTCCAGTGTGCAGGTGCAGGGGTGTCGCTTTCTGGACGCACTCCGTTGGCGCTCTGTTGAGGATCAAATTCGCGCGGAGGCGCTTAGATCCCACCGACACTTCTGTTTTGAGCCATGGTCCATCGCAATCGATCCCCACCGGCACGTATGCGGTCCACGAGCACCACAATGTGGCTCCTACCGGGCACACAGCCTGTCTCTCCCTTTGTCTAAAGCATGGCACGCCAAACTCAGCCATCTTCTACTATCCAATACATATCCTCTCTCCTAACATATACATTCGGCCAGGAAAACGCGCCGCTATCAGAAAACCAACCAGTTACCGTAGTACAGATATAGTTGGATCATTTAGTCAGAGATGGACTAGTATCAACAGCCATTTCGGTATCATTTAGATTCATTTCTACTCGCTTCACATATATTATGCACATCTATTTCACAGTACGATCGTCCTTATGATAAGTTAAGCTAGGACAGAACAGCAAGGATTAAGTCGTCTAATGATAAATAGCCCTGCAACTACGACTCTAGCCATTGCTGTGTTACCACTTGGATATACCATAGTGAAAGTTAGACAGCACAAATTTGATAGAGCTGCCGGGGTCAGAGAAGTGGAACTCTAAAATTAAAATAGCCTCCGTTCCAGTAGGAGTTTACGCGCCCTCTTCTATGCCCAATTCGACTGGGCTCTTGGTTGCGGAGCGGCTGCTCGAGTCAATGGCACGATAGCCGCGCATTGACGACATACGTACAGGCGTGTTCCAGTCTCAATCCGAATTTGTGTCCAAATGAGAACGCTTTTGGGTAACCTAAAATGGATTCTGAAATCTATAAATGGCTCGTAGTGTAGATCCCCTGGAGGACCCATTTCACTAGGGAATTCAATCCCCTAGGCGACATTCCCCCAATGTTCTCAACGGTCGGGGGGGATCAGTCTGGACTGGAACGGTCCAGGTCTAGTCCAGTGTAGTCCGACCTTGTTGCTGGACTGGACTGAATAGGTCCACCCTTCAGACCGGAACAGTCCTGCAAAAACCGTGTCATGGACCAGTTCAGACCGGAACGGTCTGGGTCTAGTCCAGTTCAGTCTAACCTCTCTACTGGACTGTACTGTACTGGTCCCTACCCCAGACCGGGTCCGTCCGGACCGTTGATAACATTGCATTCCTTTAGGCGATATTCCCCTACGGACCCATTCCCCTAGGGGATTCAGCCCCTTGGGCGACATAGTCCACGGGAGATCCACTATAGTCAATACAGCTTCAACAAAACCTAATGTGCATGGCAACTGATAGCCGGCGTAGCAATGCTAACTAAAGTCATGGTCTCGCGATGTGGTGAGCGTGGTCCACCATGGTCTATAGGTTCCATCTATGGGAACTCGGGTTCGATCCCGTTAGTTTCAACTCTGAGTTCAATTTACTAGTTTACACAATAACCCATCGATAGCTTCGGCGGAAATCGCTCCCTGCACTGCGGGCGGCATGTCCGTAGCGCCATCAGAGCACGTACAACGCGTGCAGCGGCCAGCCATGATCGGCAAGGTAGTCGGCACGGGTGATGCCGCTGGTGGATGCGCGCACGCAGGCGACTGGGGGCGGAAATGTAGATTTTCAGGTCACAGAGGTGGTGGCGGACTCGAAGTGGCGGAGGAGTAAGAGCCCTGGCTGCGTGTTAGCGAGAAACCGAGCAACTTTAACTGCGATGCGTCTCGCGCAACTCACTAAACTGATCTCACGGAAATTCAACTGAGCCCGGTTCTCGCCTTCATGCTGGTCGATGCTGCGAGATCTGGAGCCGCTTGGATGATATGTAGAAGTTGGTGAAATGATTCTGTCAAAGAATATTCGATATCCACATCCTGTACAACACTTAGCGAACCTTCTGAACCAAGAAAATCAATGAAAGCATACTCGTGTCTGACAGTCGGCTCGACGGCGAACCTTATCGCAACTCTACTAATAATCGGTGTTCCTAAGCGGCTAGGCCTCGATGATATATACAGGCCTTGTAGATTTATGCAGGCTTCGCGCCGTATATCTGGAGCCTAGCCTAGGCTTATGCAGGCCTCGAAGATATATCCAGGCTTCGAAGATATACAGGCCGCTTAGGAACACTGCCAATAATGAACTTCAGCTCAGAATCCGAAGAGCCGTACTTTTGACAGAGCGCACGGAAGAACTTCTCGAGGACCAGGCTATTCTCAATGAGCTATTTGGAACATGTCAAGCCATGTCTTGAGAGGAGCGAATGTTCTACAATACTATGTTTACTTCTTCCGCCACGAATGCGAAACGTTGGAACAGCCGATCAATCAATTTGATATACTCGCCGCAGACCCCGCAGAAGGTGTTTAGAATCCCTTTAGCCCTATCTTCATAGTTCACATTTTCAGGAAACTACTTGTCTAGCACATGATTATGGGTGTGTTCATACCACTCTTCACTTCCTTGCCGATAGCATCTTCGCAGGTGAGCTCATGCTCGAGGATGTCGATCTTGACCATTAGCTCCTCCAGCACGTTCGCCTCCAGTGACAGTATATACTTGACCCTCTGGAATGACTCTGGATCTTCAGTATTGCACTTAAAGCGGTCGATAAGCGCGGTCTTCGAAGACAGGCGTTCGATATCTTCTTGGAGTTCGACCCGTAGATTTGTGCTGATGTCACTGACGATAGTGTCGTCCGACTCGTTGTTGACGGCAGTCATTGGAAATACGGTGCTATGCAGGCTGCGAGGACGGAACAGGAGAGCGACGGGTACTGAGACCCTTGAGGTCTTGAAGGGGGGTGAGGAGAGTGGCTGTTGGTTGAGTGCAGTGTTTGCTCGACCCCGGTGGGAACAAAAATTCGAGCTTCGATTCGCGAGTGATTTCCCATCTAGTTGACTTCTTTCCTTTTCCTCCCGCCCCCGCATTCCTGCATCCCATTGTGAACGGTCTTCACCCCTCGGTCTATTTCCGTCGCCAGTTACACAGGTCATAGAACATCCCAAAATACGGCCCCCTCCATCGCTTTTTCCTCCTATACCTCGTCCACTCCACAGTTCCTTTCTTTCCTCCCTCTCGCCTAGTCCCTTTGATTCAGCATCCGATCTCCTCCACAGTTCCGATCTTAGACTCGTCAAGAAGTAAGTATTTCATCACACAGTACCTATCTCTTATCTAGCCAACAGCAGCATACCGGTGCAGCAATAATGAACGGTGGAGTCAGAGACGTGAGACGATTCCGGCGCGAGGAAAGAGCTCCTCAGCAAGAGATATCGGCCATCACCACTCCACGATAACCCGGCCACCGAGGGATGTAGGACTTCGGGATGCAGATGCTGATTGCAATGGCGCTTTCCACAGAACTGCAAATGCTTTCCGGCTACGATTATGATTCCCAAAATCGGTACCCGTTATACCAGGGCCGGGTGTACTAAACACGAAAGTGTCACCCTCAGCTATAGAACCCGAGCTGGTTGGTACACGAAGGTCCCAGCACTAAAAGGAAACGGAGTGAAGAATTGAGACATACAAGTTGACCAGCATTCGCAATTACTCGCGGCATTAGCATGGTGGATGTTCTTGAAAATAAGGCTCGGAAATTGCCCCAGCATCCACAGTTCATGGAGATGATTGGTATCTATACCCTTTCCTCAAAACTTTAGAGCCCAACTAGCCCGAAGATAGGCACGTGTTTACGCCGGCCAACACCACTACCACTGCAGCGGGGATGAAGGGTAGCGGGGGGGGAGCTCCGCCATCTAGCCGGTTCGCCCGGATGCGGAGGGGGTTTTTAGGTCCTGTCATACTCTAGTAAGAGTGCATACAGTATGAATAAACAACAACAACAACACCACTACCACTATCATCAGAGGAGGAATATACGTAAGATTCGGACTGGGAGTTCAAGCCACTCGGGTTACTTGTAGTTGTCATCCTTTTAGGGCTCAGCTGACTGGAAGAAAGGACTTCAATATGTTATTTGTATTCATGAGGAGCACCATGCGCCGCTCAAGGGCTTCCCATGCATTCCTAGTATTGAGGCACCCCTGAACGAGGAGCAACCGACCAAGGAAAGCACAAGGACTACCAGACGAGCGAGTGTCTGTCACGACCTGATGAAATCAGGACGGATGTGGAGGTCCAATCAGCTTACCACAATCCTAAGGGTGCTGCTGGTTTCAGACTGCATTTCCCTTCCACGTGTACTACTTTGGGAAATGGGGGTGCCCATGTTGACGCTACTCATCGGGAGTAACCTTAAGGCCAGCAGCTACCCCACCGAGCATGGGGTGGTTGCCGTTTAGCAGGGTTCATGGGCTCCGTCGGTCTATATTCACTCAGCTGAGTACTTAGGAGATACGAGTAGTGGGTGGCTTCGCCGCCTTAAGTAGAAGTTGAGTGACCCGGATAGACTGTCCCAGCCGGCTCCGAGCCAGCCATGAGTCAGGACGCACAAGATCCCCCATCTCCAAGTGTTCCTTTCTGTGCTCCCAAGTGTGCTTGTTATATGCGTGCTCCTAAGTGCACTTCCTGCCAGTGGTGGTGAGAATTTGATTTTCCCAATACTCCAATGTACGCTTCTTACCTGTAGTGGTCACAGCGCCATTGATGAGCAACTGATTTTCCCACCATACCTACCTGTGAGTCCATCTCTACCTTCTTCCACCAGCACTCAGCCCAGTGCCACTGTCTTTAGCCAGTGGGTGTCTCTTTAGTCTATATCATCTCCGGGGCCGGAACAAAAAGCGTACTGTTGGCCTTTTGCTCGGCGAGTTCAACCAATTCAAGTCCAATTAAGTCTGAGTTTTCCTTTGATCACAATGTATGATATACACGAAATATGCATAAACGAGCCCCCTTTCACCTTCGGTCTCCGATTTAAGATGTCACCAATAATCATGATGCGACTGTACAAAAACGGTTCAAGAACGCTGTTTTTCTACAACCGTTCATAATTAAATACATTTCGGGTATATAAGATACTTCATAATTAGAGCAAAAAGTCGTGGACTTAATTGAGCTTGAAAGTTTACCTAGGTAGATTTAAAGGGTGTAGGTACGTACTGCCAATCAACCAATGGGAGTACTTCGTGAGGACAGGCTTGGCGCAGAACCACATCTGTTTACAATTGATTTACAATTGATGATTATTGTGCCAAAAGACGATTAAGCGCCTCCACTCCAAGCCATTTAATTCAATTTAAAGGTTTCTTTCATGCGTAGGGGCTATGAGGGATTTGCCCACTTGAACGCTGGAGGTTTCGATGAGGACACGAGAAGGTGCCAGCATGTGATCAACACGGTGCGGGTTTTCGCCTCCACGACCGCAACACCGGCCGACAACCGTCTCCCCTGTATGCTGTTCTCCTCAAATCCTGTGCCCGGCTTACTGCACCCTCGATCCCTTATCACAACACGGTATCTCACGATGGTCTCAGCAGCAATGCATCGCTGCGAGACAACTTTTCTTAGGCCTGACCCACCTAGACGCCGCGTCAAGGCGTGAGTGCTCCTGCGAATCTGGGATTGGTGTCTGTGCTGACCAAATATCACACCGTGATATGCAACCGGCCGCTTGCTCCGCCCGTTCCCGCTATTCCTCGGAGACGTGAGTGATTGCTGAGAATTTTGAGCTTGAGGGCGTGTTAATCAACGGACTTGCAGGCTGCTGTCCTCTCAACTACTCCCCCATATTCGATCGCCCATCCTCACGACCCCGACTCACGTTTCCGGCACTGCAGTGGAAGTCCTCGACTTGCCCAGTATCTCCATTCACAGCTCCACGAACCTGGATCAGGCCTCCTCTCTCGAACTCATCAATGATCACAAATCCCGCTTCTCAGCAGCTGCTGAGATCGCTTCAATTGCTGCAAGACCGGTTAATGAGGTGCTCAAAGATGAATGTGGGAGGAATTTATTAGGGGTGCCGCTCGGACGCGCCGGTGGCGCTCGCACGAGACATTGACTGGAAACTCCTTCTAGACGGCGTGGATCTTGCAAGTTTTTGTCGTATTACGCAAGAAGCTAGCAGTTCCTTCTGGTTGGAGGCATAATTTTGTTACGTACGTTCTTCCACAACCGATTCGTTTCCTGCTGAAGCTGACCAAAAGGAGTTCCAGGACATCAGCACATACAGTATCCCTTCGCGGCAGCATGATGAATATGGATTCTGGCGTCAGCAGCAGCCATTACAGTGTGGGGACATGAATCGTGACATCGGGGACAAGAAAGTGTTCGTGTCTTTGTTATACAGGCGATTCAGGGGGGCCCATGAAAAGACCATCTTCAAGAGAGAGAGGCGACCTGAGCACGCCCTTCACTGCATTGCTCTTAGTCTTAAAATTTTACTAAATGTTAGACAGAATGCGTATCGAGTATTCATTAACTAAATTATATATAAACTCCTCCAAGCGATCCAAGCGGCTCCCAATCTCCAAACCTCGCAACCTCAATCTACAGGAAGCAGATGAATTATCGAGCAAATCGTCGATATATGGCAACGGGTACCAGTAATTCTTCGCTATTCTGTCTAGGCCCGGTAGTCTATGCCTTTGCAAAAGCCGCAGTCGCCTTTCTTGACGAAGATGATGGGTGCTGCAAACCGCAATTAGGACTCCGTTACCCACGTTGTCGATCAGTTTATTTATCTCGGGCTCAACCCGCGACATGCAGGACGGTTGTCGGTCGGCTCTTTCGTCATAGAGTCGGTGATAATGCAGAAATCAGTGCTGCTTGACGGCGGCACTCCCGATGGCGCCTTGAACAGGTAAGCAAACTCTGCCAGCGTGACCTGACGCCAATAGGTGGGCTCCTGAGTGGTGATGGTGGTAGTGGTGGTGGTGGTGGTGGTGGTGGTGTTGGTGGTGGTGGTGGTGGTGGTATCATTGGGACCGTCGGGATTGTCGGGATTGTCGGCGCCGGGGTTGCCAAAGTTCTCGTGTACATCTATCACGAATAGGCAGTAATCCATGGACTTGGCCTTTGCTGCGGACATCAACTCTATCCCCGCCGCGAGTGCTCGCCGCTGACAGTGTGCCTGTAGCTCTCCCAGTGAGCCCTCGCGTGGGCGTAATCTGCGGATTGTTGATATCACCAGTCGCGCCAAGCAGTCGGTCGGCGCTGTCTAGTCCGTGTCGAGTACGTGGAGCTCGTTGGTGACGTGGTTAATGACATGGGGGTGCTCTGCCATCCAGTTCTTGCCTATATCGAACCGCCCGTGCATATCCACCACTGTAAAACAGCCGCGTATTGACCATGGGGGCTCTTTATGGCCGGGAATGTGAGGTCTGCCCACACTTTCTCACATGGTGTTACGCCGGTGGGCTTACCAACGGTGGATAACTCCATAATACTGCTGGTATGCTTCTGAATGTCATTACTATGGCTGTACTGCATTGTCAATGAATCCGGAGGATGCACGCCTAACGAACATCGCGTACGCAGAATGAGTTTTGTGATTGGGGGTTTAGTTGCGGGTTGTCAGTTTAGCACGACATCTCAGCAAATAGCGATTGTTGTCTTTCAAATTATCGAGGTCGTTCACGTAGTTTTGCGGGTTGACTACCCGTACCATCACAGGTAGGCAGACGTTCTTTCACACCTACCACGCCTCGTTTCCCTGTTCCTCCTCTTCCTCCTACACATTTTCCACCAATACACTACCCCCACTCTCGCCTTGTCGTCTCCTTCACTACCAGGTGCCGGGGCAGCCATGTACGACATCAGTGCGGTACTTGCCGGCGTATACGTTGAGCTACCTGCCCAAGAACTGTTGGCAAACTCGCTATCGTCGGTAACATGAGGTACCGGCGCCCATTGTAGTGAATTGCGAGTGACCGGCCAGCCGCAGAGTTATGTGGGGCTGCCCTGGGTGGTGAATTACTTCCTCTGCACGATCGCAGGTTACGACGGCGTGGTCACCTCGGCTCGATGAGGAGACGAGGCAGTCGCGCTCCCAATGGTTAGTTCTGTTGCATCGGTAGCATGCGCCATTGCGAGGGGTGTTCTTGATCGGCCATGGAGGTGCCGTTGCCCATAAGATAAGTCCATTGGTGTCACGTCGTCCAAAGGTGATGGAGGTGTGGAGGTGCTGGAGGTGCTGGAGGTGCCGGGGTAGCGATGGCGGGCGTGGGTGTGAAGAATGCGCTGAGCTTGAGGACATGTTCCGACACTATCTATGCCAGTTCTAGCATGAAGTGCACCTGGTTGGTGGCGTGTTTGATGGTAGCGCCCGAGGTGATTAGGTTAGCGATATTACCAGGAATCTTGTGCAGATATTCATCAAATAGCGCGTCCCGCCTCGGAATATCTACCGGCGATTTCCCAGTCAACATCCGGCAACGCTCCGCGTATCTGGCGTTGAAACCGTTAATGTCGTCCCGTTGGAATCAGAGTTGGCGGAGTTTAAATCGTACCGCCGAAATAGCAACGAAAGTCTTCCACAGTATGCCCTTCGATGTATTTCCATGAGAAATTGTACCTGAAGTCCGCTGGAGGGAATTACAACTTCTTTGCCTTCGCTTCCGCGCTTTCCCTCCCTGCGGCCTCTAGGGATAGTGCGAGGGGGAGGCGCTTTCAATACTCTGCATTACTCAGCGGTCCTCGTTCCTAGGTGTCGTCACGGTGTCAGCGAGTTTGTTGTCTTCAGGGCCCACGCCGCCTCCACTTTCGACGTAGAACCTCACTTTTTCGAAACCTGGAGACCAACTCCAGGCCGCCTCGCCGTCGTACTGAAGCAGTTAGAGGGCTCGAACCATCTCTCTGCATTGCCAATCGGGTATCACGTATCGCTCTGCTTTTGGGTAGCGGTGTGCTTTTGTTCATGTTCTCGTACTTTGAGCTTCATTAAGCCCAATTTATGTTCTACATCTGCAATTGCTTGTTTCGCTTGGTGGCCTTGTACCTCCAATTCGCTACGCAAACCCGACAATTATCTTTTCCAATTCGCCATTACTTTTTGATCATTCCAACTATGTTGTCCCTCGTTTGCAGCCTCCCCGCTGTCAAGTTCTCGAATCTGTGCGTTCTGTTCTACTACAAGTGCTAGTCGCTTGTTGTATATGTCGATAAATACTCCTATTGATACCACTTGATTCTCGTTTACTGTTGACCATTCGCCATTTTCCAACATCACTCGTAGTTATACCGGCCTCGCTGGGGGCATAACTAGTCTAACCTCGCTCTCCTTGAGTTGGTCACCACCGCATCCATCCTTCCAGCACGGTGTCGTCCTCGCCCGGGCAAGTGCTCTTGGTGTATGTGGTCTCGATGCGGTGAATTGTGCCTCCCGCAGGTGTGGTTTAAAGTGTTGCTACAGTTGGGGACTCCTAGTCGCGGAGGGGTGGGACATTTGATTTTAGTGGTGACTAAGCTTGAGTGACCATGTGTGAAGTGGTGTGCAGGTGAAAAGTGAAAAGCATCAGCAGCCTTCAAGTTCTC
>Ga0307514_10001534_pt1 | contig 27475 bp, 32 predicted proteins | sample 16_EM_MG_FD_203088 | JGI IMG/M metagenome (GOLD analysis project Ga0307514, IMG submission 203088) | Populus trichocarpa ectomycorrhiza microbial communities from riparian zone in the Pacific Northwest, United States - 16_EM | ecosystem: Host-associated > Plants > Roots > Unclassified | place... | reverse complement strand
GCGCAGGCTCGTGAGGAGTGGGGAACGTACACGCTTGCGAGCCTTGGCCAAGCCAGTCTTTTTGCGCTCCACCGTACGCGGATCACGCCTGGTCAGTTTAGCTGTTGTGACTGTGAGAAAGCAGGAACTGCAACTGCGAAAAGGGAGGTACGTACATCTTCTCAAGATTAACTCGACGTCAGGGACATGAGCAGCCAGCCCATTCGCGATTCCGTGTGCCACAGCACCCGACTGACCGGTCGTGCCACCTCCTCGAACGATCGCAAAGACGTTGTATGCGCCAAGCAAGCCTGCCAGCTTGAATGGGCGCACCACCCTTTCTCTATCAGCTGGGAGTGGGAAGTATTTCGATAGAGGCATGCCGTTGATGAGAATCTCGGTCGTCGTTACTGGTGCGGCAGTTTTGCCTGGGGAGATGGAAATGGGATCCACGGCACCGAAATCGGGGCTAGTCTCCGCTTCAGCAGGTTTGGGAGTAGTCTGCTGCTTGACCGGGATGATCCACACGCGGGCAGCACTCTCTTTCCGCTTTCCGAGGGTATAAGACCTCCCATACTGGTCGAACTTGACCGGCTTTCGAATGCCCCGAGCCAAAACCGCGGCTTTGTTGTCTCGTTCAAATATTTCGAGGACGGTCGACAATCCCGTACTGAGTTCCGAGTATCCTCCGACATCTGCGATCCTCCGGTGGTCGTGGAGTTGACTGAGAAGACTGGTGACGCGTCTGTATCGCGCGGTGGTCAACTTCGCGGAAAGGATGCCGGACAGGTCTTCCTTGCTTTTCCAGACGGTGTGAACTGGTGGAAGGGCATCCTTAGCAAAGGCTGGAAGGGGCAACAGGTGAAGGTTTTTCAACGCCCTTTGGCTATGGTGAATAGCATTTTCGAGAGAGTCGATAGAATCGTAATAGCCCGCACGACCAGTGAAGAAAGTTGGGGATTCGGGTTTTGGTTTCACCCGTTGCCTACGCGGACGGGGGTCGACGTGTTCGAGGGAAGCGGGTGGGACGTATGGTGTTGTCGTCGCCAACGTACGACTAGCCTGTACGTTACGCACGACGGCGGCGGTGGTCCGAAAGGTAGAGCGACCGACGCCCAAGATGTTCATGACCCGACGAGGAGGGAAAACGGAAGGGGATCAACTCCGGAGCGCCGTGACGCTTTCGCTCCCAGTTCAACTCCCATAACAAACGGAGGCTATGGCTGTTGTTGAACACAATTTCTCTGGTGCTTTGGCAACTTGGAAGAGTAAGGGGTGTCTCATAGGATGCGCTCGCGTTTTCGTTGATATATTCACTGAAAGGTGTGAATCTGTCTGAGTTGCAGAGAACTCTGGACACACAAGGCGTCGAATTGGTCGAGAACCAGAAAGAGAGCGTCGTTGGTCGTAAGGCTCTTGCAGACAAGACAAAGGGTTCGTCTCCTGAGGATAGTCAGGCTCTCCGCTGACGATTACAGCTAGAATTCAAGAAGATCTCGGACGAGGAGAAACTGACGGCATTCAAGGGCTTACTCAAGGGTGCGTTGCCATTTCTCGTATATCTACACTATGGCTGATACCGCAGTATGTAGCCTACCAAACCGAAATCGATAGCCTTACCAAACGCTCCAAATCCGCCGAGAATGCCTTCCTAAATGTCTACAAAGTTCTCGCCGAAGCTCCGGACCCCTACCCCCTGCTAGAAGCCGCTGTCGTAAGCCCAATCCAGCGTATAATCGATGTAGACCCCGACTCACGGTATGGTATGCTACGTTTGTGACTGCAGGACCAAACTGTCAAGGCCGCCGAGGTTCGTGACCTACAAGCTGAGGTGCAGCGGCTTCGTGACGACAATGCAGACCTACGGAAACGGAACGGTGAACTCTCGAGAGCTGGTGCCAGGGTTGAACAATTGGAATCGAAGGTACCGTTGACCACTGTCGTCACCTCCCGCTTGGCCAACACACGATAATAGATGGACGAGATGATAAATGAGCGGGTCACCCAGAAAGAGAATGAGCTCCACGCGACGTATGATGAAAAGATCCGGAATTTCGAAGAAAGGTAGGTCACAACAGTCGGTGTGCTCCATCGCTGCTTGAGCACCCGATAGGGAACAAGATCTCCAGCGTCAGGTAACACTAGCACGAACACAACTCAAGGAACTTCGTGTGTCAAACGAATCCAACCAAGCAAAGCTACTAGATCACACTCAAAGACAAGGTAAACGTTACCGAGTAGGCCGGCTGCTCCTGGGCTGACCATCTAGCACACAGACCAAGAAGTGGTCGCAAAACTTGCCGAGCTGGACATGCTGGTGACTGACTTGGAACACGCGAATAGCCGTGTCGCAACCGTCGGACGAAGAAACGTAGGTCCATAACGGCCCCGCTGGACCACCGCAAACTCATCATTGATTATAGGAACTCCTGAGAGCAGAGATTGAGGCGATCCGGAGCGGGAGCGACACCCCTGATAGGTGATAATTGTTAATCGGCCCATTGTGCCTTTCACTCATCAATTCACAGGATCAAAGACCTCGAGAACCACGTCTCTGAGTTGGAATCGGAATGCGAGAGACTTTCTAGAGCTTTGGAAACACAGACGACATCAGCAAATACGCTGGAGCAGATACTAAAGAAGAAAGGCGATGAGTATGCTCGCGAGGTTCATGGCCTGGTGAATGAATATCTATCAACTTTCTCAGCATGGCCTTTGACACGAAACGTTGTAGTCCGCCGAAAACGATCACCTCAAACAGAAGCTCAAACAGTATAGCGACTATGATGAGGTAAAGCGTGAATTGGAGATCATGAAAGTTAGTCGGTTCCATAGGGCATTCCCTCCACACGCTCACCCCTGAATACAGTACGTCGAATTTGCCGGCTTGGAAGAGGATCAAGATGAGGACACGGGTTCCTTGAGCGACCTCAACGAACTCGGGATCCACTTGCCCAATCCGAACGCTGATAAAGCAAACGCTCAACAGGGGAAGTCACTGGAAGTTCTCCTTGCGACCAAGAACAAGAAAATCCTCGAGGAGCTCACACGCTTTAGGGTACGCCGGGAAACTGATGGCGCTAGTCACATCACTGAATTCCCAATCGCAGATTCTCCACGGAGAATTGGAAGCATCATTGGAAGCTGCGCAAGAGGAGCTCATCACTGTCAACTCTAAACTGGAGAAGCAGCAACAACTCAACGAGAAACTTGAGAACGACCTGTTGGATGTTGAGAAGCACCAACAAGCACAAACGAATGGGAATCTTGAGGCACGAGACACCCTGAAGAGCGCTGTATCTTCTGACGCACTCGCTGGAATTGAGCTGGGGAAGAAGCCGAGTGTACGGATTTCTCTCTTGTGACCCACTCTCTGAGAACAGTCCTGAATATTTGCTTTTAGGGCTCGCCGGCACGAACTACTCCCATACCGTTTACGTCAAGTTCTGCGGACGCATCCATCCTGCCAATCGTGACCAGTCAGCGAGACAGATTCAGGCAACGGAACGCTGAGCTTGAGGAGGTGACTGAACGCACCTAGTTCTCCATCCGCTTCGTTGGTCCTGATACGAGCCCTCCTCACAGGAACTGAGAAAACAATATCAGGTCATAACAGACCTCAGAACAGACATCCGTTCGCTTCAGGGCGACAATCTCAAGCTCTACGAGAAAGTACGGTACATGCAGAGTTATCAGTCGGAAGCCTCGGGTTCTGGAGTGAGGGGAACGTTAGATCCCCTCCCGGCGAATTCAGGCACCCGGCAGGACGACATGAGCAAGTATCGGACGAGGTACGAGGAGGCAATGAATCCGTTTGAAGTTTTCCGTGGTCGGGTATGGTGTTCTGGAAGTCTTGAGGATGATGCACACGGCTGACAACACTGCTTAGGAGGCAGCGAGGGCGTATTCAAATATGAACCCGGTAGAGAAGGCTGCCTTCTCGTTGACGCGAGCGGTCCTGGGTAACAAGAAGGCGCGAACAGCGTTTGTATTGTACGCCTGCGCGTTGCATCTCCTGGTGATGTACACGACATGGGAGTGTGCTCTGAGTGGAAGCTCACAAGACCAGTTCCAGAAACAGCCCAATCCATTCGTGCGTCCTCCTTTCGCGCTCACCCTACTTCGTTTGCTCAACTTTTTCTTATTTAGTGACGACACGATAGTTATTACCTAGTGGAAATGCTCCTGGTACTGGTTATTATACGTTGCATAACATAATTTATATCGCATTGCACGCTCATCCCTGTGAACGGCACGCAAACCCCCGCCCTAGTCTCATCTTCACCTCGGTGTTTGAGGGTTGGGCGTTCCCCCTCGAGCGTCTCGATTACGTTGGAAAGCCAACGCCTTATCTACCGCATCGAGCACCGGTCGCATCGCCTGAGTCGTATATGTCAGTGTGTACGGTCGTTCTAGGACATTCACGCTCACCAGCTCCACCCTCCTCGGGTCAACCTTCTCGTGCGGAGCGGCCTTCACGATCGCTTCAACCTTTTCGTGGGTACTGGCAAGATATCCAGCCATCTTGGCGGCCTTCGCAGCGCGTTGGGTCTTGAGAGTTTCAGTGAGGGGTAATGAAGTCTGCGAGGGGGGAGGGTAGATAGAGTGCCAATAATGTCGAAGGAATTCGTTCGCTGCCGTTTGACATGTCGACATTTGGCGCATAATTTTTTCGGGTATCTCCTCTAAGGTTCAAGTGATATCAGCACGATTTTATCTGGCGACCTGAAGGGCACGCACTTCTTTTGGTCTTGACCTCTAGCCGGGATCTTACATTTGAGGTCATTGATGCCAAGCCTGCTTCCATTGCCTTCTTGTCGACAACGAGCTGCAAGGGTAGTTTCAGCAAAAATCATTCGTTCCGCTCGACAGTGGATAACGTGCCTGTGTCAAACTCCTTTCCCAGCTCCCCAGACAACCATTGAGCTCGCTAAATGCTTGTAGGACGCTGACCTGAGAGAGGCTTCAGTCGCAATCATCGCTCCTGTGTAACTCCCCCAACCTTCTGCTTATCAGACGGGTCTTCCTCGTTGATCGTTCGACTCTCGAAGTACCGCTGGCTGTTCTTCATGTCCAGAGAGATCCCTTCTGATGCCTGAGAGTCGTTGAGGTCGTCAAGTTCAATCTGCGAGTAATACCCTTGCGTCTGGGATTGGATTATGAGCGAGGGAACATTTGTTACGTGTGGGTGGACCCACGTCCATCGAGTTAGAGTCGTTTAAACACCAACGCTTCGCAGATGGACCGTCTCCACTATCAGAGGCTCCGTCAGTTGAGCAGACTCGGGTGATGCAACCCTAGGCCACCAACAGTGCAGATTTGAGCAACCTCTCCGAGTGCTCGTTGAATCTCCGAATGAGTGGAAGGGCTGCCTTCTGCCTTCCCGCTTGCATTGTGGTATCACCACGGTTGCCCGTCTAGTTGTTCCAACCTTCACCTTGAGACCAGGGTAAAACCGCATTCCACATACCTCTACGTGATCTTCAGCGGTGGCACCCAAATCCACGAACATCTCAACGTCCCCTTCTACTGGTTTCCTGGGTTCCAGTCCTAGAAGAACTAGTCAGGCGAGAAAGAGTTTACTTGCGCATGCCTACCATCGTCATCTTTCACGAGGTATTGGTCGAAAATCAGATCCGCCTTCACAACGTGTTGCGTAGCAGCAGACCTGATAGATGCCTGGTTCGCATAGAAAAGTTTGGATTCAAAGTACCGTTTCCAAAACTCCTCCGAGGTGAGCTATCACACCCATATGTAAATCTGGCCCACTAGGTCTGTATATATAGGCGCGTACCTTGTTGGGGACATTTTCACTGTAAGCTTTCCCGACTACAGGATACTCCTCGAAGATATCATGGACAAGTTGCGGGGTGATCACAATTTTGATCTCTCCATCAACGGTCTGTGGACGAGGATCGACGAGTTGACCAGATTTTCCTTTCTTTTGACTCTCCATGGCCGCTTGCGCAGACAATAGATGCTTCATGACGAAAGCCATCAGACATGAACGACAAGAAATGACAGAGATTGTATTCATGTACCTCTCTACCGTCCCAAAACTCATTCTCTGTTATTTGGCCACTCATAACGAGTTCGCGATGGAGAGTTGCAAGCTCTGGAGAATTCAATAGAACTCGTTTCCGTAACTGATAAACGGCGGCGTCATTCGCTGACCCAGACCTATCGCTTGCAATGGATGAAGCTCGAGGCGTGCCACCTGGTGGGCGCAGCGTGGATGTTCTGGAGGGCGGAGCAGCAAAATTGTTGGGTGCGGCAGAAGTAGCAGGAGCATCCGTTGGAACGCGGGAAGTCCTATTCCTGCTGATATGGTTCGTGATCTCATTCTTAAATTGCTCTCGTTCGGCGGTCGCGACAGGTGCAGGGTTGGTGAACGTAAAAGTGTGGCCTTCGGCAAACGAGTAAAGCACGAGTTTGAGTTTCACTTGCGCGGCTCCCACTTTGCTACACAGCAGCGCTGCTCGCAAAAATCAACGGACACGAAAGCGCGTCAGAACCTACAGGTGAATTTACTGTTTGCAACGCGAGTTCGCAGTGAGAGTACAGACATGAATGGTCCACGTTTGGGATCTTGAGGGTAGGCGTGACTTTCCCATCTGGGGTCCAGGTTATGTGCGTGTCGGTGAGTTGAAGCGTGCCGTTTTGTTTTTTGTAAGTGGCCTTTCCGGTGCAAAGAACGGTTGAAGGCATATAAAAGAGCGTGGACTCGGAGGATGAACGTTCCGGTCAAGGGCCGGATGTGGCGCGTTCAAGTCATTTCAGCGCATTTACTTTGTTGATTTTTTACTGGCATGACCCCGAAGAGATTGTTGGTCGTTTTCGACTTTGACTGGTATTTTTCGAGTTATCGTCATAGATATACTTGTACTCATCGTATCTGCCAGGTCGATGGCTGACCAGGATACCGATAGATATATCTTCGAGGTCAATGCCATTGATCTACGCAGGAAGATGAGGGACCTGGCGGACACGGTGCAGTGGACCGATCTTGTGTAGTCTCATCTCTGGTAACAGCTCGGGGTGTTTTCTGACGCCTCGCTGTAGCGCTACGACGCTCCGAGAGTTCCATGAGCGAGGTGGAACTAGGGATCAGATTGAAACTGCACTGAGAAATATGCCCTTCGTTCGTTGGAGCACCCGAGCACAAAACTTTAGCAGTGTCTCATCTACACTTTCCTACAGCACCCTGCTATGGTTCGGGCTGTCAGAAACCTCAAGAACGCTGCGGATCCAGAGACCACCTTCTTCTGTCTTTCCAACGCCAACTCGGTGTTCATCTCGACCATTCTTCAGGTTTGTCGAACCAGCAGCAAACCCGGTGGCCGTAGCTAATCGTACGACATCAGGACAAAGGGCTGACGGATCTGTTCACCGAAATCGTGACCAATCCCGCAGAGTGGGATGATTCCGGTCTTCTCAAACTTCGCAGGCGCGTTGATCCGGCTGGGGTACAGCATAAATGTACGGTGGGATGCAGTCCCAACATGTGCAAAGGTGCAACACCCCCGCCTGCAGTCCGGTCTTTGTGTCTCATGTTGACTTCCAGGAGAAGAACTAGAGGCCTTCCTGGAACGCCACCAACCCAACTTTGACCAGATCATTTATGTTGGGGATGGAAATAACGATTACTGCCCCGTCCTTCGTCTTAGAAGGTACGTTCGCTTTCAGTGCTTCAAAATCGATTCCGTTTACGAACGTTTTCCAGCCAAGATGTTGTTCTCTGCCGGCGCCTCAAAGGGTTGGAGGCTCGAATCGAAAAAGAAGGCCCCAAGGATGGACTCAAGTGTCTGGTTTACAAATGGACTGGAGCTTGGGAGGTCGAGGAATACTTCAACTCTCTGCGCTCCTGAATGCATCCGCCATAAACGTTGAATGTAGAGGTTTATCTTGTTGGCGTGTATCCGCAAAAGCGCACGTTCGCTCGTCTCACTGGAACAAACTATATTTGACCACACCGTGTCTGATGACAAACGATGAAAGTGCTTGGCATAGATAGAAATACAGATTTGGATGATTCTTAATGTGGTTTACGCCGTCGTATGTTTGGGAGCCTAATCGTGGTTAGACGTTGATTCCGAAGATGGGATGGCCTCATACCTTTTCCTTGATTCCCAAAGCGACGGTGATGGCCTGGAACTCAGCCTCAGTTGGAACTGCAGCGCCGGCACAAACTGCATCGTAGATCGATAAGTTAACCAAATGGATGTACCCGGTATACCAAACTGACTGTCGACGATTCGCTGCTCGGTGGATCCGATCCTTTCAGCGATCTGAGCGTAAGATAATCCTGTGAGCCAATGAGTCATCTCTTTGTCGAAAACGTGGTTTTTTAGATCACCAGCTCTATCCTTGGCAGCGGCCAGAGCAGCACATTGGGGGTTAGGAGCCATCTTTCACGACTTGTTCGAGATGTGGATAAGGATTGCGTTCGGTTCTTCTCAACGGCACCGGACGGTGAGGTGATATATCAGGCTATAAGTTGCCACGATATGATTGGTCCAAGTCGACTCAAACACCCACCTGCGCAGCAAAGAGTCGTCCTCGGGACTCCCAGGTCACGAACGACAATTCGAAACCACCTCTGAACCGCGGAACTCTCTTCTGGCTTTACAATGGGTCCAAACAAGGAGTTCGAAGGCCCTGAACCAGCTCCAGTTACGCCAGGTGGCACGTACTCGATCCAGGTTTGTCGCGTCTCGCGAAACGACTCTCTCCCTCTTTCCACACGACACTAATCGTTCACCTCACAGACAGTCTCTGTCGGATGTAAGATACATATTCGCAGGTCCAACCCAGACGGATCCACAGAGGAACGCCTTGCAGAAATCCTTTCCATTCGCGAGCGTCAGACAAGCGCCTACACGGCGCGTCGGCGACCGGGTGGCGTGGACTCATCTCCGGAGAACCTCAAACCGGAAGACAAGTGGGAATACTTTGTACATTGGGAACATTTCAACAAACGTCTCGACGACTGGGTAGCTGGATCCAGGCTCGTACTCAGCCGGGATTTGGAGTGGCCAAAGCCCAAGGCCCCCCCTCAACCCAAAAAAGCACCAGTACCGAAAATCCCTCCTGGCAAGATCCAGAAAGGCAAGAAGAAAAACAAAGCTGGTTCTGGATCTGCTGGTGTAGGTACCCCAGTCAGCTCCGTACCCCCTCCGAAGACCCAGCGAGCAGGGAAACCTGTCCCACCCGAATACGCAGACTATTCTCCCACCCCCACTCCTGCCCCCCAGACACCGACTTACTCCCCTATTGGCCCATCAACCCCTCTGCCTCCCCTCCCCTCCATCCCCCTCAAACGGAAAGCGGATGATGATGAGGAATCGATGTACGAGGAAGATGCTGAAGGAGAGATGGACGTAGATGCTGAAGGGGAGGTCGATGCCGAGGGTGATCCGGATGCTGAGGGCGAGGTCGTGCTCTTAGATGATGACGGACCCACGGAGATCGAACCTTCTCCACCCGCTCAACATTTTAGCAAAGAGGTCGAAATCGAAAAGCTCAGGACTTCAGGATCTATGACACAGTCAATCTCTGAAATCGCTCGCGTCAAGAATCTGAACAGGATTCAGATGGGAAAGCACGAGGTCGAAGCGTGGTACTTCAGTCCCTATCCTCAGGAATATGCCCATCTCCCCGTCCTATACATATGCGAATTCTGCCTCTCCTACTTCGGATCCCAGTTCATGCTCGGCCGTCACCGTACACGCTGCATACTTCTTCATCCGCCCGGCAACGAGATTTACCGACACGAAGATATCTCGTTCTTCGAACTCGATGGGAAGCGCCAGCTCACTTGGTGTCGCAACCTCAGTTTGCTTTCTAAATGCTTCTTAGACCAGTGAGTCGATTTCTCTCTAACCAGCCACGCGCAGCTGACAGTGCCCTCCCCCCTCAGTAAAACGTTGTACTACGATGTTACACCATTCATGTACTACGTCATGGTGAGCTGTTGCTCAAAGTTGCTCAGTATCCGGTTAACATTAGCGTTCTAGTGTCAACGAGACTCACACGGCTGTCACGTCATCGGCTATTTCTCGAAAGAGAAGGAATCTGCCGATAGTTACAACGTCGCCTGTATCCTTACCCTCCCCCAACACCAGCGGCACGGTTACGGTAAACTCCTGATCGAATTCTCCTACGAGCTCAGCAAGAAAGAAGGAAAACTGGGGAGTCCTGAGAAGCCACTTTCAGACTTGGGTCTGCTTAGTTATCGAGCCTACTGGGGAGAGGCGATCGTAGAGCTGCTGGTCAATACCACAGAGGAGCTGAGTATCGACGATATCGCGCAAAAGACTTCGATCACTCATGCTGATGTGATGAACACGTACGTCTGAACCCCGTTTAGAGCGTGAAGGAAACTCATGTTTGATTGCTCGTTTTCTTTCTCAGATGTACGACATTACAACTATTCAAGCACTACAAGGGACAACACGTCATTTGTCTCTCTGATGCAGTCCTGGAACGATACGAGAAGTCGAAAGCCAAGCGAAAACGGCGTATTCACTCCGAGCATCTCATATGGAAACCACCGGTGTTCACTAGGGATCAACTTCGGTTCGGCTGGTAGATTCTATCATCGCTAGCTTATTGTATCGCGGTCTGCTCATCAGAATTTCTCTGCATACTATCCTTTTTATGTTGAAACCATTTATCATCTTGCAAGTCCGACAGCATGTTCCCTCGACTTTCATTCAGTGAACCAAGGACGCCCGTATGGGTGTCATCAGGTGCTCGCAGATATGAGATACCGATTACACAGCGTACAGCCTTACTCAGTACACAGAGAATCGGTAAAGCGAGAGGAAAAACCCGTTCTACAACCTGAATTAATCATGAGTTGATTGGTTCCATGGTGGGCACGTTTTGTCTCCTCCTCAAGGGAACCCCAGAATCCTCAGACCCTGAATCCCTGTCGACGAGCGCATAGGATGAATCCAACCCAGCACTCATAGATCCCCACGAGCCCTTCCTCCCCACTCTAGACTTGATGATCTCTTCCTCCCCTTCCCCATCTGTAACCGCTTTCTCGCTGCTCGCGTTTTCGTCGTCCAGCTGACTCAAAGGCGTCATGATGGTGCTGCCCTTGCTCAACGAGCCGAACCTCCTCCTCTCAATCGTCGGTGAAGACGGCGTGGAAGCTGCAGGTGAGAAGACACCGACACCGGCTAAGGCTGGGTTGCCCTCGTACAGTGAGCTCGAGGATGAGGATTGAGGGTGACCATGCGAACTGTCGATTTCGAGCTTCAGTTTTTCTCCCCTTTCGTCCAATGGTTGGCCGACATCAGCTGGGAAGCTCGGACTGGTTGGCATGGATGCCGATTGGACGATGATGGCTGGGTTTTTTGTGTTGGGCCCTTCGACCACAGCTATAGGGTGCAAAGACTCGCGATCGCTCGTAGAAGCCCTCGTGTCGTCGATGACGCCAAGCGTTCGTGCGATGATATACGATGTCACGTCCTGCACAAACCCAAAAGAAAAGAAAAGCGGGAGGGAGAGACGATGCCGGCACGCATGGATATGCGGATGTAACGGAACGAGAACGGGAGGGAGAATTGGATGGGGAGATGAGATTAGCGTTCTACGATTGACGTGAAGAAGGATATTATAGACTTGCAAGCATGACCAACAGGGCGAGCGGCGTAAAAATGAATGCCGCGAATAACCGGAAGGTGGATGCTGAGGTGTATACCCAGGAACCAGGCTCGTAATCCCATAGATATTCGATATAATGAGCCCACAGTAGACTCGGGAGTTCGGAGAGAGGCATCATTGTGGTCGAGTGAAGAGGAACACGTTCCGAAATCTTTGGCCACCTCGGAGCCCCTTGATCGACGTCAGGTCTGGACGCAACTTCCACCAGTGACCTCTGCTGATTGAAGAAAGATGCGTGGATTTCTTTGTGGGCAGTTATACGATGACATCAGGTGGGAAAATACAAATATAATAAAGACAGACGAAAATACATTCACTGCCTCCAAGTAAATATTGTAGAACACGAGCATGTGAAAGACAGATGGAGGGCTAACAGGAGAGTAGATCGGATGAAATGAGGGAGCGACGACATTTTAATCAAGCCCTGAGCTCACAGCAGCAAGGGGAAAGATGGAAAATCGCATTAAGGAGTGACATCCACAAGTTTGATATAAAAGGAGGAGTGACAAGAACTTCAGGCGAACGCAAGAGGAAGCACAGGAAACGCAAATTACAAAACCCAAACCTCAATATGATGAATAATTTCAACCGCCGGTCACCTCCAATAGCGACTCCGGATCATTCAAGGATATAGGATCGACGAGGGGAACACAACTCCGTCGTCTCTGACGAGGATGATTGGCCTCCTCTTCGCTGCCTCAGTCTCTGGAGGGAGGCAGCCCATCACTTCACTGCATCGGACCTCAACGTAAGGGGAAGGTTCCGAGCCGAAGAAGACGTGTAAAGGATCCGTCTTCGAGAAGTTTTCTCCATAGACGGTTAGCATCTTGGCCGAGTGAGGGTTGGGTTGCATCCTTGCGGTGTGGTGTCCCTTTGGCGCCTCGGACGCACGATCAGGCAGCAAGTACTTGACCACCGCAGGGAAAGGTGTCACGGGCCTATTGGGGACCGGGTAGGACAGCCCGGGAGGAACATCCCTCTGGTCGAAGAGGACAGGGGGGACGTAGAAGTTGTACCTCACTTGCTCTGAAGCCCAAGTTTCAGCCATGCGATCACATCTTTTTGTCCAGAGCCCACTCACCGGTACCAACGATCGTCCAGACGCTAGTCTCGCCAATGTCAACCTGCCACAACGCTCCAGATCCTCCGAGGCCGGTGACGCCATCAGCGGTAGAAGGTCGCTTGGTGCTTCCAGAACCAGCGGAATGCGGGCGTTTGGTGCGTCCCTTCATTTGACTCTTGGAGGCACCACCTGCACTGCTCGTGGCTCTCTTGCCCTTCTTGACGCGCCCTCCATCATTCGTAGCATCTATGTCCATCGGAGACAAGGGAACGTCCAAACTTCCGAACGGGTGGACAGTGTTAGAAGAGCTCGGCGTGGGCGTGGAAGTGGCCGGTGATCCAGGCATAGCAGGAGAGTCACTTCCCCGATTCGGCAGCGGTAAGGATAAAGTGGGGGTCCATTGTCTACCCTCCACAGGGCGATAAGTGTTGACTTTCTCCGCCATGCAGGACAGGAACGCTCCGGAGATGCCAGGAGTTCCGGGTTCAGCAGATAGTTTGTTCGGCTCGTACACCTCAAACGCAATTTTGTGCAACTGGGAGACAGGGTCACCACATACTTCTCCTGGGGCACAGTAGTGGTCCGGCACAGCCTTTCCACCCTCTTGGATCCCTCCGCCGACGACGGTGGTCTGATGATCGACCTTGCGGATGATCAGGATGGGGCTAACAACTCCCGAAGTGAGACACTGGAGGACGATGGTCTGGTTGTAGTAAATCGGAATCTGCGAGCCATTATTTGTGAATTGAATGGCGTTAGGGGGTGGTGAAGGATAATCCGGCTGGGGTGGAGGAGGAGGAGGGGCGTCAATACCGCCAACCGGTTTGTTGACATCAACGATGTACATGATGAATGGATCTGGTCACGCTAGCGTCAGGGGCAATTCAACCGTGTCAGACCTGAGAGAGCCTCACCCCAGCTGGATGTCCTCGCTACGAACGCGGGAGTGGTCACTTTGGACCGGACATCGAGACCCATCAAAGGAGCTCCGTCGGATCCTTTGAACGATGACCCAGACGCCGAGACGCAGAGGTATTTGGTTGATACCGTCTGCGATCGCAAACGATGAAACAAGGATACGGTAGAGCCATGATTGATGCACACTACGTATGGTTCGAAGATTAGCACCGGATGCGAAAAAAAGATACGATAGAACCAGGGACCACATACGTTCTAGGTTCTTCGCGCTCTGCCTCTTTTTGCTAGGCTTGCTGATGACCTTGATGGGCTTGCTGGGAAAGAGGCCGATCACCTTTCCCTCTTCATCACCAACCGATGGAGCCGTGACCTTAACCAGAGCTTCAACTTTCTTGCGTTTTTCGTCAGCTTCGGAAATAAAGAGCTGCTTTCCGACGCATCGACCGACGAAGGTGGTTCCATTCGGAGGATCGGTCGCATCGAACGGTTTTCCTGACGCTCCTGCCCATTCTATAGAACTCTCAGGAGGGGTAGGTTCTCCGGAAATAGAGACCACAACACGTGGAGGAGCAATGGTCGGCTCTTCTCCGCTCCTGCGGACCTCGGACCACCACGAGTTTCCTACCATCACCGCGGTGGGAGGGGGACAAAGGAATCTAAAGTCGAGCCCGTTGACGTTAGCACAAGTCCAGATCAAGATCAATCAGGGAAATCAAAATAGAAGTAATTGAGTTGACTGATGAAACACACCAACCTCTTTTCATTTCCGTATGATTTTTGAGCGACCTTACTGGACATTACGATGATTGAGCGTTCGCCGAACGCGAGGCGGTTTGGTGTCCGTGCGTATTGGTCCAAGTAGCGCCTAGGAAGAATGGTTTTGTATCCAAACTTTCCGCGACCTGAAGGTGAAACTAGCGTACCTTATGAAAGACTGGAAATCGTTAGGGTCAGAGAGGCTCGAAGGACCTTGTGGCTCTGAGGCAGTGTCCACAGAAGAAGAACGTGCGCCCGGTTGTGAATAGTCCATCGAAGATCCGTTGATGGAACTAGGGCCGGTGAAATTGGACATGTTGTCATACCTCGCAATCGCTTGGTTGTGGAAGGTCTGATGGGCTTGAAGATCCTGCATCATTTCATTCTGGGAGGGGGAGAATGGAGTGGAACCCGAACCATGGCGAGGGGGGGGGGAGGTATAGACGTTCTGCTGTTGGTAACGGGAATAGTCCGGGAATGGTTGCTGTGGCTGTGCATGGGCATTTAGAGAGGAACCATCCACACCATTCATCCCACCAAGACTGTCTTGATAATCAGGGCCACGATACCCATTCTGCACGTTCATTCCAGCTATGCGCCGGAAATCGGACATTGAAGAGGTGTTGCGTGGGATAGAAGTGAAGGAATAATCCTGCGACATCGTAAAGGACTGGGTGGAGTTGTGGTGGAACGAAGAAGGATCGGTCACAGCGCCGTTCAAAGACGGGCTAGAATACATGCTCTGTTGGGGTTGCATTCCAAGATTATCGGTGGGGTAACCGCGGCCAGAGTATATGTCGTAGGGATTTTGCTGGCCATGACCGTTCATGGAGTGGTTTTGAGACAGGTTCATGGATCCGTTCATATGAACGTCCTGGTGGTGGGCCTGTTGGTTGTGCGCGTTGACACCATCCCCCATGTTGTTACCCCCATAGCCGTTGTACGAACCGACGATGTGATGAGGCGCGTAAACAATATCTGGGCGACCGTCGGAGTGTTTGAGCAGCTCTGCGAGTTCCCACCGTGCAAGTTCTATGTCTTCATGGCCATTTGGGGTGTTTTGAAGAACAAAGTCTGATCGCTGGTCTTGGGGGACCGTCCACGCCTGAGCCATTATCTCGAGCGAATTAGGAAGGGGGGCGGGAGAGAAAAGAACAGCAGAACGTTCGCCGTCGGTCTCGCTCAGCCAAAGCCGGTCAGGGCCAGATGAAGGGAGATGAGGGACGCTAAGATGACGAGTGGTGGAGGTGAGAGGGAGGAAGGGAGATCAAGCATCAGGAAAGTGTTTGAGTCTTATACCTATTTGTAAATACTGTACTGTCCGTTCCAATCTGAAATCATTACCTACTTTCTCGTCCCAATGTACTTCGGTCTGACTTTTCGCCCAAGTTCTCTACGAAAACAAGGCTAGCGTGTGCGGTGAACGCCCTCAACAGTCAGCAGCATTGGATGGCCGACGCTGCGGCAGCGGCAAGCCGTTCTCGATAGGCGACCTCGCCACGTGCGACCCTTTATCCTCCCCAACTTCCTCCGTCCTTTGTTCTAGGCTCAATCGCTGACCTCCTCAGCTGGACTTGTGCCTTTCTCCTTCTTTCTCTAAGGAAAGACCTCAAAGCGTTACCTGGCACCCGTCTGGTCCGACGTGCCCATAGATAGCAAGGTTTCTGATCTCCGCAACCAGATCAACTTTCCTCGTAAACTTCTGCGAATCTCATCCCCGCCGAGCCAGCCCAATCGGCCGCGTTTGCCCACATTTTGAGCTCGTGGTCTGCTTCTGCTTCGTCCTACATGATGGCCTATCCTCTGGAAACCGCCCGTCATCACCGCCCTCCACCCATCTCCATCCACATAGGCGACGGTTCGAGAGACTTGACAACCTCACCCTTCTCCGTATTATCCATGTCCCCAACGCGTTCTCCTACATCCCCTTCGTATAGCGGTCGCCCGCGTGGTGGAAAGCGCATAAAATCCCCACCACCCTCACGGTCACCTATCCCCTCAAAGGCCCTCCAGAGCGACCTCGAGGCCTTTGCTGAGCAATGCAGACTCTGGTACATTCCAATGTTGTATCTCTTGCCAAAATACGTTTTGAACCGTCGTATTTAATAGGTATTATAACCAGGACGAGGAGGCTGGTCGTTTGATGACACAGACTTTGACTACCCTGCCCCCATCGCAACGACCCCCGTTCGCAAGACTCCAGGCATCAGTCCGTTCCGGATATCACGCTTCCGTCACAGCGCGTCGCAATGCCGAATATCATGCCCACCTTTCGGTGACACTCCCCGGCGGTTCATTATCGGCTCATTGCCGCTTGCATCCGGACGGACCAGCCGCCCGTAAGGAGCGCTACGAACGCCTCGACACTTTCATCCGCACTTGGTGTACTCTTGGCATGCCCGGCACTCGTCCATTTTTCGAAGCATTGTGGGCAGCGATGAGAATACAAACACTCCCAGAAAACCTAGGTGGGGCTGGTTCCCGTCGGATCACATGGGAGATTGATGATGCTGTGTTCCAAGAAGCCGCGTATGTCGAGTTAGCCCGCTCATGTCGTCGTCTGCAGCCTACTGACAGTTTCGTCGTCATTCTCTAGTGGGAAGGAATTTATGCTGGAGGCCATCAACGTCCTCAAAGGGGTAGGCTTAGTTCTCGCGTGTATACCTGTTCCATGTTATCTAATCACCCTGTCAGGTACTTGGTTTCGAAGAGGTCCTGTCACCGAATTCGCGCTCGTCAAGCGTGTCGGCGCTGGGCTTGACTTTGCCTACGCACTCACGGGTGCAGTCTCAACCCCTTTCCTCGCAGCCTCTCTTAGCCTATCCTGGGTCGTCACCACCCATTGCTACAAAGACCCTAGCCAAGCGTCCAAGGGCTCCCAGCGACCCATTTCTGGATACCCCTCCGTTGTCCCGATCCTTGGCAACTACATCATCGGCATCCCAAATCGGGGACTCACCCGGGACACCTGACAATGTCTCTGTCAACAACGCCCCAATCGATGATGTTCTCCAGAACTTGAGTCCGTCACGGCGAGACGTGTTTCCGGAGAGTGAAGCTCAGTCCCGCATTTGGACGGTACCTGACTTGACCAATCCCGAATACTCGTCGTTGCTGAAGCTGTTTCCCTCGTTCGTTTCTGCCAAAACCCTCCCAAGATTCCCAATCCCGCCCGGGTCCAAGCGGAAGCAGGATATCGAGGAGGGCGAGGAACAGACGAGGGAACCGTTTGAGATCCGCTTCGGCACCGGCATGATTAGGCTTGGCGGACCTCACAGGACCGGTCCATGGCAAGGAGGTTGGTGGACTCGATTCACCCTCTGGTGCAAAACGTTGTTCTGCTGAGTTTTTTTTACCCCTTGCCATCTGCCCTTGAGTCTCCCACGGTTTCCTCCGCCCCTGTCGTTTCTTGATGGACACTTCTCTTGTTGCATACGTTTGATCTCTGCAAAACAGACACATTACATTTTTGCATCACGCATTTCAAACACAGTTAGCCTTGATTCCCAGTGTTATGTACGACGTCCGTTGTCATTCTTCGTCCCCGTCACCAAGTCGCTCTTTCCTTGTGCATATTCAACCCCCCCTCCTTCGTCCATTGATATCTCTCCCTCCGTCCCTCCCGTTGTTAATCACCCCACAAATCGCGTTCCCCCACAACATCCGCCGTACATGTGTCATACTTACACGACTATATATACTGCAGGTATACACAGTGTTATTCCTTTTCGCGTCCGGTACCCTGTTTCTTAGTTTGTGCAAGTCGGGACATCCCTTCACCCATGATGCGTACGCACATTGTGACCGATCGCGATCGTTTACCAAAATCGCGGCGAACGCTCATCGGCCTGGCCGCACTCTCACGATTAGAATGAGTGACAAAGCTATCAAGATCGTTTCGAGACAACTGACTGGGTCGGATTCGAGTTTACCTCGGCTGGCGATGCAGATCATCTGTTTGGTTGACTCGTATATGATCTGGGTTGGCACGACATCGGACGGCCAAGGAGAACAAGTTGAGGGTGGTGCGGAACTGGCGCCGCTGGAGGGACACTTGGCTCGGGATTGGGCCTGCGCCATGCCACCTGTACGTTTCAGGCATTGACCGGAGCCCGCGCACTCGTTGTCAAGCTGAAACGCGATTTGGAATCAAGGTATACGACGGGGGCGCGACGACGGCAAGCGCTCTGTTTCGATCCGCAGATTCAGACGCAGCGTTTTCAATGTCACAAAGGCTGGGTGGGCTTCTCTTCTCCCTTCCCACTCGTGTGGGAGGATGTTCTCGACCGATTGCTGACTTTCCCCCCCTATTCCTCCCGGTGTATCCGTCGTCAGCCAAACGATTCAAGAAGCAGATTTTTCTGTCAGTCGATGTCCCTCCCGAGGTGTATTCCTCTGGAAGAGGACCTGCGGTGTTGCTAGAGGTCGAGAAAGGCGTCGTAGAGCAGTTGAGGGGTCTGTAGAATATTTCCACGATATCAAATGCTGTACATTCCCGTCTCGTGCCATCATTGACGGTCTGTGGCCACGATTAGTCTTCCTTCATCATCCTCAACCACGACCAGTCGCGGACTGTCGACTACCTGCGGACACACTCGCCCGCGACGTGCCACCATCCGTACAGGGGAATTACGCTGGAAAAACTCGCTCTGGAATGTCCGAACCCGAACTGGCATACATGACTGGAAACGATGATTTTGATCTCCCCCGTTGGCAGACCCAAGCGAGTCTCGATTCCAACTCCTCCCCGTACTTCCCTCCCCCGCAGCCGTTGACAGCCCATCGTATCCCTCAGAACCATCAGTCCCCCACCACCTCCACACGCCAGCCAAGGATCAATCAGATCGTCGAGGAGGATAATCAGTTTGCCGTCGCACCTGTCCAGTACTCCCCCACCTCCCTCTCTCGCAGTGTCTCCATGAGTTCTACCTCTGTAAATCCCAGGCGTCGTCACGACCTCGAGGAAGCCGCGACCGTCGATTCCCCAAGACAATTTACAGGTGGATCCCAGCACCCGAATTCCCTCTATCCTTCCAGCGTCCCTTACCCTCCCCAGCACTCCGGAAACACCCCAGAGGCTCCCTATCACGACGTCTACTATAATACCTCGCCATCCCACCCTCCCAAACGCTCCCAAACCCAACACGATCCTGCCACTTCTGGCCGATCCGGGCGCTCACCACTTCGTCACGGGCCTCTGTCATCTCAGTCTACTCTGGATAGCTACTCATCCCAGCAGGCGCAGTATTCTCCCACCACCGCAGGCGGAGGATACAATTACCCTACTCAACAGCAGTCGCAGCAACAGAGGTCGTACAACCCGAGCGCGTATCAACAGACTCACAATCGTGTCCATTCAAACCCCGAGCACCCTGATCCACCCTACCCTGCGACGTCGAACCCGACATCATTATCTTCCAGTATTGTGAACACCCCGGCGCACTTGGCTCCAAGATCTGCCAGGCAGAACTCGTCCTCGGTTCCCAGTTCACCGTTGCCATTCTCCCATCACCCCGTCGGAGGGATGCAGGAAGCGACGGGCAGCAACCATTACTACCCTCAAGAACCACAGCCAATGATGGTCGAGCCCACCGGGAAGAGGAAGTTAACTGGTTTCAGGCGGGTTCGGGACGCCTCTGACCTACATCCTGTTACTTCACGGTCGCGGACGGGCAGGCGCATGGATGGAAACGGGATTTACCTCAGCGTACGTACTTTGATACCCACCTCCTCAGCCTGCGGTGCTCTACCGGGCCTTAGCGTTCGGTTGACTGATCATCCTTGTTCGGAATTGTAGCCCATACGCCAACTGACGACCCACCTAGTGGATACGTATCATATTTGCAACCCACAATTCAGATATGAATCGACACACAACCCACGGCGAGTGTTGACAAAACCCAGCAAACCCGCGCACAACGACGGATACGATAACGAGGATTACGATTACATCCTCTACGTCAACGACTGGCTGGGGACCGACGATGGCCATAAGTGAGTATCGCCGACACAACCCCATTCTCTTCACCTCTGAAACGAAATTCCTCAAGGTACTTGATCTTGGACATCCTCGGTCAAGGAACCTTCGGGCAGGTCGTGAAGTGTCAGAACATGAAGACACACGAAATTGTTGCCGTGAAGGTGGTAAAAAATAAACCAGCATACTTCAATCAGAGTATGATGGAGGTCACAATCCTCGAATTGGTGAGCGCCCTGACCAAACTATCCGCTAAACTCACTCAACTCCTATCCTCGACTAGCTGAACAACCAATACGATCCGAACGACGAACACCACATCCTGCGGTTACGAGATTCGTTTATCCACCGTAGTCACTTGTGTTTGGTCTTCGAGCTCTTGTCCTCCAACCTTTACGAATTGATCAAGCAAAATCAATTCCAAGGGTTGAGCACACAGCTCGTGAAGGTGTTCACCGCCCAGCTGTTGGACTCGTTGACGGTGCTCAAGGAGGCGAGGCTGATACACTGCGATTTGAAACCAGAAAACATCCTTCTCAAGTCGTAAGTTGTCCACTCAGCTTCTGTCTCCAAGTCTGGGTCTTATTTCCTCCCAGACTACAATCACCTCAAATCAAAGTGATAGACTTTGGTTCTGCATGCCATGAACGGCAAACAGTCTACACCTACATCCAGTCGAGGTTCTATCGGTCACCTGAGGTGTTGCTCGGGATACCGTATAATGCCTCTATCGATATGTGGTCATTGGGTTGTATAGCTGTGGAATTGTTCCTCGGGCTGCCTCTTTTCCCCGGAACGAGTGAATACAACCAGATAACCAGGATCGTTGAAATGCTCGGGTATGCTCTACTGTTTCCAAGACATCGTTTGGTATGCTGATCAGTCGTGACAGGATGCCTCCTCAGTACATGATGGACATGGGGAAACAAACAGGCCACTTCTTCGATACGTATACCGACGCTTTTGGCCACAAGAAGTACCGTTTGAAGACTCTCGAGCAGTACTCCAGGGAGAGGAACACGCACGAACAACCAGGAAAGCAGTACTTCAAGGCTACGACTCTGCCAGACATCATCAATCAAGCACCAATGCCGAACTTCAAGTCTTCAAGGCACGGAACGGAGGTGGAGAAGGGTGGGTGCATGCGGCAGAGCCTGATTTGTGGCACTGATGTTTTTTTTCCCTCCAGAATTGAACAGCCGCGCGTCGTTTATTGATTTCTGCCAAGGGCTCTTGAACCTGAATCCTGTGGAGCGGTGGACGCCACAACAGGCGAGGCAACATCCGTTTATCACAGGAGAAAAGTTCTCGAAGCCTTGGTCGGTAAGTTTATGCAAATCAACTAAGCTTTTATTCCATCTCACTGTACCCTTAGCCGCACACGCAAACCCCTATGCCTCAACCCTCCCCTCAGCACTCGATCACACCCGCAGACCCTAAGCGACCGTATGGTGGGTTGGTACCCTCACAACCGAAGGGAACCCGGGCGTTTCAGGATGCTGCTTCCTACAATCAACACTTGGCTCAACACCAAGCTTACACTGCGCAAGCAACCGCTCAGGCGAACACCTTCATCAACAGGAACCCCTATATCACTCAACCGACGGGCAACGGTCCACCTACTTTCCCGAACAATCAAGATAAAACAGGCACAGTGTACAACCAGTCCGTTCCCCATCTGTCTCCGTTTGGGAAAATATTTTTGACCTCGACTTGGCTTTCTATTTTAGGCCAATCAATTCTAATACCTCGACACAACAGCAATACCTGGGACCCACCTCTTTCCCGGTCCCGCACAACAACCCGCCACCTCCCCCGTCATCATACTACCCGAATCAGAACGCGAGGGCGCGAGCAGCGAACTCTGGTCAGATGGACAACGTCCCCCCTGCCCTCGCTAGGCTACAGCATATGAGTCAAGATGTGATTGGAGGTAGGAATGCGCTAACGCCGGTCTTGAAGAGGGATGATGCAATCAGGGAGTGGGAGAGGAGGCAGACAGGGAAGGTTGTGGCCGCACAGCCATACCCACAGTTGGAGTATCTGCATCAACAAGCAGAACTCGTCACCTCCCAAGGACTTTCGAATTGGCACCCAGGGCCTGGTGGCAACCGTTTTACTGGAGTAAGGGGATCGGGACAACCTCCTCCTACCTCTGGATTAGCGCACGCTTATCATATCCCCCAGACAAACCCGTCACTGGTGGCTGATGAAGAAAGGAGGGACGTAGTCATGTCTTCGGTCAGAAACGCCGCTCGAAGTGATGGACCGAACACGGCGTTCGGCGCTTCCTCCGATGCTGTAACGAGTCCCTCGCAGGTTTACACCGGCACCACGACTACAGGAAACAGATATCCGGCTTACCCGCAATCATCACAACAGTCACAGACGTCTTCCGATATTTCTAACCTCTATGTTCCGATGCAGCCTGACCAGTTCATGGGGTACCAAAATCCTCCAACACAGAACCAAGGTGCGAATAGGATAGGAGGAGGAGGGCAACCTCTACCAGCGTCGTTCTATTCTGGAGGGGTGAATGCCGCTGGACAGGTGCAAGGAGGGGTAAAGGATGCGAGGAAACAGAGCAACCCAGAGGTCTGGCCTCGTTGAATTGTCACGTTTCCTTTACCTTCGGGGCGTGGACGGGAGAGATGGATTGTTTCTTTTGTTTCAACTGTTTACACGTCCGTTTCCTTTCCTCTCTCCCCACCCTTTCCAGAAATTTCCTTCCCATAATCACAACAGCGTCTCGACCCGCCCCACGAAACAGGGCACCCTTGCTTATCTGTCCAATTTGCGTGTTGTCTGTCACTCTGTAAATGTGTATCGGTTCTCTCTCCGGTTTTCTGCACACTGCAATTCCCCCTTTTATTCCTGCGATCCATTCCACGACCATTCAAGCATCTGCTCCACCTCTCTGGACTCTTGTTTCACGAGCGGAATGGACGATCCTCCCTCATCTCACAATTTTTCGAGAGGACAGCACATTAGACATGCCCATCTGTACAGGCGTTTTGTTTGCATATACCACCGGTACAACCACAATGCAATGCGCTCCGCTCCACCGGTAAACAATGAGATGTGAGGATACGGAAGCGTTAGATCTTTCCCAGAGTCAAGTTTTCCAGCACGTCCCCAGATGCAACCTGGAACTCGCTCATCCCCCCGTAAGACATCAACATTCCTTTCTTCTTTGACAGTCGTCCTTGAACACGGACGGCCTCCCGCATTCTCGACTCGGCACCTTTATCGTCTTCCTCGTTCCAATCTTTCTCCCTAACACCTCTTGACACCCTCGTCGAAGCTGTAGGTTTGGATTTCCTGCCCTTGCCCACCGACCCAGACTTATTCTTGGCTGAACGAGATGAACGACTGGTGATCGCCCTCGGAGCTTCCCGTAGAGCGAAAGATTTCGCGAGGTGACCGATGTGGAGGTGACGGACGTGGAAGATGTGTTTCTCGTCGGAGGGGTGGGTGGCGTAAGCTCGCATGTGGCAGGTAAAAGCTTTCCTGGCCATCTCAGCGTTCTACCAAGTAAGATGTTTTTTAGTTCCAAGACTGCAGGAAACAAGTGCTTTTTCGAACCGACCTTTCCCATTAGAACCCATCTCTCGAACGCCAGCTGCACCTCGGTTGCACGCTCCTCGTGTTCAGTACCCTTTCCACCGAACCCCTTCTTGAGCACGGCATCGACTGCAACCCCTTCTAGTTGAATCTTGTTCTTCTCTTCATCAACATCTCCACCGTCAGCCGTGGTCCGCATCTTTCCCTCAACCCACCCCACCCAATCCTTCTCGCTCGGAGCCACGAAACACCAGGCCTCACCTCCCTTACCAGCTCGAGCCGTCCTTCCGACTCGATGGACATACTCTGTTGCTCCTCCTTCCGTGGGAAGATCGTATTGAACGACCGCTCTGACGAAGGGAAGATCCAGACCTCGAGAGGCGACGGAGGTGCAGAGAAGAATGGCCGAGCTTGAGGATTTCTTATCTTTGGATTTGGTCGAGGAAAACCCCTTGATGGAAGCGAGGCGTGTGAGCTGGGGCATTGAACCGTGTAGACGGTAGATGGAAGTAGATGGAAGGAGGGGTGAAGTGACCGCGATACGGCCTTCGTTTGATTTTGTTTTCCGACCCCCTTCACCTTCTTCTACTTCTTCTCCGTCATCCTCATCGTCGGAGCTCGAGCTTTCACCCGATTCTGCAGAATCACCGCCCATAGATACGGAACCAAAGAGATTCCAGTGAAAGTCGACAGAGTCGGTACAACTGAGGAAGACGATTATTTTTGTCGTTCCGCCGTGACCCTGTGAGAGTATCGAACGCAGGAGGGAGACAAGTGTGACGAGTCGGAGTTTCAGAGGCACGGTGATGTATTTCTGGGAGAGTTGCGAAGGGGGTGTAAGGTTGATACTCGATGGTGCTGTGGATTTACTCGTTGCATCGTCCTGTTTCGAGATTGCATGCGGAGTATTGGACTCCAACGCTTTAATCACGATAGGATTCTTGAGAGCGGTTCCAGCAAGCTTTTGAACATCTTCTCGTATCGTCGCCGAACACAGTACTGTCCTTCGTTGTCGTTCCCAGTCCCAACCACCAACTTCTGCGCTTTTGCCTTCTTCCATGGCTTGGATAGCCAGTTTCCGTCGACCATCAAGTCCCTGTATGATCCCCTTGATCGTATCCTCGAATCCCAACTCCATGAGTCGGTCAGCCTCGTCGAGAACCAACCATCGGCACTTTCCAGCATTGAACGACGACGTTTTCTGGAGATGGTCGAGGAGTCTACCGGGTGTAGCCACGAGTATGGGAAGTCCCTTGCGTAGCTTGGCTTTCTCGTGAGTTCTGGTAGAGCCGCCGATCAACAGACCGGAGACGAGCCAGCGGGTGAGGCGGGGAGCGCTTGAATCATCCCCAGCGTCATCGACTGGTCGCAGGCGAAGTTTCAATAATGTTTCGAGAACTTCTGATATCTGTGATGCGAGTTCCCGCGTGGGTGCAATGATAATGGCCAAGGTTCCTATCGACCTGTCGATATAGGACAATGAGCTCAGCGGAAGGAGGTCCTGGATGATCGGGAGTAAGAAAGAGAAGGTTTTTCCTGAACCCGTCTGAGACTGGATAAAGACATCCCGTGAAGGGCCACCCGAGGGGTCGTGTTCAGGAAGGAGAACGGGCAAGGCTGTACGCTGAATAGACGTCGGTTTTTCAATCCCCATTTTCGTGGTCAAGTGTTGAACGAGCAACGGATCGAGCCCGAGCCCTTCGAACGTCGAAGAATCAAGAGGAGCATTGCTAGGTTTTCCAACGGGCTTGGGCCGACGTGTGGGCTCGGGTTGTTCGATTCTGGGATTGTAGGTGAATAGCGAGGAGATTATTTGTGTGGGACGTGAAGGAGCGGATGGTCTCTCCCGGTCTGGTTCTTCGACATCTTGGAGGATTAATCTCGGTCTTTTCTTCGGGGGTAATACTTGCTCATCGCCTTGGTCGGGGGGTGGGTGCTTGGCCTTCCGTTTGGCAACCCGCTTTGCTTTAAGTCTAAATAACCGTTGGCGTACTCGTAATTTCCGGTGAGGAAGAATGTGACTCGCCTGTCTGTCCACTTGCCGCCTTTTACGTGGACCGTTCTGGAAGAGCCTGGGAGGGCATTCCCCGTGGTAAGGTTAAGGACGAGATCGTCCTCCATTCCTTGATTGAAAAAGAAATAGGACTGAAAGCGCCTTGAGATCATTTGTGTGCACGTGACGAGGAATACACGTTGCAGACTTTGCCTTCACACGCTTTCAAGAACTTTCGTCATTGCGCCCATTCGCCCCGGTGCCCCGTTGACCATGACCGCAATCACAAGAAACCTCCCTTGGTTTGTCAAGGATATTGGTGTGTCTATCGTCGGTCAGGTACGTGCAGGTCTGCATTCTGAAGGCGTTTTCGATGTTGCTCAACTGACGTATTTGAATCGCAGAAATGTTATTCTTCAATCGTCGAAAACCTCAACCTTTCCGACATTGAATGTCTCAAGTACTCTTTATCCAAGGGCCTCGGTGTCGGAATTGTAGTCGGAGGCTCGATCATGAAGCTGCCTCAAGTCCTCCTAAGTATGCGATCCATTTGCGATACCCCTCCGCCATCGGTGACCTGACAATCATCCCCCAGTCCTGTCCGCCCGTTCTGCTCGAGGAATTTCTCTGAGCGCCTACACTCTCGAGACCTTCTGCTACCTTGTGACGTGCGCGTACTCCTATCACAACGAGTTCCCGTTTTCAACCTACGGGGAAAACGTCTTCTTGGCGCTACAAAACATCGCCATCACCCTTCTCATCATCTACTTCCCCTCTTCCACGCTACGAAGATCAGCCTCCTCTCCTGGCAATTTACCAAAGGTTGCTGGCGCAGCCGTTGGCTTTGCCGCCTTGATTGGCGCATTGGTTAACCTCCCCAAGGAAACCATCGCGTTCCTCCAGATGACCACCCTCCCCCTTGGGTTGTTCTCCAAGCTCCCACAGATCGCACAGAACCATCGGGCAAAGTCTACTGGACAATTGTCCACCTTTGCTGTCGCAGCGCAAATTCTTGGCTGTCTCGCCAGGTTGTTCACCACCGCCACCGAGGTCAAGGACCCCCTTGTGTTGGCGAGTTTCTTCCTTGCACTTGTTCTTAATATCGTTTTGGGGCTTCAGATATGGGCTTACTTTGGCAAGGATGTCCATGACATCCCTGCTGGAGACATCCCTCTCGAAGAGAAGCGTCAAACCATCCACACACCGGTTGCCCAGACTTGGGAACGCCCTGCAGAAGTTGTTTCCACCCAACAAAATCCTGCGCGGCCGTCCACGCCTGGCAGGAAATGGGCACGAAAAGTAGATTAGATCTCATCCTACGTTTCGTTCTGTACATGTAGCCTGATTACTTTATCGAATGGTATAATTTGCGAGTTAAAAAGGTTTGTGAGGGACACGGCCCAACCGCGCGAACAGACGACACGTCCTGGTCTCCTAAGACTAACTCGGCTGGATCGGTAGGATGCAGAATTGCTTCCCTGGCCCATCACGATCGTATTATCCCAAGTCCTGGTTCCAGCGCTTACGCGTCGGAGGACAAATTGGGAAC